>Ga0172368_10005032_pt1 | contig 15002 bp, 11 predicted proteins | sample Lak11m_FD_114540 | JGI IMG/M metagenome (GOLD analysis project Ga0172368, IMG submission 114540) | Freshwater microbial communities from Kabuno Bay, South-Kivu, Congo - kab_022012_11m | ecosystem: Environmental > Aquatic > Freshwater > Lake | place: Democratic Republic of the Congo: South-Kivu...
ACTTCGCGCGTCGAGGTTGCGTAGAGGTGCACCCCGTCGGGGCGGAAGCCCGGGTCGAACTCGCCGCCGGGGCGGTCACGGCAGTATGCGCCGAAGTCCACGATCGACGTCCCCGGAGTGACCGCAACGGTCTCTCGGATCAGGGCGTTCAGACGGTCGACGCGCGTCGGGTCGTTCTCCACGAATGGCGGCTGTCCGGTAGCACCGGCCGTGTAGCGCACGTCGACGTGGGGATAGGTCGCCCACACGACCGACGCACCACCCGACCCGGCAGCACCCGTCAACGCGATGGCCCGACGCACCTGCCGGCGATCGAACGTCGGATCTCCGATGCTGAGGAACTGGCCCTTCGCGAACTGCCTCGGCGACAGGTCGGCGAGTCCCATCACGATCACGACGGCATCAGGTCGGAACCGCGCGACGGCAGTGCGGAGCGACGAGTGCCATTTTGCGCAGTCCGGATCCGTCGCATGTTGCACGCCGAGATAATCGAGCGTTCCCGGGCCGCCGGTTCCGCAGCCCACGGCCGTGTAGTTGCCGACAGCGACATGGTGGGCCCGTCCCCACTCGCGCAGCCCTACGAACACGGTCCATCCGAGCGAGTCACCGATTACGAGAATGCGGCGAGCCCCAGTAGATCTGGTTGCGGACAGCGCACCTAGCTCCTTGTCAACGCTCGGGGCGCTTGCGAGGTCGATCACGAGTCGCTGGGGTGCAATCGCATACAGCGTGACGGCGGCGATCGTTGCCGTAGCTGTAGCAGTGACCAAGCCGAACGCCCAACCGCGGAGTGCGACTCGCGTGCGAATCGGACGTTCTACGAGCAGGAACAGTGGCACCGTTACGGCAAGTACAAGAGTGGACCTCAGTGCGAAGAGCGCCCACCCGTCGGAGCCGGTCCGCGAGGGGGTCAACCACAGGAAGATGGGCCAGTGAGCCAGGTAGACGCCGTAGCTGATGCGACCGAGAAGCTGCAGTGGCCGAAGTGACAACAGGGCGGAGACGAGCCCGCCCCTGACGCAGGCAACGATGATCGCTGCGGTGCAGGCCGCGTTCAGTGCAGTGCCTCCGCGGAACAGCAATGAGCTTCCGAAGTCGATGCGAGACCAGAGAACAATGAGGATGACGAGGCCCACCACTCCCGCACTGTCGGCCGCGCGGCGCGCTCGCCGCGACGGGTGGACGTCGCTGCTCGACACGATGTACGCGAGCACCACGCCTACGAGCAGCTCTGCCGCGCGGCTATCCGCTCCGTAGTAGGAGCGTGTCACGTCGCCGCCGTGCGTCAGCCACGCAGAGACGGTGAAGCTCGCGACTGCACAGCCGCCGAACACGACGGCGACCGACGCCTTGTCATGCAGGAGCCGATGTAGGGCGTAGCACAGGATCGGGAAGACGACATAGAACTGCTCCTCGATCGCGAGCGACCAGAAGTGCTGCAGCGGAGAGGCGGTTCCGAAGATCGAACCGTATGACTGGTGCGTGCCGATGAGCCACCAGTTCTCTGCGTAGCCGAGCGCGGCAAGCGTGTCGCCGCGCAGGCGTCCGTACGAGATGGCGCCGAACGAGTTTCGGAACGCGATGATCCCCGCGAGCGTCAACAGCGCAGCCGGCAGGAGTCGCCGCGCTCGCCGCGACCAGAAGCGACGCAAGTCGAGTCTCCCGGTGCTCCGGATCTCGTCCTTGACCAAGCCGGCGATGAGGAATCCCGACAGAGTGAAGAAGGTCGAGACGCCCAGGAACCCGCCCCGCATCCACCGGAAAGGGCTGTGGTAGAAGAGCACCGCTGCGACGGCGACGCCGCGAATTCCGTCCAGTCCCGGAACATGACGGGAAGACGCGACGTCAGCGTCCACCGAGCGCCCCGCGTCCATCGACGGATTGTCGCATACCGAGGATCCGAGGTGTATCGCTGCCTGCCCGCAGCCGCGCAGCGGAGGCCTCGCACCCTGCGGATGCGGACTCCCTCGCCGCAGATACGGGAGAGCGCTCGAGGGCTCTGCGTGCCGTCTGCCTTCGCTCGCCGTCGTAGTGGTCGCAGTGAGCCCTCGAAACGATGGGTGGGTGCGACCAGAAGCGGGGATCGGGTGGGGCTCGGCCCCGCAGCCCGACCGCGACCGCCAGGCCCCCCACCCCGAACTGGACTGCCGGAACGGCCACGATCTGCCCGCGCGGCGACCGTCGTGCATGCGACCATGTCGAGGTGCTAGCCGGCCCGCCAGACAAGGACCCTGATCTGCCGGATGCAGTCGTCAGATTCGCTCGGGGCCGCGCGTGCCGGTGTGTGTGGCAGAACGAGCTCGGTGGTCTGACATTCGAGGTGGGCGCCGGAGGCGGTCGCTGCTTCGTGAAGTGGGTGCCCCACGTAAGCGACCTCGACCTGGGTGCCGAGGAGGATCGCCTGCGTTGGGTCGCGCCATTCGACCGGGTGCCCCGGGTGATCGCCTCGGGCAGCGATGACGTGGGCGCGTGGTTGGCCACGACGCCGCTCGACGGCGACAGCGCGGTCAGCGAGCGCTGGATGGAGCGTCCTGTCGAGGCAGTGAAGGCGATCGGCGTGGGTCTGCGCCACCTCCATGACAACGCGCCCGTCGCCCGCTGCACCTACACGTGGTCGGTAGCGAGCCGACTCCGCGAAGCACGAACCCGGCTGGAGCTCGGGACTACGACGCCGGAGCAGTGGCACCCGGAGCACCGGCGGCTCGACTCAGGCGAGGTGCTGGCGATCCTCGCGCAGCCGCCGCCGACCGTCGATCCGGTCGTGTGCCACGGAGACGCCTGTGCTCCGAACACCCTCATCGACGCCCGCGGCCGCTGGTCGGGCCATGTAGACATGGGGAGGCTGGGAGTCGCAGACAGGTGGGCCGACCTCGCCGTCGCCGGCTGGAGCACCGAGTGGAACTACGGCCCGGGGTTCGAAAGCACCCTCCTCGACGCCTACGGCATCGATCCGGACCACGAGCGGACCGCCTACTACCGGCTCCTGTGGGACCTCGCCTGACGCAGAACGGTGGTGCTCGCCCGAGAGAGCCGGCGCGCTACCGATCGCAGGTCGTCACGCCAGTTCTCCTCGAGAGACGCAGGTATCTCGGGAGAGCTTCTCGGTTGGGTCGTAGTCGCGCGGATCGAATGTGGGCGTCCGCAGATGCACGTCGGCCTGCGTCATCTTGCTGCCGCCGATGTAGACAGGGGTGCCGGCGAGTACGTTCGGCGATCAGCCTTCGTGCGAGACGCCGCCGTCGTGAAGTGCTGCCGCTTCGCCTCCGCGTCCGGCGCCGGCGGCGAACCGGGCGGCACCGACGAGGGTCTCGCCCGACGCGATGACCGAGATACCGTGGTGAAGCTCGTTCCGGACCGCATCGGTGAGTGGGAGAGCCCACTGCTCGTAGGAGGAGAGCCGGTCGGAGCGCATGCACGTCTGAGGGAGAGCGCTCAGCTCGTGAGCGAGCGCGACTGCAGCCGCTCGGGTGGCACCCGGCTCTACGAGCCGATTCGCGAGTCCCATTCGCAGTGCCTCCTCGCCCGAGACACCCCTGCCTGTGAGGATCAGGTCGAGCGCGTGGGAATGCCCGATGAGGCGAGGCAGGCGGACCGTTCCGCCGTCGATCAGAGGCACGCCCCACCGTCTGCAGTAGACGCCGAACACGGCATCTACGGCCGCAACGCGCAAGTCGCACCACAGGGCGAGCTCCAACCCGCCGGCCACCGCGTAGCCCTCGACGGCCGCGATCACCGGCTTGGAGAGGAGCATCCGCGACGGTCCCATGGGGCCGTCGCCGTCTTCGGCCACGCGGTTTGCGCGAGGAGCGCCCTCCTCGCTCATCGCCTTCAGGTCGGCCCCCGCGCAGAAGCAGCTGCCGGCGCCGGTGAGGACGGCGACCGAGCGCGTGTCGTCGTCGTCGAACGCGTGAAACGCGCGGGCAAGTGCCTCCGCCGTCTGACGGTCCACGGCGTTTCGTGCACTGGGACGGTTGATGGTCACGATGGTGACCGGGCCGTCGTGGTCGATCTGAACCGTCATCGTTGCCTCCCCGTGCTGCATCAGCGCCTCGGCCTACGTTGGGCCTCGAGGTGCGCACGCTCGTTGAGTGTCACGACGGAACGCACTCCATCGCGCGACGCCACAATGCGTGACACCGACGTGTAGTGCGGATCGAACCACAAGAGCCGATCGATGCCGAGAATCATCGCGATAGCGACGTTGATGACACCGCCGTGACACACGGCAACAACCCGCTGTCCCGCGAAGCGTTCGATGATCGCGTCAACCGAGCGCGCGATCCGGTTGCGGAAGTCCTCGGGGGAGGCACCGCCGAAATCGGTCCAGCGCCCCTCGATCATTGCGAACCACTGCGGGTCGCGACGCGCCTTCAGCTCATCGACCGGTATGTAGTGGTCGGCTTGGACGTCGTACTCGACGATGCCGGGCGAAATCTCGATGTCGAGCCCATGGGCGCGAGCAATCGGTGCAGCGGTCTCCCTAGCCCTCCGCTGCGGGCTGGACAGCACGGCGTCGATGCGTTCATGTGCGAGCCAGTCGGCGAGGAGGTCGGCCTGCGCCACGCCGAGCTGGGTCAATGGCGGGTCGACCGGACGGCCGCCGCTCTCGGCGGAATCGATGCGGACGGGTTCGGCGTGCCTGACGAAGATCAGATCCATGTGCTCGCGCGGTTCATCCTTCCAGTAAGGGGAATCCGAGCAACGACTCGAGCTCGCGCAGGGCGTCGTCGGGGTGGGTGACCTTGATCGTCGTCATACCCATAGCGCGCGCCGGCTTGAGGTTTATGCCCAGGTCGTCTAGGAACACGGCGTCTGACGCATCGACGTCGAGTCGTTCCAGCGTTATGTCGTAGATGCGTTGATCGGGCTTTCGAATGCCCTCGACGGACGATTCGACCACCACGTCGAATACGTTCATGGAATCCACGCCGTTGGGGCTCGGCCGCCCGCGAGCATCGGCCCAGTTGTTGGTGAGGGCAGCGGTGAGCAGACCTGCGGACCTGATTCGTGAGATGGCCTGAACCATCGCCGGGCGTGGCCCGAACCCGCGACTCACGACGTCGAGGAGGGCCCGAGCGTCGACGGCGTGCCCGGCCGAGAGGAACTCCGATTCCAGCGCGGTCAGGAAGCTGTCGAGTGAGTGGTCGCCGCGCTCGAGAGCCGCCCATGCGCCGCCCTCGCTGCTCGTCCGGATCACCGCGCGCACCGCGCCCGATGCCAGGCCTGCTTCTCGCTCGTATCGATCGAACGCCTCGAACGGAGACGGGAAGACCACACCTCCGAGATCGAATATCACCGCCTTGTAGGTCATCGGCGGGCACGGTAGCCGGTCGCTCGGTCGGGTCTCCGCGTCGACTCGCGATCAGCGGGATGGCGGCAGGTCGAGTAGCACGCCCGGGTTGAGGATGCCGGCCGGGTCGAGGGTGACCTTCGCGGCCAGGAGGGCCTCTGCGAAGAGCGGTGGGCGCTGCCTGTCGTACCAGGGACGATGGTCGCGGCCCACAGAGTGATGGTGAGTGATGGTTCCACCGTGCCTGAGCACGGCGTCGGATGCCGCGGACTTGATCGCCGACCACTGTTCGAGCTGCCCGCCGGGCCGCCCGGGCGCGATAACCGTGAAGTAAGGGGCCGGCCCGTCGGGATAGACGTGCGTGAACCGGCAGGTGACGATGGAGTCGGGGCAGCCGGCGTCGATGGCCGCTGAGGTGATCGCCTCGGTAACGCCCCGGTGGAGCTCGGCGAAGCGGTCCCACGTGCACGCCGTCTCGAGCGTCTCGTTCACCATGCCCATGCCGATGAGTGCATCGCGAATGTATGGGGCGCGAAGGAAGGTCTGTCGCCAACGGCCCGCTGTGCCGTCGCGTTCGCCCGCAGTTCCTGCGTGCACGCGTATCGAGTCGTCACGCACGGTCGCGTCGTGATCGCGCAGGCAGGAAACCGCTTCGTCGATCCAGGCGTTGAGTGGATGATGGGCCGATTCGAACGCCACGAGGAGCACAGACGCGGTGCCGTCGTCGGTGCCGGTGATCAGCGCCTCGGTCGGGTCGAGGAGGCGGCAGTTCGCGGGGTGAAGGCCGCTCTGCGCGAGGGCTCGTGTAGCAACCGCGGCGTGCTCGAAGGATAGGAAGCGTGCGCTGCACGCTGCGCGGTAGCGCGGCCGATCCTGCAGGCGCATCCACGCTTCGGTGACGATGCCGAGAGTCCCTTCTGAGCCGATGATCATCCTGTCGGGCGACGGTCCTGCACCCGAACCTGGTAGCCGGCGCGACTCCATCACTCCCCTGGGCGTTACGGTGCGGAGCGACTCTACGAAGTCGTCGATGTGGGTGAAGAGCGTTGCGTAGTGGCCGCCGGCACGAGTGGCTATCCAGCCTCCGAGAGTGGAGAACTCGAAAGACTGTGGGAAGTGGCGCAGCGTGAGTCCGTGCGGCCGGAGCTGCTCCTCGAGCGCAGGTCCGTAGATGCCCGCCTCGATGCGAGCGGCTCGGGAGATCGTGTCTACTTCTATGACTCGGCCGATCCTTCGCATGTCGATGCTCACGACGCCGGGGTACGCGTCGGGCACTGCGCACTCGACGCCGCCGGTCACGCTCGACCCGCCGCCGTAGGGGATAGCTGCGACTCCTGCCTCACTGCACCAGTCGAGCAGGGCCACGACGTCGCTTTCACGGCGCGGGAGAGCAACTACGTCGGGCGGGTTCGCGAAGTCGCGCGCGAAGGCGCGTGTGATGTCGCGGAACGACTTGCCGTAGGTGTGTCCGGCGCGCTCGTCGGTGGCGCTGGTGCAGATCTCCTGTAGAGAGTCGGGTGGACGGACGCGCGGTGGACGAAGGTCTATCTCGGCAAGCGTGGGTGGCTCCGTCACGGCGATCTCGCCAAGCTCGAAGTGGCTCGACAGCATCTGAGCGATCGCATCCTGCTGCTCGCAGGTCAGCCCGTTGCCCTCGGTGCCCCATCCCCAGAACCGCCTGGCCGGTCGCGACTCGGTCATGGTGCGAGGCTATCCGTGCAGGTCGAGCTCTCGTATGGGACGCGCAGCGTGCTCCTGAGGGAAGGCGGCTGCGAATCTCTCGACGGCCACTAGATGATCAGACCGCCCTATGGCCAGGTGTGACCGGCGGGAGGTAGAAGCGGCCGGCCCGCTTCGGGACCCGTACCGGGTGCGTGGCCATCGCCAGCATCATGATCAGACCGCCCTATGGCCAGGTGTGACCGGCGGGAGGTAGAAGCGGCCGGCCCGCTTCGAGACCCAGACCGGGTGCGCGGCCATCGCCAGCATCTCGCGGTCGCCCGACGAGTCTCCGTAGGCCCAGCCGATGGTCGCTCCGCCGCGCTCGGCGAGGTGTGCAGACAAGCGGCGCGCCTTCTCGGCGCCGCGGCAGTTGCCACCGTCCATCCGACCTGTGTAGTTGCCGGCACCATCGATCTCGAGCTTCGTACACAGCACCGCGTCGCTGCCGAGCAGGCGGCCGGTCACTTGCAGGTAGGTGCAGAGCGACGCGGAGACGATGACGATCTCGTGGCCCTGGGACCTGTGCCACGCGAGTCGGGCTCGCATCTCGGAGCGAACCGCATGAGAGACGAGGAACGTCGCGTACTCCCGGGCGACGGTACACACCTCAGCCGGAGCGCGCCCCGCGAAGAGCTTCATCAGCAGGCGACTCTTGCCCTCGTCGCGTGAACCGTGACCGGAGGCGGCGAGCAGTAGGCGGGGAAGGTCGAGCCCGGCGGCGGAGAGCAGAGAGCGCGTGCCCGCGACCCTGCGTAGGAATCCCGCCATCGTGTCGCGCGACGTGATCGTCCCGTCGAAGTCGAACGCAGCGACGATGCGGGGTTCGGTCATCCGAGGTGGGGTCGGGTTCCTGTGGCGCCGGCTAGAGCGGCAGCTTGCGGTAGAGGGGGCGTGGTATGTGATGCATCACCGTCGCTATGAAGCGAACCGGTTCCGGCACCCAGATCTTCTCCTTGCCGCGCTCGAGCCCGCGCGCGATAGCGTCGGCGACCGCTTCGGGGGTGGTGGAGAACGGCGCGGCCTGCATGCCGGCCGTCATCTTGGTTCGCACGAAACCCGGTCGCACGACCATCACGTGGACGCCGCGACCGTGGAGCATGTCGCCGAGCCCCTGGAAGAACTGGTCCATGCCGGCCTTCGACGATCCGTAGACGAAGTTCGAGCGCCTGGCGCGTTCGGCGGCGATGGATGACAGGGCGACGACGGTGCCGTGACCCTGTGCGAGCATCCGGTGGGCGACAGGGATCGCTACGGATGCGGCGCCGGTGAAGTTCGTCTGGATGACCTCGATGGCGGCGGCAGAGTCGGTCTCGCATCTCGTCTGGTCGCCGAGCACCCCGAACGCGATCAGGACGAGGTCGAAGTCGCCGAAGCGGTCCCACACGTCGTCGACGAACCGGTCGTGAGTCGCGAAGGCAGTGGCATCGAACTTCACGGCCTCGACCGTCGTTGCTCCCGCGGCCCTGATGCCGGTGGCCGCCGTGTCGAGCGACCCGGGGTCGCGCGCTGCGAGTACGACGGTGCGGGTGCGCCGGGCAGCGAAGAGGCGCACGGTGGCGAGAGCGATGTCGGAGCCTCCGCCGAGGACGAGGACGGACTGAGGCGATCCGAGGGCGTCCTTCATCGTGGGGTCCTCTCGAGGCGCGTGTCGGCCAGGTGCAGCCGGCGATCCAAGTCGCTGTGCAGCACGGCGGCCGGGTCCAGGGCGTTGCGGACTGCACGCCACGCATCGAGCCGTGGGTACATCTCCGAGATGAGATCGGGCGACGTGCGGGCATCCTTGGTCAGGTAGATGCGCCCGCCCGCGTCGACGACGAGTCGGTCGATGCCATCGAGTAGGTCGCCGAGGCCCGACCTTCCAACCGGGATGTCGAGCGCGAGCGTCCAGCCGGGCGCAGGGAACGAGAGGTGCCCGGCGTTGGCGTGCTCGAATCGCTTGAGCACTGCGAGGAACGACGCGCAACGGGCCGCGCTCAGCCGCTCGAGAGTTGTGCGCACCACGTTCTCGGCGCCGTAGGGCACGAGGTACTGGTACTGCAGGAAGCCGCGAGACCCGTAGATGCGGTTCCACCCGCCTACGCCGTCGAGTGGGTGGAAGAACCCGGTGAGGGGCTGAAGCCGGTCGCGCTCGTCGCGTGGGGCCTTCCTGTACCAAACCTCGTTGAAGGCGCGGACGGTCACCGGGTTGAGCAACCCGCTCGGTGCCCACTGCGGTGACGAAAGACGGAGTCCGTCGGGGAGGGTGAGTGCCCGGCTGCGCACGTGCGGTGCGAGATCGTCGAGGGTGGCGTGGTCGCCGCGCGTGAGCACAGAGCGGCCGAGGTGCTTGCCGGATGCCAGGCAGTCGATCCATGCGACCGAGTAGCGGTATCGGTCGTCGGTGCCGAGCATGCGTTCCATGCAGCCGTCGAGGTTCGACGTCCGCTCAGTGTCGACGCGCATCAGCGCAGATTGGACGCGGTGCAGCCGGAGCGTCGCGTCTACAACGACTCCGGTCAGTCCCATGCCGCCGGCCGTCGCCCAGAAGACGTCGGGATCCTCCTCGGCGCTGCATGTCACAATTCCGCGCGCCGGCGTCCACACGCGCATCCGGGTCACAGCGTCGCAGAAGCTGCCGTGCCTGTACTTGCCATGGACGTCGGATGCGATGGCACCACCGACGGTGACGTAGGCCGTGCCGGGGACGACCGTCGGGAACCAGCCCATCGGTACCAGGGCCCGGATGAGCGAATCGAGGCTTACTCCTGCTTCGCATGTGACGAGGCCCGCTTCCTCGTCGAGCGCCGCTATGCCGTCGAGGCGGGTCATGCGAGCTACGAGGCCTCCGGCGTTCTGTGCAGCGTCGCCGTAGGAGCGACCCAAGCCGCGCGCTATCACCCCGCGCGCCGAGGTGCGCGAGAGCCGTTCGCTCACGCCGTCGAGGGTCCGTGGCTCCCAGACGGACGCACGTGTGGGGGCCGTGCGTCCCCAGCCACAGAGCGTCTCGTCGTGCACGTCGAAGAGCGAGATCGATCTACGAACCTCAACCACCGCGCACCGCCAGGGCGAAGGCAACTGCCCACATCACTCCGATCATCTGAAGCATGCGGTCTCCGAGAACCAGCTCCTCGGGTGCGCCGCCGCGACCCTGGTCGAGCAGCAGGGCGTAGCGCAGGATGCCCAGGACGAATGGCACCGCAGAGAGCTGGAACCAGACCTCGTTGCCCGAGAGCGCCGACCTCTCGAAGGACCAGAGGCAGTACGCGAGGATCGCTATCGCCGATGCGACACCTCGCACGTAGGTCAGGTAGGAGATCGAGTAGTGGGCGAGTGAAGGCCGGTGCGCAGCCGCGCCGTCACCCAGCTCGAGGAGCTCCGCGTGGCGCTTGCCCGTGACCATGAACATCGAGCCAGCCCCGGCGACGATGAGGAACCACTGCGAGATCGGCACACCGGCCGCGACTCCGCCGGCGATGGTGCGCAGCACGAAGCCGGCGGCGACGGCCGCGAGGTCCACCACGGCTTCGTCCTTGAGCCGAGTGCTGTACGCGACCGTCAACGCTGCATACGACGCGACGACCACCGCGAGCCGCCAGGACGCCACGAGCGACAAGCCGATCGGCGCGATGAGCAGGGCCACGCCCATCACCTCGGCGAACGCGACCGAGACAGCCCCTGTCGCAACAGGGCGAGTTCGCTTGGTCGGGTGTGCGCGGTCGGCGTCTACGTCGAGGGCATCGTTCAGGTAGTAGGTGCCACTGGCCGCGAGACAGAAACAGATGAACGCGATGGCGCTCTTCGCCAGAGCGTCACGTTCGTCGAGGATTCCGGCGGCTGCCGGCGCTGCAAAGACGAGGACGTTCTTTAGCCACTGCTTGGGTCTCGCCAAGCGCAAGAGGGCACCAGCGCGGTTCCCACTCCGCGCGGCGAGGACCATCAGATCTCGAGCGGTTCGTGGCCGATCACCTCGGCCAGGTCGCCGAACGACGCAGTTCCGGTGCGCATGCGTCGCATGAGGAACACGGCCATCCCGGCAGCCGCGGCGACACCGCCTGCGACGAATCCGTTTTCGACGCGAAGGAACAGGTCTTCGCCGATTGCAGTGACCACGCCGAACGCGACGATGCCGCCGATCCAAGCGATCGCCGCTTGCCCGTAGGCTTCGAGGGCAATGAGCCCCTGGGCGAGAGTCAGAGCGAGGATGAAGGTCCCGCTTCCCGCTGCCAGTAGAGCTAGGTCGCGGTGACCGAGGATGAACTTCTCGTTCCCGAAGAGCAGCTGTCCTGCGAACGGACCGAGCGCGAAGCCGCCGATTGTGCCGACAGCTCCCAGGCCGACGACGATCACGACGAGCTTGTGCATGCCCGACTTGAAGTCTTCGTGGCGTCCGGCGCCGGCGAGGCCGGCGAGCTTGGGTAGCAGGGCCGCTTGTACGGCCTGGAAGAGCAGGATAGGGATGCGGGCGATGAAGAGGCCGGTTATGAACTTGCCGACGATCGCCTTCTCGGAGTCGGCCGCAAGGATCGACACGCCGAGGAAGCTCGCATACGAGAGCAGCTGAGCGAGAACCGATCCGATTAGGAGTAGACCGAGTGCGCCGGAGAGCTCCGAGTACGGTGCGTCGGGCCCCGGGGTCAGGAGGCCGTGCTGCCCGCGCAGCACAAAGGCGATCGCGGCGACAGGCGGTAGCGCGAGCGCGAGTCCGTACAACCCGGGTGTGCCGGCGCCTGCTAGGAAGAGAGCGGCGCACAGGATCAAGCGGACGACGCCTTCGGTTCCGTGCATGAGACCGTACGCGCCGAACCTCCGGTTTCCCGACAGGGTCCCGCGGGTCATGTGAGCCGCGTAGTAGGAGCCGATGGAAACGAGAAGCGCGACGAACAGCAGCCAGTCTCCGTGGAAGAGCTCGTCCACGAGTGGAACGGATCCGACGGCGGCAGCCAGAGTGACGAGAGCCGACAGCCCGGCGCCGAGGATCGCCGCTCGCTTGACGAGCGGTCTGCCTCCGATGCCTTGTGAGTGCCGGTGCGCGAGTGCTCGCGACACCTCTTGCTCCAAGGGCTGGAAGAAGCCGGGTGCGACGACGAAGACCATCGCCCAGAGGCCGTTCAGGGCGCCGTAGCCCTTGCTGGTGAGCTGCCGGGCGGCGAGGATCTGGAACCCGTAGGCGCTGAGACCGGCGATCAGCAGCCCTGCTCCCACCGCCCAGGTTCCCTCGGGGACGTTCTTGCGGGCGGCTGCAATAAGCCGCTGTGCGCGTTCAGGCACTCGAGCTTCCTCGGGAGAAATGGGCGTGGGCGGTTGCGGATCGCGTCCGGCCAAGGGTATTGCATCGTATCGGAACGGATCTCGTGGTTCGCGCTGCGCTGCCCGCCAGGGGATCGTCGTGCGGGACATCGGCTCTGGGGTTTCGAGGGTGCTTGGAGCGGGTTGACGACAGTGGATCGGTTGTCGGTCAGTCAGGGTGGTCAAGGCTCGCAGGATGATGCTTCTCGGTGTGGCTACCAGCCTCCTCGTACTCGTAGCATTCGCTGTCCGGGTGATGGCGCCGGGGCCGTGATGCGAGACGCCCGAGTGGCTGTGGGGCGGGTGGTCGTGCGACGCGAGACAATGCTCCGGTCTGCCGGACCTTCCGTACGTCGAGATCGAAGGGGTGATTCCAACGGCCGAGTGCTTCGATGTCGTCGTGCTGGGCGGCGGGCCGGGCGGCTACGGGGTCGCACTCGCCGCAGGATCCGCGGGCCTGCGCGTCGCCGTCGTCGAGGAGCGCAGAGTCGGGGGCACCTGCCTCCATCGGGGCTGCATACCCGCCAAGGAGCTGCTACAGACGGCCGAGGTGCTCCGGACCGTTGCCGGCGCCGCGGAGTTCGGCGTCGCTGCCGGTGCACCCGTGCTCGACCTCGCGGCGAGCCAGGTGCGAAAGCGACAGGTTGTAGACCGTCTAACCGGCGGCTTGGAGAAGCTGCTTGCCGGCAGGAAGGTGAAGGTCTTCGACGGGCGGGGCGTGCTCGCCGACGGCCGTGTCGTGAGGATCGACGACGGCACGGAGCTGACCGGTGCCCACGTGGTGATAGCGACCGGTTCCGCCACGCGTTCGCTACCGGGGCTCGACGTCGATGGCGAGCGGGTCTTGTCGTCGGATCACGTGCTCGAGCTGACCGCGGTGCCGCCGCGTGTCGCCGTCGTCGGCGGTGGCGCGATCGGCTGTGAGTTCGCGTCGCTCCTCGGCGACTTCGGCGCCGAGGTGACGCTGATCGAGGTGCTGCCCCAGATCCTCGGCGGTGCCGACGCTCAGGTCGCGAAGGTCGTCGCACGCTCATTCGAGAGGCGGGGGATCACCGTGCGGAGCAGTGCGACAGTTGTCGGGATCGACCGCGGGAGCTCCGATGTCGCCCTCCGATACGAAGACGCTCGGGGTGGGGGGCGCGTCGTCGTCGACCGGGTCGTCGTGAGTGTCGGCCGGCGTCCGCGATCCGAAGGTGTCGGTCTCGCGGAGGCCGGCGTGCGCACAGACGAGAGCGGATACGTCGTAGTAGACGCGCAGATGCGCACCTCCGCGCCGGGTGTCTTCGCGGTAGGCGATCTCGTTGCGACCCCGCAGCTGGCTCACGTCGCGTTCTCCGAGGCGATGGTTGCCGTCGCGGCGATGCTCGGTGAGGATCCCACTCCGATCGACTACGCGCGTGTGCCGTGGGCGATCTACTGCCGCCCGGAGGTTGCGTTCTGCGGCATGACGGAGGCGCAGGCGCGCGCGCGGAACATCGACGTGGTCACCTCGGTCCACCGATTCACCGGCAACAGCCGGGCAGCGATCATCGGTGAGACCGAGGGCTTGGTGAAGATCGTCGCCGAGAGAGATGGTGCGCTGCTCGGGGTGCACGTTGTGGGGCCGTGGGCGACGGAGCTGCTTGCCGAGGGCTACCTGGCCGTCAACTGGGAGATGCGCGCCGCCGACATCGCTGCGCTCGTGCATGCGCATCCGACTCTCTCCGAGCTTTTCGGCGAGGCCGCGATGGCGCTGGCCGGGCGTACGCTGCACGGGTGAGAATTCCCGACGGGCGTGTGATCGACGTGACGATCCCGCCGCGGTTCGAGCTCGAGTGACCACTGCGTCTTCGGAAGCGAAGCAGCTGCGGGCTCGCTGGTTGGGGCATGTGGCCTACCAGGAAGCCGACGCGCTGCAGCGGTCTCTTCACGATCGGAGTGACGCCGACTACCTGTTGCTCTTGGAGCATCCGCACGTCTACACGCTCGGGTCGCACGCGACCCTCGAGAACGTCCTCGTGGCGCCGGGGTCGGTGGGGGCCGATCTGGTGCGCGCCGACCGCGGCGGCGACGTCACCTACCACGGGCCCGGCCAGCTCGTCGGCTACCCGATCCTCTCGCTGGCAGCGTGGCGTGCGGGGCAGCGCGACGTCGTCGCGTACGTGCGACGGCTCGAGGAGGTAGTCATAGGAGTGCTGTCCGACTTCGGGGTGGTGGCGGGTCGGTTGCCGCGACTCACGGGTGTGTGGGTTGGCGACGAGAAGGTCGCGGCGATCGGGGTGCGCGTCGCGGGGGGCCGTACGCGGCACGGATTCGCGCTGAACGTCGATCCCGACCTGAGCATGTTCGAGCACATCGTTCCGTGCGGGATACGCGACAAGGGCGTCACTTCGATGGCGCGCTTGCTCGGGGAACCGGTCGAGATGCGTGCGGTTGTCGACCGTGTCGTCGAGAGGTTCACCGCAGCCTTCGGGCACGCAGAGGTCGACCGGCAGGACGTCGCGTGGCGAGAAGAGCCCGACGGCGGCGATGGATCTGTGCAGGAGGAACCGGGCGGGGAGAGGCCGAGGCGCCCGGAGTGGGTGAGGGTGCGGGCGCGCTACGACGACGGCTTCCGCGAGGTGAAGCGCGTCTCGCAGAGCCTCTCCCTGCACACCGTCTGCCAGGAGGCAGGCTGCCCGAACATCTACGAGTGCTGGAGCGAACGCACGGCGACGTTCATGATCCTCGGCGACCGTTGCACGCG
>Ga0172368_10005034_pt1 | contig 14993 bp, 13 predicted proteins | sample Lak11m_FD_114540 | JGI IMG/M metagenome (GOLD analysis project Ga0172368, IMG submission 114540) | Freshwater microbial communities from Kabuno Bay, South-Kivu, Congo - kab_022012_11m | ecosystem: Environmental > Aquatic > Freshwater > Lake | place: Democratic Republic of the Congo: South-Kivu...
CCTCCTCCGTCACCGCCAGCATCCCGGCAAAATTACCGTAGCTGATACCCATCGCCTGCCCATCAACCACGGTCAGGCCGGTCGGGATGTTTTGCTCGCCTTCCAGGCGGAAGTAGCCGCCATTGACCAGCAGCAGCGCGCCGGTTTCCGCCTGCCACTCCTGCAGGGTGCGGGGCTGTGGGCTGTAAGCTACCTTGAAGACAAACTGCTGCGGCTCCAGGCGCAGCATATACAGGCGTTCCCTGCGCGCGCCCTGGTCGTCAAACAGCTGCACGATGCGCCGCTCCAACCCCGCTGAAAGCGCCTGCCAGCCCGTATCCGGGACCGGCGACGGGATTGGCATATAGGTCGGGGTGGCGGCAAGCAGCGTGGCAGCCGCGGTTGGCGCGGGCACAGCCGGGGTTTCCAGCGTAGCGCCGCAGCCAGCCCCCAACAGGCTGGCAGTCAGCACGCTAAAGATCAAGACAAGTTTCACGTTTCGCATCATACAATGCAAATGATTTTAAGCGGTTTTGGGCAGCGTGGGCTGCCCAAAACCAGTAAAACTTGCGCAAATACCGCTTTTACCGGCCTTTCACGTAAATTTCTACCGCCTCGCGGATAAACTTCGCCAGGTCAGGGTGGATTTTGTCAAATTTTTCCTTAAAGCGCGGGTCGCTGTTGCAGCCCTCCGCCAGGCCAAGCAGCTGCTCGGGGCGCGGCGTCCAGAAATACTCGAGGTGCTTGCGCCAGCTCTCCACCGCGGCCTGCGCCTCCGGCGAAGCCGCGCCCTTGGGCATCGCCGCAAGCAAGGCCGCGTAGGCCGCCTCGCCTTCCAGGCCGATCCGTTCTTTTTCGGCCTGGCTGTAATGCTTCCATTTCTTCATCGAAGCGCGCACCGTTTCCGGGTCGTACATCTGCTCGGCTTCGCGCGCATATTCGACCTGTTGGGCTTCGCTGAACCCTTCAAAAAACTGCTGTTTGCTCATGATCTGTGTGCCTTTCAAATAGCTGATGGTGGTTTCGACCGTCGCGACCAGCTGCTCCATGCGCTTGATCTTGCCGCGCAGCTGCTCCTGGTGGCGCTGCAGCGCCGCCAGCACGTCAAAATCGGGGCGCTGGAGGATGTGCTGGATCTCCTCCAGCGGCAGCCCCAGTTCGCGGTACAGTAAGATCTGCTGCAAGCGTAAGATCGAACCCTCGCCATAATAGCGATAGCCATTCTGGCCAACCTGCTCAGGTTTGAGCAGGTCGATCCGGTCGTAATAGCGCAGCGTGCGCGCCGTCACTCCGGCGATTTCGGCGAATTGTTTGACGGTCAACATGCCAACAGTATAAAGGCTGACGTAACGTTAATGTCAAGGGGCAAATGGGAAGAACGGGAACAGGGACCCCGGATCCCTGATAGCGGATCCCGCATTCCCCTCCTCCCTGCTCCCTGCTCACTTCTCCCTAGTCCCTGCTCCCTACTCTCTCATTCTCCAACACCCCCACCACCTGCAAGTGTTCTGGCTGCGAGTAAGGATTGCGCAGGATGCGCATGCCCAGCCTGCGCATGACCGCCTGTGAAGCGTGGTTATCGTACTCGGTGGTTGCCAGCAGGCGCGCGAGGCGCAGCTCGCCAAACGCGAAATCGATCAGGGCCTGGGCCGCCTCGCTGGCGTAGCCTTTACGCTGGCAGTCCGGGTCGACCGCCCAAAACAGGCCCACCTCGGGCGTGGCCAGCCCGCCTTCGCGCCCGTCCCCCAGCCCGGGGATCTGGCCGTAGGTGTCGACCAGCGCCACCAGCCCGACCGAGCCGATCAGGATTCCGCGGTCTTTGAGCGTCACCGCCAGGTCGCCATACGGCATCTGGTGCATGCGCGCCAGCCACTCCTGGCTGAGCGCGCTCCATTCCAGCCAGCGCCCGCGCTCCGCAAGATTGATGCCATCTGCGCCAAAGCAGCGCTCCAGCAGCCGGTGCGCCGCGGTCAAATCATCCGCCTTGAAAGGCCGGATGTGCAGCCGCCGGGTTTCCAGGATCATCGTCCCTCGGGTCTAATCGAAGAAGTCTTCGTCGCCGGGGGCGAGGTATTTCCTGGCCTTCTGCGGGATCAGGGTAATCCCCAGGCCAGGCCGGTCCCAGACATCGATCAGGCTGTTCTTGACAATCGGGTCGGGCAGGCCTTCGACGATCTCGTACCACCAGGCCGGGCGCGCCACCGGGTATTCAAAGGCGATGAAATTGGAGGGCAGGGTTGCGCTGACCTGCACCAGCGCCGCCAGGCCAATCAAGCCGTCAAAAATCCCGTGCGGGGCCATCAAAATGCCATGCAAATCGGCGTATTCCGCGATCCATTTCAACTCAGCAATCCCGCCCACGTCAGCCGGGTCGGGGCCGACCACGCGCACCGCCTGCTTTTCAATCAGCTCGACGAAGTTCTGGCGCAGGTAGATCTGCTCGCCGGTGTGGATCGGGGTCATGGTGCTGACGGTCAGGTCGCGGTAGGTGTTGGCCAGGGTGTAGGGCGTGTAATCGCCGGTCAGCATATCTTCCAGCCAGAGCAGGTTGTAGGGCTCGAGCATTTTCGCCATGCGAATCGCGTCGGGCAGCAGCCAGCCGGGCCCGCAGTCCAACGCCAGGCCCACTTCGTCGCCCAGCACCTTCTTCATCGCCTCGACACAGGCCACAACGTGCTTGAGGCCTTTTTCGGTCATCGGAGCGCGATGCGGGTGCGGCGCGCCGCGGCCCAAGTCGCCATAGGTGAACCCGGGCACGTTGGCCACCATCGGGCTGTGGAAGCTGATCGCTTCTTTCACAAAGCTGAAGCCCTCCTTGGCCTCTTTCATCCTGGCCACGTCTTCGGCGTAATCCTGCGGATTGTAGCCCTTGAAGGGGAAGCGCACCCCGCCGTTGTAGACGCGCACCTGGTCGCGCACCTTGCCGCCCAACAGTTTATACACTGGCAGGCCAGCCGCCTTGCCCGCGATGTCCCACAGCGCCATCTCGATCGAACTGACCGCCGCGCCCCACGGCTTGAAGCTGGCCATGCGCCTGATTTTCAGCATCACGCGCTCGACGTTGGTCGGGTCTTCGCCGAGCAAATACTGCTTGTAAAACAGCACGTGCGATTTCAGATACGGTTTGGAATTTTCCGCCTCGCCGTATCCATCAATCCCCTCGTCCGTGGTGATGCGGATGACCGGGTTTTCGCCAATGACCGCGCATTTCAGGTCGGTTATCTTCATAGCATCCTCGCCAAATTAAAGAATAAAACGGGGCGCTGCGTGGGAATTACGGCCGAAGTCGTTATTCGCACACAACTTTGCCACTTTCATCGAATGGATATAAAAAAGTATAGCACCGCCGGCCATGCGGCAGCCAGACAGTTTTGCGGATTTTAATATACCAAAACCCCTTTCGTCGTATGATGAAATTACATCTGTTCGTTTCTGCATGGAGGAAAAATGGATCTCAAGCGTTCTCTCCCCATCACCGCATTCCTGATCTTGCTGCTCCTGGCCCAACTGGCCTGCGTGCTTCCTGCAGTTGGCTCATCCACCCAACCGGCCCAGCCGACGGACGCGGAGCAGGCGGATGCAAACCCGCCAGAGGGTGAAATCGAAACCCCCAAAGCAGCCGAAAAGCAGCCAAAAGAATCCACCCCCACACCCGTCAAAGCCCCTAAGAAAACCAGCCCGCCTGCCCCCACCAGTGTTGTCTACCAGGGCACAGCCCCAGCTGCGGGCAGCGGCGGCGTGTTTGGCCGCCTGCTGTGGAATGGCAAACCCGTCGAGGGCGTTGAGATTAAATTGTGCGACAAAATCGAGTTTCTCAAGGGCTGCGTGGGCACAGAATACCCGGCAGTCACCGACGCCGATGGCATGTACGCCATCCTGGATGTGCCGCCTGGCAAATACGGCCTGACCTTCCGCGCCATCAATTCCGACAACTGGTACTACATCACCTCAAGCATCTTAAACGCCAAAGATTTTGAGATCGTGGCCGACAAAATGATCTACATCGGCGACCATCACACGGTCAAAACCGACCTGGTCATTCTCTCTCCCAAAGAGGACGAACGCATCACCGTCGCCAGGCCGCCCCTGACCTGGGAGCCTTACGCAGACGCCGATTATTATAAACTGACCTTTCATGCCAGCCGCGGCAGCACCCTGGTCAGTGGCCTCAAGACCAAAGAAACTAGTTTCACCCTCGACCGCGACTTGCAAACCTGCACCTATTCCTTCAAAGTCGAGGCTTTTAATGCCCAGGAAGTGAAAATCGCTGAATTTGACGGCTGGCGCAACTTCGCGGTGGGCGGCCTGCCGCAGAACTGCAAGCTGGTCGCACTTACCCCGGCCAAAGGCGCGACCGTTTCGGCCAAAGAGATCAAGCTGACCTGGGAGCCGCACGATTGGGCCGTGGTCTATAAAATCCACTTCTACCTGAAAGGCGATTCAAAAGTCAAAATCCTGAATTTTGTTGAAACCAAATCCACCGAATACACGATCACCCAGGAAGTTCCCGCTGGCCTATACCAATGGGTCGTTTATGCTTACGATGATTTTGGTGATTTCTTTGCCTTTTCGGATACATTTGAATTGAATGTTACCGGTCCATAAAAAACGCCGTTCCAAATCACCCGCTACTGGCGCTGTAACAGCGCCAGTAGCGCTTTAATCGGCTACAATTGCCGCATCCCCTTCATAGGAGTTTGTCGTATGCTGTATGAACTGCGCACCTACTGGGCCAACCCTGGCAAGATCGAGGACCTGCACAACCGCTTCCGCAACGTGACCATGAACGTTTTCAAACGCCATAACATGCAAGTGGTCGGTTTCTGGACGCCCACCCCCGCCACCCCGGAAAGCGGCGACCTGGTCTACATCCTGGCCTTCGCCGACGCCGCCGCCAAAGACGCCGCCTGGGAAGCCTTCCGCGCCGACCCGCAGTGGGTCACCGGCAGAGCCGCCAGCGAAATCAACGGCCCGCTGGTGGCCAAACTGACCAGCGTCCTGCTCAACCCGACCGACTACTCTCCGTTGGATTAAAAAATTATGGGATCAAAATATGCGGCTGCGCCGCATATTTTGATCCCATACACAATCGTACGATCGCTGTAACTGCTCACCCCGCCCCTTGGAGGGGCCGGGAGCGGAGGTTTTGGAGGTGAAATGCGGCACAAAGTGCCGCATTTCACCTCCAAGCCTCTTTTGCTCCCCCTTCCCAGAGGGAAGGGGGCAGGGGGGATGGGCTTTCCCGCCAGGATGAGCAGTTACGTATCGCTATTATTTCAGCTGGGCCAGGAAGGCGCGCACGGCCTGCATGTAGGCCGCGGGCTGCTCGAAACGCACATGATGGCCCGCGCTGGGGATATTAGCCACCTGGAAACGCGGGTTGAGGCGCAGAATTTCCTCAGCCGTCTGGGCCGTGATAATCCCACCCAGCTTCGGATCCGAGGTGATCATCAAAGTCGGGCAGGTGATGGCGCGCACCGTCTCAGGCCAGCGATCCCAGGGCATGCCCTGAACGGTGAAGAAGTTCAGGTCAAGCTGCCGCTTGCCCTCGCCCCAGCGCTGGATAAAGATCTCGGGCCAGGTCGGGTGGTCTTTGCGGCAGGCCGCGCTGACCTCTTCGACGCTGCGCTGCTGCAGGTCCATGATCCAGGCGCGCAGCGGGTTTTCCTCGCTCAGGAAGACCGGGCGCTCCTCGCCGGGCGTCGGCATACCCCAGGGCGGGTCTTCCAGCAGCAGGCCGCGCACCAGCTGCGGGAAGCGCGCGGCCAGTTCCGCGGCCACCGCCGCGCCCATCGAATGCCCGCCCACCAGCGCGCCGCTCACCCCCAGCGCCTCCAGCAGCGCCGCCAGGTCGGCCGCGCCGTCGATCTGCTCGCCGCGGCTCACCCGCTGCGACAGGCCGTGCCCGCGCGCGTCCGGCAGGATCACGTCAAACTGATCCTCCAGCTCGATGGCGTTGGGCTCCCAGCACAGCCCATGATCTGAGAAGCCGTGCGCCAGCACCAGGGCGGGCTTGCTGCCGTCGCCGGTGCGTACATAATGCATGCGCGCCCCGCGCGCCACGATCGTGTTTTCGCTCCAATGTGCCTGCATGATTTGCTCCAGTGAAAAAAGTTGTAGCGTGATTGTAGCACCGCGCCGGGTATTTGAACCCGCCCGCGCCTGATTTAGCTCCTTGCCGCCGTCGACCCAATCGTGACATTTGTCACGCGGCCATTTTCGGATTTAACACTACAATTTCTATATGCACACTTGCCGCAGTTTTATCTTTCTCGCTCTGGCGCTGCTCGTGTGTGCGTGCGCGCCGTCCAGCCCGAACCGTGTGGTCATCTACACCTCGGTCGACCAGGTTTTCGCCGAGCCGGTGCTCAAGGATTTTGAGCGTCAGACCGGCATCCAGATCCTGCCGGTCTATGACGTGGAAGCCGCAAAAACGACCGGGCTGGTCAACCGCTTGATCGCCGAAGCGGACAACCCGCAGGCGGACGTATTTTGGAGCAGCGAATTTGCCCAAATGCTCCTGCTCAAAGAAAAAGGCGTGCTGGAAGCCTCCAAACCGGCCAATGCGGCCGCCATCCCGGCCGCCATGCGCGACCCGCAAGGGCTGTGGTACGGCTTTGCCGGACGCGCGCGCGTGCTGCTGGTCAACACCCAGCGCGTCGCCCAGGGCCAGTACCCAACCACCTATGCCGGCCTGCTCGATTCGCGTTTCCCCGCGGACAAGATCGGCATCGCCAACCCGCTGTTTGGCACAACCTCCAACGAAGCCGCCGCATTGTATGCCAAGCTGGGCCAGGACAGCGCGCGCGATTTCTACCAGCGCCTGCGCCAGCGCGGCGTGCAGGTTTTGGATGGCAACTCGGTCGTGCGCGACCAGGTCGCTTCCGGGCAGATCTGGTACGGCCTGACCGATACCGACGACGCCTGCGGCGCGCTGGACAAAGGCGCGCCGGTGCGCCTGGTCTTCCTCGAGCAGGGCGCGGGCCAGCCCGGCGCGCTGGTCATACCCAACACAGTTGGGCGCGTTAAGGGCGGGCCCAACCCCCAAACCGCCGCCCGCCTGATCGACTACCTGCTCTCCGCTGCCGTTGAAGAAAAGCTGGCCGGAGCTGGTTTCACCCACATCCCGATCCTATCGCGCGCCGCCCCCGGCGGATGTCTGGGCGGGCAGTCGATCCGCCCGCTCGATCTTGAGCTGGACATAATCTACAACTGGCTCCAGCCTGCCCAAAATGATCTGAAAACAATCTTCCTGCAGTAAACCATGAACCGCCGCACTGGTTCCCCACTCCACCTCTCCCGCCGCGCGCTGCGCCAGGGGTTGGGCGCGGCTGTTCTGGCCTTGGTCCTGCTGGCCCCGCCATGTGCGCTGGTATTCCAGTTCGCCCTGGCCTTTGCAAACGATCCCGGGCAGGCGCGTGAAATCTTCAGTCCGCGTACAGCCAGGTTATTGGCCCAGTCACTTGGCGAGGCCGCCGCGGTCGCGCTGACCGGGACGCTGCTGGCAATCCCCGCGGCTTCAGCCCTCTGGCAAGCGCCCGGCAGCGCGCAAAAACGCCTGCGCTGGTTCTTCATGGCCCTGGCCCCCCTGCCACCCACCCTGCACGCCCTGGCCTGGATCACCGCGGGCAGCTGGGCCGCCGACCTGGCCCAGGCCGCCGGGCTGTTTGCGCCATCGCTGCGCGGGTGGGGCTGGCTGATCTGGGTTCAGAGCATGGCCCTGGCGCCCCTGGCCGTTGGTCTGACTTTGCTCGGTCTGCAGCGCCTGCCGGCCGGGCTGTGGGAAGCGGCCTGCCTGTTCTCCTCGCCCTGGCGCGCTTTTTGGAAAGTCGCCATCCCGCACAGCGCGCCCTACCTGCTGGCCGCGGCCGGGCTGCTGTTCCTGCTCAGCCTGACCGATTTTTCGCTGGCCGCTACTTTCCAGGTCAATGTATATGCCTTTGAAATTTTCACAACCTTCAGCGCCTTCCACGATGCCGGGCGCACGCTGCTGGTAGCGCTGCCGCTGTGCGCCGCGACTCTGCCAGCCGCCTTGCTGACCGGCGCGCAGCTGCGCCGCATCCTGGCCCCCGGTCCCGCGGGGCAGGCCGCCCGCCCGCGTTTCACCTGGCCCTTTGCCTGGGAGATGCTGCAAAAAGCGGCCATTCTGATCCTGCTGCTTCAGGTTGGTGTGCCGCTGGGCGCGCTGCTGCTGACCGCCGGCCCGCCGACAGCCTTTGCCGCCAGCGTAGCGGGTGCCGGGGATGAACTGTTCAACTCCACGCGCATCAGCCTGCTGGCCGCGCTGGCCGGTCTGCCGCTGGCCCTGCTGGCCGCTCAGATTCTGGCCGGCGCGGGCCGCGCGGCCTGGGCGGGCTGGCTGGGGCTGGCTTTCCTGCTGGCGCTGCCCGCTCCCCTGGCCGGGGCCGGCTTGATCGCGGTATGGAACCACCCCGGCTGGCCGGTCTACGGCACCCTGCTGATGCCGCTGCATGCGCTGCTGGCGCGCTGGACGCCCTATGCTGCTCTGCTGGTCCTGGCCCAGCTGCGCCACATCGACCCGCTCCTCCTGGAGGCCGAACAGGTCTTTCACACCGGCTGGCTGCGCGCCTGGCTGCGCGTGCGCCTGCCGCTGCTGAGCCCCGGGCTGCTGGCCGGCGCTTTTCTGATCCTGACCCTCAGCCTGGGCGAACTCGGCGCGACCCTCCTGGTGCTGCCCCCTGGCATGCAGACCCTCGCCGTCCGCCTCTACAACTACCTGCACTACGGCGCGGCCCAGCAGGTCTCGGCCCTGGCCCTGCTGACCGCCCTCACAGGCCTGACGCTTGGGCTGGCCTTCGCCGCTTGCTTCCATTGGATCTCGCCAGCCCGCAGGTCCGCCCCATGATCAGTCTGCGCAGCCTCTGCATGTCCTACGGCGCACTGCCGGCTGTGATCGACGCCAGCCTGGAGATTGCCAGCGGCGCGAGCGTTGCGCTCAGTGGACCCTCCGCCTCGGGCAAAACAACCCTGCTGCGCCTGATCGCCGGGCTGGAAGAACCTCAGTCCGGTGAGGTCTGGATCGGCGGCAAGCTGGCCAGCGCGCCGCGCAAGCTGCTGCTCGCGCCCCACCAGCGCGGCCTGGGTATGGCCTTTCAGTCCCCGGCCCTCTGGCCGCATCTGACCGTCGCTCAAAATATCCTCTACGGCGTGCGCGGCGGCGCGCCCGGCCAGACCAGCCTGGTCGGCCACCTGCTAGAAGCGCTGGAGCTGACCGGCCTGGCCAGGCGCTACCCGGGCGAAATCTCCGGCGGGCAGGCCCGCCGGGTGGCCCTGGCCCGCGCCCTGGCCCCGCGCCCGGCCTGCCTGCTGCTCGACGAACCGCTGGTCAACCTGCAGCCGGACCTGCGCGCCCGCCTGCTCGAGTTCACCGTCGCCTGGGCGCGCGAAAGCGGCGCAGCGCTGCTCTACGTCACCCACGACCCGCTTGAGCTTGAGCGCATCCCCGGGCGGCGGCTCAGCATGCGCGCTGGCCGCCTGGACCACGCGGGAGAGGCGGCTTAACATGGGGCGCAGCCTGCTCCAGTTTTTGCTCGGCGTGGGCCTGGTGGCCTTGCTTGGCGCGGGCGCATTCCTGCTCTGGCCGCGCCCACCCGTGCCTGAAGGCTGGCAGATCATCCGCCCGCCGGTGGATGTGGCCGCCCTGGCCGAGGCCGGGGATGTGATCTGGGCTGGCGGGCGCGACGGGCTGCTGCTGATCGATCGCGCCAGCGGAAAAATTTCACCCGCCCCTGAAGCGTTGCATTTTTCCTATGTCACTGCCATAATGATAGAGAATCAGGCCCACGACATCTGGATCGGGCATTCGGCCGGAGTCAGCCATATGGGACCGCAGGGATTGCAGACATATGATACAGGCAGCGGGCTGCCGGATAATCAGGTCAAAAGCATGCTGCGGGCGCGCAGCGGCGACCTGTGGGTCGGCACCGCGCGCGGTCTGGCCGTGCTGCGCGCCGGCGGGTGGAGCGTTTACACCCGCGCTAACGGGCTGGCCAGCGAGGCGGTCACCGTGCTTTATGAAGACTCGCGCGGGCGCTTATGGGCTGGCAGCTGCCTTTCCAATGCGGGCGGGGTCAGCCTGCTTGAAAACGGCGCATGGAAGACTTTCACGACCGCCGACGGCCTGGCGCACAACACCGTCTGCGCCATCCTCGAGGACGCCGGCGGTGACCTGTGGTTTGGCGCGGGGCTCGGTTCGCGCGGCGGCGCGACGCGCTACGACGGCCGCGCCTGGCACACCCTCACCCCTTCCGAGGGTTTGGAGGAGTTTCGCGTGCGCAGTTTGTTTATCGACCGCCAGGGGGGGCGCTGGTTTGGCTCAGAGAGTTCCGGGATCACTTTACTGGCTGGAGGCAAGCGGAAAGTTTACAGCCCGCAAAACGGGCTTTCCGGCTGGGAAGTCATCACGATGCTCCAGGATCAACAGGGTGACCTGTGGCTGGGCACCGAAAATGGCTTGACCCGCATCCGCCAGGGGTACTGGTAGCAGACCCTAGCGCTCTTCAGGAGGTGATATGCAGCAAGCGATGAGCCTGCCTCAAATGCTGGAACAGGCCCGCCAGATCAACGCCGCCGCCGCGGCCGGGCGGATCACCCAGGCCCAGCGCGCCGCGCAATTAAAAGCCCTGCGCGCCGTCGACGAACAGGGACGCTGGTGGTCTTGCACGCCGCAAGGCGGTTTTCTGGTGTACAACGGTGCGCAATGGATCCCCGCCCAGCCCCCTGCTCCCGCGCCGCCTCAGCCAACCGGCCCCCGCCCAACCCGGCCGCCCGGCCCGCCTGCTCAGTCGATCCAGCCGCCAGCCCGCCCGGCGCAGCAGCCGCCGCCCCGCGCTTCTCAGCCCGCGCCGCCGCTGCCGGGGAGTGACCCGGGCCTGAATAATTCCATCGTGCGCCGCTGGCAGGCCTTTGCCGTCACGCCGATCCTGGCCCTGCTGCCTGGCATCGCCTGCGGCGGGTCATGGTTCCTTTACACCCTCTTGCGCCTCAACAACGAAGGTCTGGCCGGGGTCGATCTGGTCACCCCGATGGCCATCGTTGGGCTGCCCATTTTGCTCTCCGTCCTGCGCAAGCCGGTCGATGACCTGCTGCGCCCGCTGCAGCCGCTGCGCGGATCGTTTCCATCTGCCTTTCGCTGGGGCGCGGCGCTGGCGCTGCCGGTCATCCTGGGCCTGGTGTGTTCCTCCACCGCCACCTCGGGCTACGGTGCGCTGAATTGGACGGCCATCCTGAGCATTCTGGTCAGCTACTTCCTGATCCATACCCCGCAGGTGCGCCGATGAACCCGCGTCAGAACCCCCGCCGCCTGGTCCCGCTGTTCTGGCTGTTGATCCTGGCAGCCTTCTATCTCTTCACCCCCGAGCCTGTCTCAGCCCATGACTGCCTGTCAGATCCGCTCAACGCGGCTGACTGCATGCGCACCCCCGGCTTCCGCACCATCATCACCGTCGGCATCGCCGTGGCGGGCACGCTCAGCGCCATCGCCGCCGAGCTGGCCACCCAGGCCGCCGATAAGGGTCAGAAACCGCCCGAAGAGACCGTCTACGTGATGAACCTCTCTGAGGATAACTTTGAACTCAAGCCCGGGACGCCGCACACCGTCGATATCACCACCTGGAAGGTAACCGCCGCCGGGTATGTCCCCGAACCGGCGGCGCAAGTGTTGATCTACCCGCCGCCTGGTATGGAAAACTGTCTGAAGTTAACCATTACCGGCGCGAGCGGCAACTGGCAAGCCACCTACGCCCTGACCCAGCCCGCCAACGTGGAATCCGCGATCAGCCAGGTGGCCGTGACCTTCCCCAAGGGCTCCAAAACCGGGCAGATCACGCTCAAACTGCCACCCGTTCAGGGCTTTGTCGTCGAACCGGTCGGCACGAACGAAATTGTCTACGCTGACTCCGAAAAGAACTGGCGCGTCCCCAAGCTGAAATGCTATTTCAGTTCGCCTTTCAGCTCCGGCCCGGTCAAGACGGATTTTAAGATCAGCTTTGACAGCCCCCCCATCCAGAGCGACGTCGAAATCTTTGACAACTTCGAGGTCACTTCGCCCGATTATGGTCTGACCCACATCATCGCGTTTCAACTGCGCTCAGGCGTCGACCTGACTCAATACTTCGGCCAGGACCTGGGCGGCAAAGGCGGGCAGATCAACATCAGCGTCGACGTTGTCGCTGATGACAAAGACAAAACCAAATACAGCGCCAAGACTCGCCTGATCCTTACACCTCAGTATCGCTTCGTCGCTTACACCTACGACCGCGACATGCGTTCCCCCAGCGAAACTCACACTTACAAAGAGATCGAGCTGGGCGCGGGCCAGTTTGTGGCCGACAGTGAGGACGAGCTGATCCTGGCCACCCTGTTTGTGCGCACCGACCTTGAGATCGAGCCCGGCAATGAATACTGGGAGGCCCAGGATGTGGCCCAGGTGCGCGCCGTGCGCTGGGATCCGGCCACGGACGCGGCCGACTTGCGCGCCGACCTGGACGCCGAGAACAGCGACCAAAAGGTCCAGGTCTACCGAGTCGGCTCCAAAACCATGCTGCAATACACCGCGCAGCGCAAACAGGCCGGCCGCCGCCTGCTGTTTGATCTCGAACTCAAATCGGGCAAGCCCAAGAATTTCCGCCTGGCCCAGCCGGTTGGCGAGTTCAAAATCCAGCCGCAATTTACCCTGCTGCGCCTGTGGGTTGTTCCGGGCGCGCAGCGCGACACCTCGGAGGCCATGGCCTACCTATCCATTGAACCCTGCCGCAGACCGCTGCCGCAAAAGGAGATCGAACTCAGCGTCGAATGCGCGGGTGGCGTTTCGCTCACCCTCGACAACTGTGACGCCGTGCAGGCCACCTCCGATTTGGAACGCAGTTCGCGCGGCGGTGCATTCATCCCCAGGGGCGCGGCGCTGTGGACGCTGCGCTACAGCGGACTGTCCTGGAGCACTCTTCCGGGCGCGTCTTTCACCCTGCGCTGCACCCTGCAGGACAAAGATGGGGCCGCCAGCCAGGTGACACGTTCAGTGTCGGTCAACTTGCTCGATAATGTCAACCGCATGCTCGAAGATCTGTTCAACGATGCCGCGTTGGCCAGTGAGCTGAACAATTCCTACTGGAACAGCCAGCCCGCCACCATCGAATTCTTCCGCGGCCCGCTTTGGAACATCTGCCAAAAATTCAGCACCAGCGCGCCCTTTGTCTGTTACCGCATGCGCGACCGCATCATCGGCTGGCTGCAAAACCGCCGTCATTATGAAAACACGGCCGATCCGCGCGGCCAGGTAGCGCTGATGAAACGCATGAACGGCATCGAGTTCGATTATTATGCCTCGCAGCCCGCCCACGTTTGGGCCGGGTTCTTCCTCTCCAGCATGGGCAAGTACGGCAGCTATGCCGCACTCGACCCGTGGTGGGGGCAGCATTGGAAAAATCCGGACTATAAAGACTACACCAAGCTGCGCGGCAAATGGGGCGAGCGAGCGCGCATCTACGGTATGTACGCCATGATCGCCGTGCTTTCGGTCGTACTGGTCAAGGTGCTGGCGGCCTATGGCATCGCCACCTCGCTCTCGGCGGCCATCTCGGCCATCTACGCCTGGCTGGCCGGAGCCAGTACGGTCCAGGTGTTGGCCATTTTAGGGATCAGCGCCGGGGCCGACGCCGTCAGCTACACCGCCGACTCAGACCTGACCGACGGGGCGGGCCGCTATCAGGGCTACGAGCCAAACTGGCCGATTGCCTTCCTCAGGGCCATTGCGCCAAACGAACCTTCAGGGGAGGACCTATGAACCCTGGTCTCAACTTTTCCATCAACCTTGCTCCGTTCACTGCTGCCCGCGCTGTTCCGCATGAGTTAGCCGCGCACCTGGCGGGGTTGTGCGCCACGCTTAACGCCCTGTACGACGGCCAGCCAACCGACCTGGCCAGCTTTCCACAAGATTTATCTGCGCTGGGGCGCTGGCTGACCGCCCCAGCCCCTGGCGGGCCGGCACACCCGGACTGGACGGCGGAGGTGGTCAGCTTTCCCGCGGGGGCGGGCGGGCAAGCCGTGCTGCGCGATGCGCAGCAGGCCCTGACCCTCAGCCTGGACAGCAGCGGCAAACCGCTGTTCGGGTTGTGGCAGTCGCAGCGTCCCGGCGAAGAGCAGCGCGCCTTCACCTTCCAGGTCGAAAACCAAACCCTTCTGCTGGATGACGGCCAGCGCCAATCGCGCCACGTCCTGCCTGGTGCGCAGGCTTTGTCCGGCTGGGGCAGCCTGGCCGCCTTCGCCGGACATCTGTTAGGGCTGTTCGCGACGCCCGAGGAGGCTACGCCCGCATCGCCATCCCCTCGCCTGCCCGCTCAGCCTGCCCCACCCGCGCCGCCCCCAACCCCAGCCTTTGCCGCGCCGCAGGCGACCGTGCTGCACGCCAGCCAGCCCCCCCGGCCTGCCCGCCAGCCAGCACCACCGCCTGCCAGGCCGCACGCGGCCTCTCCACAGCCTTCGAAACCGGTCTCACCAACGCCGCCTGCCAGGCCGCCTGTCTCATATTCACAGCCTTCGAAACCAATCCCACCCGCGCCCGCGCCAGCCTGGTATTATCTCGATCAGGCTGGTCAGCGGGCTGGGCCGGTCGACGCGGCAACCCTGCAGCGCTGGGTCATGGAACGCCGCTTGCGCCCCGACACGATGGTCTGGAACCAATCCCTCGCCAATTGGGTAGAAATTCAGCGCAGCGGCCTGATTTCTCAAGCGCCCGCACAGCCCGTGCAGCGCGCCGCCCCGGCCTGGTATTATCTTGACCGCGGCGCGCAGACCGGCCCCATCGAGGAAAGCGTCTTGCGCCGCTGGCTCGCCGAGCGCCGCCTGCCGCCCGACACCCTGGTCTGGAACCCGGCCCTGCCCGGCTGGGTCAAGGCCAGCCAGGCCGGGTTAATCTAATCCAAGCGCACACCACCCCCAAAGAGCCACGATGGCCGATATCCATGCTAGTCCATCCGACCGCTTGAGCTGGTATCTCC
>Ga0172368_10005038_pt1 | contig 14987 bp, 13 predicted proteins | sample Lak11m_FD_114540 | JGI IMG/M metagenome (GOLD analysis project Ga0172368, IMG submission 114540) | Freshwater microbial communities from Kabuno Bay, South-Kivu, Congo - kab_022012_11m | ecosystem: Environmental > Aquatic > Freshwater > Lake | place: Democratic Republic of the Congo: South-Kivu...
CGTCCCCTCTCCCCGCTTGCGGTTGGGGCGCCTCCGTCCCCTCTCCCCGCTTGCGGGGAGAGGGTTAGGGTGAGGGGCGGTCGGGGACGACCGACTGCGAGGAGATGGAAGATGGGTGGAAGGAGCGACGATCCTATATGAGCACATCTCTACCGGCGTTCCAGGGAGGCGCCAAGGCCAAGACCGTGCCCTACGAGCGCGAGCAACGCTACGGGCAGCCCGAACTCAGCGAGTTGACGGAGGCCCTCGCACAGGGCACCCTCTTCTACTCCCAGGGCAAGAAGGTGAAGCAGCTCGAGGAGGCATTCGCCTCATATGTGGGCGCCAGGCACGCCGTCGCGTGTACAAGCGGCACGGCCGCCATCCATGCGGCGCTGATCGCCCTCGGCGTCTCGCCCGGCGATGAGGTGGTAACGGCGCCGATCACCGACATGGGGTCGGTGATACCAATCCTCTATCAGGGCGCGGTGCCGGTCTTCGCCGACCTCGAGCCCAATACATACACCGTGCTGCCCGAGGCGGTGGATGCTGCCATAACGGCGCGCACCAGGGCGGTGGTCGCCGTCCATCTTGCGGGCAATGCATGCGACCTTGCCGCACTGTCGTCCATCTGCGAAGCGCGAGGCGTCGCCCTTGTCGAGGACTGCGCGCAGGCGTTCGGTTGCCGCTATGGCGATCGGTTCACCGGAACGATAGGCCGGATCGGTTGCTTCAGCTACAACGAGTTCAAGCACATCTCCTGCGGCGACGGCGGGCTGGTCGTGACTGACGATGACGAACTGGCGGTTCGCCTGCGCCTCGCCACGGACAAGTGCTATGACCGTCGCCCCGGCGTCGCCATGCGGAACCCAACGTTTCTGGCCAACAACTACCGCATGACGGAGCTTCAGGGGGCGGTCGCCCTGGCCCAGCTCCGGAAGCTCGACGGCATTGTCGCGCGGCGACGTGCGTGGTGCGGCGAGCTCACGGAGCGGCTCCAGGGCCTCAAGGGGCTGCAGCTTCCCGCCGTCACGACCGACTGCGAGCCGTCCTGGTGGTTCTACATGATGCGCGCCGACGAGGCCACGCTTGGCGCAGATACCGATGCGCTGGCGTCTGCGCTCCAGGCGGAGGGCCTCCCGGTAGGCGCCCACTACATCGGGCAACCGGTTTATGACTATCCGATCTTCGCCGCGCACTCCGCCTTCGCCAGAGGTTCCCACGCCTACCACGGACGCGAGTACCGACACGGACTCTGCCCCGCGGCCGAGGACATCCTCAGGACCTGCCTCATCCTCTCGGTCAACGAAGCGTACAGCGGCAAAGACCTCGACGAGACCGCCATCGGCATACGCCGGGTCGTCGAGTGGTTTGTCGGCCATCGGGCATGAGTCCGTCTGCGTTGCGGTTCGATCGCTACCGGCCTGCTGAAGCGAGGCGGCTCCGCGCTCTCACACGCACGGACCAATGGCGTCGTGTCCTCGACGACGGCCCGTTCTTGGCGCATTGCGCCGGCGATCGGGTCCCTGCTTCATCGCCGCCGTCCCAGCTCAGGGGGGTGCCCGGCTTTCTGATTCGCGCCAATGGCGAGCATGTCCGAGCGCTGGTAGCTCAGGGCGTCGCCGACGAGACAACGCTTGCCCGGGCGCTTGGCGACTGGCGTCGCGCTCTGGACGCTGAGCCACGGCATCCGCTGCTGTTCCTCGGCATGACGGTCACCCTGGACTGCTCGTTCAAGCCGCGATGCCTCTACTGCAACCAGGCGCACGCAGACACGTTGCTTGGAGTCGCGGACTGGAAGAGGCTGATCGAGGAGGCGGCGATCCCGGATCCGCCGTACGTCTATATCAGCGGCGGCGAGCCATTGCTCCTTGGCGAGGCCATCTGGGGCGACGACGGCCTTGCGGCGCACGCAGCTCGCCTGGGGTGTGCCGTCAACATCAACACGAATGCCGCGCTCATCTCGCCGCTCGTCGCCATGCGCATCGTCAAGTCCGGCGTATCACGGATCCACGTCTCGTTGGACGCAGCGGATCCCGGCATACAGGAAATCCTGTTCCGCCGCCCAGCCCGGGTCGGGGCCGTCTGGCGCGGCATCCGCAACGTCCTGATCGCCCGAGAGGCGCTCCAATCGGACCATCCTCGTATCCACATCAACTGCGTGATGACCAAGCTCAACCTCGACTCGGTTCCGGCCCTCCTGCAGGCGGTCTGGAGCATGCGGCCCGTTGCGCCAGGCGGCGCCGGGTCGCTGGACGACTTCGCGTTCCACCTCATCCCGGTCGGCGGAAGGTCGAACGCCCATCTGAGGCCCTCGGCGGAGCAGTGGCGGCGGTTCTACACGGACACATGGGAAGAGGCGGGCCGAGCATGGCAATCCGAGCAAGCATCCGCCGGGGTCGTGGAGGCGGATCGGCAACCCCTGGAGGCCGTCGTGCCCTTCGCCAATCCGTTCCTGCGCGTGGACCATCACATGGCGCTGGACGAGTATTGCGAACTGGCCGCGCAGGGCATCTACTGGCAGGGAGCGCTCTGCGATGCTTGCTGGGTGGCCCCGACGCAGGCATACGTACTGCCTGACGGCTCCCAGCACTGGTGCGGCGGCCATGCCATTCGACGGCCCGAGCCCATGGGCGATGTGCGTGAGGCCGGTCTGCGCGCCAACATTCGCGCCGGCGTGGAGCGCCTGGGCCGTTTGCCCGGTCCCGAGTGCGCAGGCTGCGCAGGCGCGACGTGCGTCATCAACCAGTCCACGCTCGCGGCTCTGCGGGTGCACGTACGCGAGCTCCTTGACGCGCATAGGAGCCCCGCGCCCGCTCCGTAGCGGGACCGCAGCCCCGGGCTTCGGTCCTACGTTCGCCTGACGCCGCGCACAAGGGCCGCGACCTGGCTCAGGATGAACCAGCCGAACGCGATCAGCACTACCGTGGCCCCGGCAGCCGTCCGCGCCCAGTCCTGGGCGGAGACCAGCAGGCCTGCACATGCGGACGTGAGGCTGATCAGGATGGCCCACCAGAACATGCCGCCGGCTGTTCGCGATAGATTCCGGGCTGCCGTGGCCGGCACGATCAGCAGGGCCGTGACCAGGAAGACGCCGACCGCCCACACCGAGAACATCACGATCAGCGCCGTGAGGCCTGCGAACGCGTACTGCAGCACCGGCACACTGACTCCATGGACCTCGGCGACCGCCTCGTTCAGCCCGATCAGCATCATCCGGTTGTAGGCATACACCTGGAACGCGGCGACGAGCCCAAACAGGATCAGCAGCGCCCACAGGTCGCCGTCACCGATCGTCAGGACGTCGCCGTAGACGAAGCGCCCGACATCCCGCGACAGGCTGCGATCCCGGCTAATCACCGCGAGGCCGAACGCGATTACCGACGCAAACGCCACGCCGATCACGGTATCACTCGACAGGCCGCCGCGACGCTGGAGGGCCACGATCCCGATGGCAACCAGCACGCCGAAGGCGGGCATGGTGAGCCGAGGCTCGAGCGACAAGATGAGCCCGAGCGCCGCGCCGGCAAAGGCCGAATGGCTGACGGCATCGGAGAAGAAGGCCATGCGGAACGTCACAATCTGCACACCCATGGCCGCAGCCATCGGAGCAAGCAGAATCAGGGCCAGGAGCGCGCGCTGCATGAAGCGGGCATCGAGAGCCTCGAAGGGGAGGACCTTCGGCAGCAGGTCGAGGAGCGGCCCGAGGTCAGGCATGTCCGCAGTCCCCGTCGCAGGCGGAGTCGGGCAGATCCGACGCGATCGCTTCAGGGTTCACCAGGCCGAGGTGCACGCCGAACACCATTTCCAGGTTGTCCCGCGTAAGAACGTCGCGCGGCGGCCCCTCGGCGACGAGCCTGCGGTTGAGGCATAGCACATGGGTCGCATGGTACGTCACCGTCGCGAGATCGTGGCTGACCATGACCTGCGTGAATCCGTGACGGCGACGTAGCTCTTCGATGAGCTCGCAGAACATGCGCTCACCGGCCACGTCCATGCCTGCGGTCGGCTCGTCCAGCACGAGCAAGTCGGGCTCGTCGAGCAGTGCGAAGGCCAGGAGGGCGCGCTGCATCTCGCCTCCGGAGAGGCCGCCGAGGGGCTTGTGCTCGAGATGCGGCGCCTCGACCATGGCCAGGGCAGCGGCCGCCCTGGCGCGCATGGCCTTCGTGACACCGAACCACAGCGGCATCCGCTGCCTGGCCGAGACAAGGAACTCGGCGACGGTGAGCGGCAGGCCCCGATCGAACACGAGCCTCTGGGGCACGTAGCCGACCTTCAGACGCCGGCCGCCGTTTCGCACCCCGACCCGGATGCTCCCCTCGTAGCGGAGTCTGCCCAGGAGCGCCAGCAGGAGCGTCGTCTTGCCGGCGCCGTTGGGCCCGACGACCATGGTGCAGCTGCCGAGCGGAACCGTGGCGGTTACGTCCTCGAGTATCGGTACGCCGCTGAGACGCACCGTCACGTGGGATAGCTCTACCGCGGCATCGCTCACTGGCGGCCTCCCAGGACTCGGGCGAGCGCATCGAGGTTGCCGCGCATGGTCCGCTCGTAGTAGTCGGGGGCGGGATCCTCGGGCCCGGTCGCGACCGGGTCGAGGGTCGCGTAGGCTATGCCAGCCTCCCTGGCGATCGTCCTGCCGAGCGCCGGCGGGTACTGAGGCTCGGTGAACACCGCTCCCGCGCGGCTCGCGCGGGCCGACGCGACGATCTTCAGCACCTCCGACGCAGATGGGTCCTCTCCGGGATGGACCGCGATGACCGCGACGATGGTCAGCCCGGCGTCCCGCGCGAGGTAGTCGAAGGCGTCATGCTGGGTGACGATGGCACGATTCGGGAGCCTGGCAACCGTGGCCTGAATGTCGTCGGCCAACCGCGTCAGAGCTGCGGACAGGCGTCGCCCGTTGTCCTCGTAGGTCCGACCGCCGTCCGGATCCAGCCGCACCAGGCCGGATGCGATCGCCGAGACCATCCTGGAAGCTTGACGCGGGCTTGCGAAGAGATGGGGATTGCACTCAGCGCCCTCCCCATGGCGTGTATCTTCGCTCGATTCCCGGTAGGGGATCTTGTCGCGGAGTCCCTCAGTGGCAACCAGGACCGGTCTCCCGGGATGGGCACGCTCGAAGGCATCGCGGGCGAAGTCGTCGAGGCCGACGCCGTTCAGGATCAGCGCGTCGGCGCGCTCGAGCCGGCGCATGTCATCCGGCGTGACGACGTAGTCGTGGGGACACCCAAGCTGCGCGGGGAGGAGGCGCTCGAGGCGGAGGGCATTCCGCCCCCGCGCAACCCCACGCGCAAACAGCCACACGGGGTAGGTGGCACAGAGGACGGTCCGACCCGTTCGAGGCGCACGAGCCGCACGCCGATGGGAGCAGCCCGCGACAAGCGCGGACGCGAGGGCGGCGACGAAGCAGAGGGCGGTCGGGCGCATAATGCGAGCATACTCCTGCAAATGCGATTGCATTTGCATTATGGCACACGTGCGCGGTATCCTGTGACGACAGTGGCGCAGGCAGGGCTCGGTCGGGAGGTGCCTTCATGAACCGCAAGACAAGCCAGCGGGCCGCGATCGTGGACGTATTCCGGCGGACGGACCACCCGCTTACGGTCGAGGCCATCCTCAGCGACGGCCGCTGTGCGGTGAGCAGCCTGAACAGAGCGACGGTCTACCGGAACCTCCGCATACTCCTCGCGGTGGGCTGGCTGCGCAAGGTCAGCCACCCGGAGCTTGGCCCGCTATACGAGCGGACGGGCAAGGACCATCACCATCACTTCCACTGCCGGGCCTGCGACCGTCTGTATGAGATACCGGGGTGCGCCCTGGACGTTTCCGGCTCGACGCCGCCCGGCTTCCAGACGGAGACCCACGAGGTCTTCCTCTACGGAACCTGCGCGAGCTGCGCCCAACCCGCCATGCACCACAGTGCCCCGCATCAACGCTCAGGGCACTACGGTGATGGCGTCGCTTCCTGAGTAGCCGTCGGCCACTACGCTCACACGATCGGGGTTGGCGACCAGCGTCCATTCGGAGCGCCCGAGGGTCACGCGTGCGGCTGCGCACGTCCCGGGCGCCATCGTCGCTCCATGGGCCGACCGGCACGGGACGAGGCGCGCCCCGGGCGGACGCGCGGATCCGTCGAGCGTTATTACCGTGACGAAGGCCGCGGACGAGCCGGGCCTGCGCAGCCACAGAACGGGTGCGCGGTCCTCGGTGTGCCGACCGACGCCGGTGCCGGTCCAGCACGTCATCTCGCCGCTCGATGCCACGGTTAGCCATCGCAACGTGCCGCTTCCGGATCGAACCGCACATGAGACGCTCGAGGCGGCCCGTCCACGCCTGAGCTCGCGCAGGTAGCGATAGCCCGGCGCCTGTTCCGGTACCGCGGCCTCGCCGGGAGGTCGCCGCGCCCAGGTTCCGCCCGGATGGAAGAAGATGTCGAACTCCCGCGGGTCGCCGGGCGCGGCCTGCAGGAGGTCCACGATGGCAAGCAGGTCCTCGCCAAGCAGGTAGGTCGCACGGCGGAACATGGCGCCACCGAGGGCCGGCCCCGCGTCGGTGAGCGACATCGGAACGCCATTGCCCAACCGGAACGCGATGAGCCGCCCCGTTGCGGGGAACTGGCTCGTCTCGTCGGCGCAGATGCTGTTGTGGGCGACGGTGGTCTTGTACCAGCCGTTCGGCAGCGAAGTCAGATGAGCGCCGACGCCCGGGTCATCCAGGACCATCTCGCCGCGCCGGTAGGCGACGAGGCTGTTCTTGTCCGGATGCCCGTGCCCGCCTCCGTGAGGGCCGTACTTCACGCAGACCCACGCCGCCGCGGCGCCGGCGCCCCGGCTCAGGATCGCGTATCCGGCGTCGGAGAGGACCCTCGATCCGCGTGGCGGCGGAGGGGCGGGCGGGAGCGGCCTCACGCCGTGGAGCAAGGCCCTCAGACTCATTGGGCGCGCGCCCTGCAGCGGGAGTGACAGCATGGGATCGCCGAAGCGTCGCAAGCCTGTCTCGTAGATATCTTGCTCCCGAAGGTACACGCGCCCCGAGTCGTTGAACGCCGGCAAGGAGAGATCGGGCATCGCAGCGAGGATCGGCCCGATGAACATGGAGTGGAGCGCGGGCGTATAGAGGTCGTCTCCGCTATTGCGGGCCGCTTCGGCAAGCGCCAGGAGCGGCTCCATGGCGTAGAAGTGGTACCCCCAGCTCCCCTCGGCCCAATGGCCGTCCTGGTTCACCATACTCCGAAGCTGGGCATGGTAACCTCGCGCGCCGTCCACGGCCTCGGCGATCATGTCGCGGTCCCCGGTCAGGTAGCCGGCCAGACCGATTGCCGCGTTGTGCCAACACTGGATGTTGTGGAAACGCAGCCGGTTGGCGCGTATCACCGTATCCACCGCAGGTCGCACCACGTTCACAACGAAGCGGCCGCGCTCGCCCTCGGTGAGCCGGTCCCAGATCAGATCGGCCGCCTGCAGGAGCGCCACCAGCCAGACGGCTTCGTCGAGCGACTGGGCCCAGGCGCGCCCTCCCTTGCCCGGTCTGCCGTTGATATCGTGCAGGCGGTAGGAAGGATAGTGCAGGCTGTAGCCGACGAGGATGGAGCGCACCGCCGCGGCCCAACGCTCCTCGCCCGTCAGGGCGTAGAGCACGGCGGCGTCGCGCACGAACTTGCGTAGACGCTTGTGCTCGTGAGCGATCACCACTTCGTCGTACGGACTGCCGGTGAACACCTCGCCTCCCACGGGGCATACGTGCCTGTGGGGTCCTTCGGTCCGAAGCCCGGCGCCGTGCCTCGGGCACGCGTACCAGTGCTCGCACTGGCCGCCGCGATCGGGCACGCGGACAGGCTGATGGATCTCAGCCTCGCACCGGCGCCTCAGCTCGCCGAGCATCCGGACCGCCCACGGCTCGCTCTCGGCCCGGCGCCGCGCCTGCTCCAGATCTGTCGCAGAGATCAGCAGGCGCGGATGCGGGGGCAGCGCGTCGCGGCGGTGTGCGTACCTGGGGGGCTCGCTCGATCTTGTGAGATCGTCGAACCAGATGCTGCCTCTGGGCTCCGGCGTCGAGTTGACTACCATCAGCCCCAGACCCTGGACCGGTTGCCGCAGGATGCCGTCGTTCCTGCCCCCCCAGCTCTCCGTCCAGTCGCGGAAGGCCACGTCGAACGCGGTCCAATCGCGCGGCGCCAGACCGATCTCACGCTGGAAGACCTGGCCATCGGCATCCTTCACGCGGACGGCAAGCATGGCGCCGGTGGTGCCTCGAAGCCACAGGCGCACGCCGTTCACCGCTCCGCGAAACCGCAGGGGATATGTGCCGACCACATAGCGCCCACCCCGGGTGAAGTCGAAGGCGATCTCGCCGCCGCGCCGCCCGGTCCGGGCTGCCCTACGCGTTCTCGAGTAGCTGCCGGACGCTCCTGGGAACTCGGGGCCCGCGCTGAAGGCCCATTCCGCGGGCCGGAGCGGGCCCTCGAAGTTGTCCAGCGTGCTCCCATACCTGAAGCGCGCCACCGCCGCCCCGACGGTCGCAAACGCGGCCAAGGCGACGACGAGCGCGATCCTTGTTGGCCGTGCGAACCAGGGCCGTGAGCCAACTCGGGGGTTCATGGCCCCATCATTCTGCCACAACGGGGGGTGCGTTACCGCGTGACAGGCGCGGAGACGGCGCGGAGCCCTGCGTCCAACGGGTACGACCGGCCCGGCGCTACGAGGCCGGGGTCCGTCGCTCGCCAACCCGAAGCGGTTCGCCTCGCGGAAGGGCTTATTCCCACTCGATCGTGCCCGGCGGCTTCGTGGTGATGTCGTAGGCGACGAGGCCGATGGATGGGAAGGCGAGGATCGCCGATGCAACCTCGTCGAGCAGCGCCTTCGGGAGGCGCGCAGGGGTCGCGGTCATGCCGCGCTCGGTGCACACCGGCCTGACGATGCAGCACTCCTGGCCGCGCCCATCGACGCGGAGCGGAACGAGCACGACCGGGCATTGCCAGACTGCGCGGTAGACGTTGTGCCGCAGCATGGCCTCGGTGACGATGTCGTCGACCTCGCGCAGCAAGTCGAGCCTATCTCTCGTGACGGTCGCGGACAGGACCTCGAACCGCTCCGGCAGCGGTCCGGCGAGACTCCAGACGCACCGGTTGATACCGGGCACGCTCTTGTAGAGCTTGCCGGCTGCTTCGAGGAGCGTGCCCCAATCCGCCTCGCCGTGGAGCAGCACGGGGCTTTCGTAGGAGCGCAGGTCCGCTTTGACGCCGACGGACTTCAGGGGCAGCACGCGCCCGCGCAGCCCGTAGGGTCCGAGCAGCAGCTCAACCGCCGCTTGGATGCTCGCGTGTGCTGAACCGTCGAGCGCCGGAACGCCGTCGGAGCAGAGCAGGCGCACGCCCAGCCCGGGGCCGGGGAACGGATGTCGCCATATCAGGTCCGCCGGGATCCCGAGCGTTTCGCCCAGCACGCGCACTTCGGCCTTGTAGAGGTCTACGAGGGGCTCAACGACCTTGCCCGCGGCGATCATCTCTTCGATGATCGGCACCCGGTTGTGGTGGGTCTTGATCGTGTCGGCGCGCTTTGTGCCGCCCGTTTCGATCGTATCCGGGTAGATGGTGCCCTGGCCCAGCAGGTGGTCCTCCATCCTCAGGCGGCGCGCCTCACGCTCGAAGACGCGGATGAACGTATCGCCGATGGCCTTGCGCTTGCGCTCCGGCTCGACGATGCCCGCCAGGGCGCCGAGGAAGTCGGCGCTCGCGTCCACGAAGTGGAGGTTGGCGCCAAGGCCGAGATCGCGAAGCGTCCGGAGCACACGGGCGCTTTCGTCCTTGCGCATGAGGCCGTTGTCCATGTGCAGAAGGTGGAGCTGCTCGGGCGCCAGCGCCCTGCGGAAGAGGCACGCCGCGACGGTCGAGTCCACGCCGCCGGATGCCAGGAGGAACACGGATCGGCTGCCTACCTGCGCCCGGATCTTCTCGATCTGCTCCTCGAGGTAGCGCTCCATCGTCCACGACGGGCGGCAGCCGCAGATGCCGAGGACGAAGTTGCCGATCATCTCGTCGCCGTGCAGCGTGTCGTCCACCTCGGGGTGGAACTGGAACCCGTAGCGCCGGAGCGTGTCCGATCCGATCGCGGCATAGCGATGCGGCGTCCCGTCCTGCCCGAGGGTCGAGTAGCCCAGCTCTACGAAGTCCGGCCCAATCTCCGCAACCGAATCGAAGTGGCTCATCCAGACCTGCTCGACGTCGCCGAGACCCTCGAAGAGAGCGTGCGGCCGCGTGATGTGCATCTCCGCCCGGCCCCACTCCTGGTTGCCGTGGCTCACCTTGCCGCCGTAGCGCTTGGCGATCTCTTGATGCCCGAAGCAGAAGCCCAGAATGGGAATGTCGAGGTCGAAGATCGCCTTGTTGTAGTCGGAGTCCTCGCCGAAGGCCGACAGCGACGGGCTGCCGGAGAGGATCACACCCTTGCAGGCTGCGAACGCCTCGATGGGATCCTCGGGCTGACGGATCTCGGCCAGTACATGGTGCTTCCGCACCTTGGTGGCTATCAGGTGGGCATACTGCCCCCCGAAGTCCACAACGGCGATGGAGTCATGGGTCATTGTGTGGTTGCTCTCCCGCGTCAGGGTCCGGGCTCAAGCGCATTCGCGTGGCATCGCGAGGTGTGCTGCCGCCGCTCGTCCACAAGATACCCACCCCGATCGCGAGTCCCGCCGCCACATGGGCCGATTCCGAGTCCGACCGTGGGGTCAGATCGGCCCAGTAGACGTCGCCTCGTCTCACGTACGGACCTGCTCGCCCATATGCGTGCCGAGAAGATGATCGACCGCGGCGGTCTCAAGGTCGAGATCGAGGTTTTCGACGCTGCGGGCAACGGCGGCTTCGTAGGCCGCAACGGCCTCACCGACCCCCTCGCGATGCGCCTCGTCAAGCCGCCGCTCGAGGGCGTTTGCGGCCAGACGCGTTGCGGGTACGCCGGTTCGCCCGGCCTCGGCCCGCAGACGCCTGTAGAGCGGCTCCGAACGAGGCATGTGGAGGTGGATCGTCTTCGAGGAAGCCATGGTCGGTCCTCCGGTCGCTCATTATGGCGTGACGCGTGCCGGCGGCGAGTGGCCGAGCCCGGGCTCCGCAAAGCGTTGATCCGGGTGCGCCTTGCCCCGCGGAGCTGATCCTGTGAGCCGAACAAGCGGCGGATTGGGGCGCGGTAGCGGGGGACGCGCCGGCGAGGGTCCTGTCAACGTGGGTCTAGCCGGTCGGCAGGCGCTTTACCAACGCAGGAGGGCTAACGAACCTCCGGGGCTGCGTATCGCCGTCAGCCAGCACCTCCCACAGCACCCTGGAGCCCATCCGTCTACAGCCAGTGACGGCTCCGCTCGGAACGGTCACGCATCCGTTGTCGGCATACACTGCCACACGCACGGCGCGCCCTCGTTTGTCACACAGCACATGAGCCGTGCGTGCACGTGATGCCCTCGGTTCAGACTCGTCGGCCTGCTCGTTCGCTTGGCCCGCCACCCGCTTGAGGTCGGGCGTGCCCTCGCGTTCGGTGACAGGCTCGCCGTCTGCGTGGCATGCTGACCTGGCAACGGCCCCCGACGGCACTCGTATCCCTCGTCGGCGCAGCATGGCAATGATCGCTTCCGCTGGGTTCATCCGCTCTGGTTCCTTGTGCTCGTCGGTCAGTTTGCCAGCGATAGCGGGGCCGAGGCCCAGTTCTCGCAGAAGCTGCTGTAGCTCCGTGCCCGGACATGTGTCCGTGTGGCGTTGCCACGGTGGCTCGTCCACATCAAGGAGGACACGGCACCCGCAGGTGCAACTAAACATGAACACGCTTCTGCCGCAGTCGCGGCACCTGATAGGGTACAGCAACGTCCGGCAATCGGCGCGATGATTCGGTACGGGCAACGCGGTGGTTCCTAGCCTTGGGCCACACCCCGAGCAGGAGCAGTCCGCCTGAGCGCTGTCCTCGCCGTTCGGGGCGTGTGGCCCGCCGCCTCCAGCACCAGACCGGACCTGCGTGGTGCGGTCACGTGCTCATCCTCAGGAACCATGGTTCTTCCCCAGGCGCTCGGTAATCCGGTCCCAACGGCCTCGATGCTCCATCAGCAAGTTCTGGTCGATTGCCACGTGAGTAGATCGCCATTGTCTCGGCCGCTTGCCGCCGTGCCTATCGAGCCAGCTTTCGTGCGCTTTGCAGACCAGCTTCTGCAACTCCTCAGCGGAGAGGATGAAGAAGCCCACGCTTTGTTCGTCGGCTCGGGCGGGGATCCACACGAAGACGAACATCAGGCCTGGGTCGGCAAGCGGAGTGGGACCCAGCACCGTCTGCGTCTCCTTCGCCTCGTCGAGCTCGATCTGCATCCAGTGCCGTGCGTCGGACTGCCAGGACCCGCCGCGGGCGGTCTTGACCTGGATCGGCATTGCCTGCATCTGGTCGTTCACCGCCACGACGTCGAAGCCGGGCATGTTCCCGGAGAACGGCGTCGCGGCGAGCCCACGCCTGCCCAACTCCGCGCACACGAGGAACTCGCCTACCTGGCCGACAAGCCGGTTGTCCCATCCGGACATCGCATGCCTCCCGCCCTACGTTCGCCTCTGCGCTTCGTTCAACTTGCGGCGGCCGCCGAGCACTGATCGGGCGCAGCTACGTCCCTCGTCGGCTTCCTGCGCCTCGGCCGAAATGTGACGAAGCTGCGCCCGCTCGCCTTCTCCCTCTGCTTCACATCGCGATAGATGGCGTCTAGATCGTAGCCGAACTTCGCCGCGTGGCTTTCGCGTATAGCTCGCACCTCGGCGACGATGGGGTCATCCTTCATCGTTGTCTACCTCCATCAGTTCCTCGGGCGTGCAGATGGCAGGAGGGTCACAGCCTGCAGCACGACAGGCGGCACCGATCCGCCCCCTCATGGTGACATTGGCCATGTGCCGGCAGTTCCAAGTCACCAGATACTCCACACCATGTGCCGCTGCCACGGCGATGTGGAGGGCATCCTCAGGGGCCCGAGCCGGAACCGCCCCGCACCGGACCATTGTACGGGCCAGCGCAAGGGCCCTCTCGTTCGTCTCCAGCAGTGGGAGCTCGGCAAGGACCGCTAGACGGGCGGCGGCCCCGATGTCGCCATGGGCGGCCTCTTCGGCAACCAGCTGCGATGCGAGCAACTCCAGCCGATCCCGGCACGATCCCCACCACTCACATGTGCTGATGGGCGGCAACCACGAGGTCGCGGCTCGGCAGAGCCGTCAGGTAGCTTATCACCGTGGTCTCGACATACACCCGAGGTCGCTTCACGTCGGATTATAGCATCGGCGTCGTCACCCGATCCTGCACACCACCACCGTCGCGTCGTCCCAGAGCTCGCCGGATGGCAACCGCACCGACTCGACGAGTTCCCGCACGGCGCGCTGCACGTTGTCGTCGGACGCCACTCGGAAGACGGCCTCCTCCCTCGCGAACCGAAACAGCCCATCGGAGCCGATGAGCAGGCGGCCTGCGATGCATGGCGTTGTGAACGAGACCGGAATGGCCGCGCCGCTCCCCAGCAACGGCTTGCGGCGCTGCCGGCAGGTGAGGACCTGAACGCCTGAGGCCGTCACCAGCCAGGCCTCGGAATCGCCGACGCTCGCGCCGAAGATGCCCTGCTCGGTCACGCTCGCGCATACGGCGGTGGCGTCGCCCGCAAGCGGGTCCGCCAGGATGCGCTCGTCGAGCCGCACAAGCCAGCGGGCCCACTCGTCGGCGTCCGGCGCACGTTGGAGCGCGGCGATCCAGCCCCGCGTCTCTTCGACAACCAACTCGGCGGCATGCACGCCGCCTGCGACCCCGCCGGCGCCGTCGGCGAACACGATCATGATGGACCGCGCCACCTCAATGACCGCTGCACGATCCTGTCCCCGGCCTGCGGCGGACACGCCGTACTGACCTGTGAGGAACACCGAATCGGTCGCCAAGGTCCTTCCCCTCCTGCGTCCCCGAATCCGTTCGTTGGGGACCCGAAGGCTCCTTCGCGCCACCAAAAACGCACCCGTCGCAGACCCGGTAGCTACCCGTACGTCTCGGCTACCGCGATGGCGATGAGGATCGCGCGCCGACAGCCATCACGGGTCGTGACGCGTGCCGGGGGTGCTGCTCCTCGGCAGGAGACGGGCCGACCGGCGCCCAACAGATGCATGCACGACACCCGGCGGTCCAACGCGATCGTCAACGGAGGTCAGCCATGCACATCGTGACGTGCGCAATCGCGCTCTTGCCGGTCGCGGCCGCTGCAGCGGGCGTCCAGACGGGCCCGTCCGGAGACGCGCGGCCGAGTGAGCCCCAGACGCCGATGCCCGACCCGTCGTTCCTTCGCGAGTGCGCGTTCGTCTGCGTTGACATCCAGCCCATGGGAGACGCCCGCCCAGTCACAGACATCCCGGCAGCCTGGAAGCGCGGAGGCATCACGCTGGCGGACGCGCGCGCCGCACAGGAGCACGCGCGGAAGGTGTGCCTGCCGAACGCGAGAAGGGTCGCGGATGCGTGCAGAGGTCTCGGGATGCCCATGCTCTTCGTCCACTGGGGCTACCGGTTCCGCGACGGGATGGACCTCGCTCCGGTGATCCGCAGGTCCTTTCTGGCAGATCTGGGAGCAGATACGCGCAAGTGGCCCCACCACATTGACGCGCCCGACTCCCGTCCTGCCGACGAGCTCGGGGTCCGCGACGGCGAGTACGTCATCGCGAAGACCGATCAGGACGCCTTCGCGTCCTCGAACATCGGCTTCGTGTTGGAGAACCTGGGCGTTCGTCGCATCGTATTCGTCGGGGGCCATGCCGGCGCGTGTCTGGGCAAGACAGCGGCCTCGGCGAAGCGGCTCGGATACGAGACGCTGTGCGTTGTAGATGCCACCAACGACGCGGCCGAGAGCCGCCGGATGCCGAACCTGCGCGCGACCGGGTATGAGTACCTCGTCACAACTGAGCGGTTTCTGGCCCTTGCCCGCGCATCCCACGGGCTATCAGGCACTCTCGAAACACAGCTCCTCGAGTATACGAGCAG
>Ga0172368_10005041_pt1 | contig 14984 bp, 16 predicted proteins | sample Lak11m_FD_114540 | JGI IMG/M metagenome (GOLD analysis project Ga0172368, IMG submission 114540) | Freshwater microbial communities from Kabuno Bay, South-Kivu, Congo - kab_022012_11m | ecosystem: Environmental > Aquatic > Freshwater > Lake | place: Democratic Republic of the Congo: South-Kivu...
AGGATGTATTATCCGGGAAAGCATTCATTCCGAACATAGCCAAATAGAAAAATTGATATCAATCTTAGATAAAAATCTAATATATTATAAAAAATAATAAATGCTAGACCGAATAGTTACTAATTTATTAAATAACCCCGCTGTATTGATATACCTCAACTTAACGGAAAAAAACTATGCCCCATTATCTCGGTGAACTCTTATTATACTGGTGTCCTTCCTGCAACCTCCCTGTGCTTGGAAAAACATGCGCTTGTGGAGCTGCTACCAAAAAGATAGAAATTACCCCGCCAGGTGATATCAGGCCTGCATTCAAGTACGATATCGATCTTATAAACAGGACGACAGAAAAACAATTCGGCGTAAATTTAATTCCTGAAGGAAGGCTTGTTGTTCTTAATAAAGCGCCTTATGAAGACAGAATGGATGAAGTTGTATTTGATGGCGCTATAATGGGTTCCATTCGCTTTGAGATCGAGAAAATGGATTGGTTTTTCATTCCGCGGCTTGAGGGAGCACGTCGCCTTGTCGGCGGCAATAAATGCATAATTATAGATAAAGGCGCGATCAGTTATATCGAAAAAGGCGCCTCAGTTCTTGCTCCTGGAGTTAATGAAGCCGATGCAAGTATAAAAGAAGAAGATGAAGTCATTATCCTGACACCTGATAAAGAAGTGATCGCCACAGGAAGAGCCAGGATGAACGCAGAAAGGATGCTCACCCATGAAAAAGGAATGGCAGTTAAAACGCGATGGAACGGCAAGCCACAGGCACATGAACAAATATCTGCACAAATAAGAACATGGGACGATGCAGTCCAGGCAAACATAAATATCCTCAGGAACAAGGAGGAAAAAGCGCATAGTTTTATAAAAAACGTGGTTGAGACCTCAAAAAGACCTGTTACCGTTTCGTATTCCGGGGGAAAAGACAGCCTTGCAACACTGCTTCTTGTGCGTGATGTTGTGGCAGATTTTGATATACTTTTCGCAGATACTGGTCTTGAATTTTCAGAAACTATCGAAAACGTAAAAGAAACAGCAGAAAAACTTTCCCTGCCATTAAAGATTCATTCATCAGGGGATTCTTTCTGGCAATCCATTGATAATTTCGGTCCTCCAACTGTGGAAGCAAGATGGTGCTGCAAAGTCTGCAAGTTAGGAGCGATAGCACAGGTAATAGAAAATAATTATGATAACGGCTGCCTTACATTCATAGGCCAGCGAAAATATGAAAGCCAGATAAGAGCTGACAGCGAGCACATATGGAAAAATCCCTGGGTGGGAAACCAGATCGGAGCTACGCCTATCCAGAACTGGACCGCGCTTCATGTATGGCTATACCTGTTCTGGAAGAAAGCGAAATATAATCCACTTTATGAAGAGGGATTTGACAGGATTGGATGCTGGTTATGTCCTTCTGCAAGCATGGCGGATTTCTCGCGACTTAGTGAAATCCATCCCGAACTTGGTAAAAAGCTTGAAAAATACCTTAAAGCTTATGCCTCACGCAATGGATTGACTGAAGAATGGGTAAAACTGGGTTTCTGGCGCTGGCAATCGCTTCCAAAATCCATTAGTATGATCGCTGAAAAGCTGGGAATTAATGTTATCCCGAAGAACGAAAAAAAACCGGTGCAATTCACGCTAACTGCGGGTTATCGCCCTTGCAAAGCAGGTGGTATGACCGCAGAAGGCAGTTTCGGGACGCCTATTAATCTTGCCCATATCGAAGATACAGGTTTCCTTAATATAGTTGGAAACACAAGATCGATCGAGGGCGTAATCCTTGCAGAATGTGGTGAGAACAATGTTCATGTCTATGCTAGTGGGACCCTGGTCGCGCGGGGAGGAAATGAGGATGAGGCACGGCAATTGATAGGGCTTGCAGAAAAGACCATCAGGCGCGCGATTTCATGCACAGGATGCGGCGTATGCTTTGGCCAGTGCGCAGCGCATGCAATAAGTATGAGCGGGACTGCAAAGATAAGTACAAAATGCACCAGATGCGGCAAATGCACATGGGCATGCCCTGTGGTGAAGTTCGGGTAGTCCCTATTTCAGCAAGTTCTGAGTTGTTTTTCTTTTTTGAATTGAACCAATTATAATTTCCATTTTTTTAATAAATGCTGGTATATCAAAATCCTTAGCCCTGTTTTCACAATCATTCTTATATTTCCCTGGATCCCTGGAAATTAATTTCACTCCATTGATAATAGCCTTTTCATTAACATCCACAAGTAACCCGGTTACACCTTCCTCGATCGTTTCCAGGTAACCCCCTTCCCTGACCGCAACTGTTGGTTTACCCGACGCCATTGCCTCAACAGGGGTCAATCCAAAATCCTCATCCATGGCTGTCGTTATATGTCCTTTACAGGTGGCATATAACTCTATAAGCTCATCCTGAGCAATACTGCCAACCAATTTCACATTATCCGGAAGATCCTTGAGAATTTCGGACATATATTTTTCTGAGTAATCACCCTTCTTAAAATCCCCGACAATAACCAGTTTTTCATCAGGCATTTGCCTGAAAGCATTGACCTGCAAATCTATTCGTTTTTCTGGATATAAACGATTCACAGAAAGCCAGAAATCTCCATATTTTTTAAACCTGTATCTTGAAATATCAATTACAGGATACACAACAATTGAGTCCTTCCCATAATATTTCTTGATTCTTTTCCGGATGTTTTCGGAGATCGCCACAAAACATTCGACATGGTTTATAAATTTCATGCTTATCGATTTGTGTATCGAGACCCATATTTTAAATATCATTCGCCTGGTGAAGGGCTCTTTCTCTGAAAAAAGATAAAAAAGGTCATAAAAAATCCTTGGAGGTGAAAAACAATACCACATATTTGGTTTATGCTTTCTTGCAGCGAAATGTGAAAAATTATTAGAAAATATGAAAAAATCATAATCCTTCGAAAAATCACACATTACAAAACGCATTGATAATGATATTTGCTTTAAGACTGGTAAATTTATCGTTTCCCCAATGCTGATTATTTTAACATCTTCAAATCCTAATTTGCGAACTGCATCCATATTCAGGTCAGTAGTTATGACATCAGCGCCAAGTCCTCTTGCCAGAGTTAAAATTAATTTCTCTCCTCCCCCGATTATATTGATCCAGTCATAGAATATTGCTATCTTCATCTTTAAGAGCCTTTAACAAGCATTATTTGTTATTACTTTTTTGATATTACTTCTTCGATTTCCTATTTGAGATAACTTCATTTATTTCGTGTCTGATCCTGCCAAGGAAAATATCTTCATCAAATTTTCTGGCCTGTTCCAAACATTGCGCTTTATATTTGGATGGTTCTGAGGATATTATCTTTATCGCATTAACTATCTCTAAAATATCAGGCTTCACAAGCAAGCCTGTTGAACCATCAATAACAGTTTCCAGACAACCCCCTTCCCTCATACCCAGGACGGCCTTTCCCGAAGCCATAGCCTCAACAGGCGCCATCCCAAAAGGTTCATCAATAGATGTGATTATGAATGCTTTGCATCGCGAATAAAGGCCAATCAGTTCTTCTTCGGTCACATTTCCAATAAGTTTAACATTTTCCGGAAGATCTTTTATTAAATTATCAGCATATTGAGAGGAATTATCTGCCTGCGCATTTCCTCCCACGATTTGCAATCGTTCGTCTGGCAGCTTCCGGAATGCTTCAATTTGCAATTCCAGTCGCTTTTCCGGGTAAAGCCTGTTCACAGACAACCAGAAATCCCCGTACTCCTTAAATTTGAATTTTTTGGTATCTATTGGCGGATAGATAACTATGGAATTCCTTTCCAGGTATTTTTTTACTCGTTTTTGCGCGCTTGTGGAATTAGCCACAATAAGGCAAACATCTTTCATATACCATTCATAAAATTTCCTGTGAAATGTTACCCATATCTTAAACAGGATCGATGAGAAAAATGACAACTGGTCAAGGTAAAGATCATAGAAATCATAAAAAACCCGAACAGGTGCAGATTGGCAGTACAATAAATTTGGTTTGTGTTTCTTTGATGCAAAATGCGCCCAGTTATTTGAAAATATGAAAAAATCATATTTTTTTGAAAAATCACACGTTGCGAACTTAAAAGATGCGCTGATCTGTTTGAGCACCGGCATCTTGATAGTTTCTCCAAGGCTGATAATTCTTACGTTATCAAAACCCATCTTTGATATAGAATCCATATTAACATCAGTGGTAATAATATCGGCGCCAAGCTCTCGCGCAAGAGTCAGAACTACCTTGTCACCTCCTCCTATAGCCGATAAATAATCATGGAAAATTGCTATTTTCATTCAATCCTCATTTTCTGATTCATAAGATCTCATTATAAACACCCATAATTTTTTTGGATATATTTTTCCAATCATATTCCTGTGCGTATTTTTTCAGCTCATTTTTATCCACATGGACATATCTTGAATTTTTTATTTTATCTTCAAAATCTTTCGGATCTCCTCTTCTAAAATACAGCCCTTTATCTTTAAGTGTGCAAACATTTTCCGGCAGGTCAGATGCAAGGCATAATGTTCCGCTTGAAAGCGCCTCTAATAATCCTGTCGGGCATCCTTCACCAGATAGTGATGGCAATATATACAGATCAAGGGCGCAATAGATAAGAGCGACTTCTTCCTCCGAAAAAGGTCCCTCAATAAGATGGATATTCGGATATTTCCTGCAATATTCCATGATCAGAGGTTTCATGGGTCCGGTTCCAAACATAAAAAGATCAAGATCTAATTTCGAAAAGACATCCAGAAGCATTCTTATGCCCTTTCGTTCAAAAAACCGCCCGAAAAATCCAAAAACATAATCTGAACCAATATTAAAATATTTCCGGGCGTATTCTTTATCCCGTCCAAAAAAATCACTTTGTATCCCATTAGGTATAACATGTATCTTTTTTTCATCGATCCCGATCCCTTTCAAATAGTCCTTCTGGCTTTCCACAAGCACAATCAGACGGTCCATTTTATCAATGATCCGATTGAATGCAACTTTTTCAAAACAACCGGATAATATATTCTTAAATAGATTATCATATTTAATTAGCCAAGTATGAAAAGTGAGGACCTTTGGGGTTTTTTTAATAAATAGTGATGAAAATGTAGGAAAAGCGTAAATGTCATTGAAATGTAAAATATCAAAATTTTTATTATTATAAATAATATATTTAAATTGGGGAATGGAAATTGGATTATTTAAAGGTTTTACCTGATAATCAAATCGCAAAATTTTGGGATCACCGGCAATTTCAATTCTTTCAGTTCCATTAGTGTAATTTCCATGTTTATCCAGTGTTGTAATAACAGTAACATCATTGGAAGATTTGAATATCATGGATAGATTATAAACATATTTCTCGGTTCCACCGTGATGCGGCGGATAATAAGGGCAGATCATCCCTATCTTCAAATTAATCCTCCGGTATTAGATAAATGAGGCATATATTCATTATTTTTCCTTCTCTTCAAGAATGAATATACTTATAATAAGCGTCGAAAAAATAACCTGTACCCCAAGCGCTGCCAAAGTCATCGAACTCACAGCCGTCCCAACTTCAGAAAGTGACCCATATCCTGAGTTGATCCATTTTATGATAACGCTGGAACCCCAGAAAACACCCGAAAAAAATAAAAATATCCCTAAGAAAAGCCCGAATTCCAAAGAATGGTAATCAAGTAGTTTTGCTGTTAATCCTGTTTTATCGATCCTGTTATGAACAATTCCATAAACTTTCATATAGCTGCCAGTAGCAATCATTTGCGCCCCTATGATAAGGAGCATCGATCCCAGGGTGAACGAATGAAGACTTTTTGTTTCAACATTCCCCCTGATCAACAGGGTCACGGTCATAAAAATACCAAGTAGCAATGTAAGGAAACCCGGTATCGAAAAGAAGGGAGTGGGATTATAAAGCATCATAAACCTTAAATGTCGCCACCCATCTCCCCATGAATGAAGTTTTGATGGCGTCTGTCTGGGATAATATGTAATTGGAACTTCGGTTATCCTGAGTTGTTTCCTTGCTCCTTCTATGATCATCTCGCTTGCGAATTCCATCCCATCACTTTTTATATCGAGTTTATCATATGCTTCCCTTGTAATAGACCTCATGCCGCAGTGAGCATCGCTGAGTTTTGTTTTGAAAAGTTCATTAAGAGTGCCGGTCAATATTGGATTTCCTATGTACCTGTGAAGCCATGGCATGGAATTTTGTTTGATGATCCCCTTTATCCTTGTTCCCATTACAAGATCCACTTCATTCGCCATTAAAGGTTTAAGGAATTTAGGCATCTCTTTCAGGTCATAAGTATCATCGGCATCTGCCAGCAAAATATATTTTCCCCTTGCATGCCTGAATCCTTCCTGGAAAGCCTTCCCGTATCCTTTACTTTCAGGAACAACGACCTTTGCCCCAAGTTTTTCTGCAATATGTCTTGAATTATCCGTGGAATTATCAGATATGATTATCTCCCCTTCAAGACCTTCCTGTACTAATGTTGACAATGCCTTCTTTATACATATCCCGATAGTCTTTTCCTCGTTCATGCACGGGATAATTATCGATACAAGGGGTTGGCTCATCCCATTCATCATATCTTAAGAACAGAAATATCTTTTCTTTTTATACTTTGGATGCTTAATTAAAAGGTATGAAATCCAATAGAAATACTTTGCCATTACTGGTTGTTATTGCTGTATTCCTCATATTATTATTATTCTTGATAAACCAGGACGGAAGTTCAGGTCAATATTATCCAAAGGTTCCTCCAGAGAAGAACAAGATAATAGAGGAAACAAACAGTGATAAAAAACCGCAACTGAGCAACTCTACTGTTCTTGTTCCTATGAATGTCTGCGAAGGTTGCCACATGTCAGGCAAGTCTTCAGTACCACAGGCATTTACAGTACTTCCGCACCAAAATGGCGGAGCATATTGCCTTTCATGCCATGTGATCTCACATCAAGAACATCCAATGAGCGATAGGGGTGTAATGTGTGAAAACTGCCATGGGAACAAAGCATATCCTGAAAAACCTGTATATTTCAATGGGAGCATTCCATGCAATAATTGCCATAATTATCCCGATGCACTTTCACCAAGCGGTGGAAATCTTATTACCATTCACAGGTCAAGGGGAATTTCGTGTAATAAATGCCATACAGATGATTGCAGGAAATGTCATACAGAATTAGGAAGTAGTGCAAGATGGAAAAAAAGATTAGACCATTTCGAGGTACTGGCACAAAAATGAAAATACTTGCCATCTTCTAAATATTGCAACAAATGCGGAATGGTATTATCGAAATAATAAAATGAGCTTATGCGTAAACGAAAAAATATAAAAAAAGTTAAGATGTAAGGACGATCTCTATGCTGATATCCTTGGGAACCTGAATGCGCATTAACTGGCGCAATGCTCTTTCATCAGCATCAAGGTCGATGAGTCTTTTATGAACTCTCATTTCCCAGTGATCCCACGTGGAACTTCCTTCGCCATCAGGGCTTTTCCTGCATGGGACAACTAATTTCTTTGTGGGTAGTGGAACTGGGCCGCAAATGCTTACACCGGTTTTGACCGCAATATCTCTAACTTGAGAACATATGCTGTCAAGAGTAACAGGACTTGTTCCAGATAATCTAATTCTTGCTTTTTGAACCATAAATAAATCCGTTTTATTGATTTAAAGTGAGAATAGTTTATATTCTCGCTTTAATGTCCTGGACCATGCCTGCTGCTATGGTCATTCCCATATCTCGGATCGCAAAGCGACCAAGCTGTGGAATATCTTTTACTTTTTCGATGCAAAGCGGTTTTGCTGGTTTGATCGTCACAATTGCGGCGTCTCCGGCTTTTATGAAGTCAGGATTTTCTGCTGCAGTCTGACCGGTCTTTGGATCAAGTTTCTTCAATATTGCCGTGATCGTACCTGCGACCTGTGCTGTATGACAGTGCAGGACTGGAGTATAACCAACCGTGATAGCAGATGGATGCTGCAATACAACGATCTGGGCTGTGAATTCATCCGCAACACATGGCGGCTTGGCTACTGATCCGCAAACATCCCCGCGCCTGATGTCTTTCTTCTCAACGCCTCTTACATTCCATCCAATGTTATCTCCAGGTACTGCTTCTTTGATCTCCTGGTGATGCATTTCGATTGATTTTACTTCACCGACTGCTTTGGCCGGCATGAATATTATTTTATCTCCTGGCTTCATTACTCCGGTCTCAACTCTTCCTACTGGAACAGTTCCGATACCGGAAATGGTATAAGCGTCCTGGACTGGAATGCGAAGTGGTAATGTTGTGGGTTTCTCTGGCAATTTAAGCGTATCAAGAGCCGCGAGCAATGTGGGTCCTGTATACCATTTGGTATTCTCACTTGGCTTGGCAAGGTTATCTCCCTTAAAAGCTGATGTTGGTATAAAATGAATTTCATCAGGCTTATAACCAACCATTTTGAGAAGTGCGCTAAGATCTGCTTTTACTGCGTCATATCGTGCCTTGTCATAGTTTACTTCATCCATCTTGTTCATGGCTATGATCAACTGGGTAATACCCAGAGTTCTGGCAAGGAATACATGTTCTTTTGTCTGGGACTGGACACCATCTTTGACGGCGCATACAAGTATGGCTGCGTCGGCCTGTGAGGCGCCTGTGATCATGTTCTTGACGAAGTCCCTGTGTCCTGGACAATCCACGACCGTGAAATAGTATTTTGCAGTGTCGAATCTCTGGTGAGCGACATCGATAGTGATACCCCTGTCTCTCTCTTCCTTGAGTGAGTCCATGACCCATGCAAATACGAAGGATTCTTTTCCTTTTGCTTTTGCTTCTTCCCTATATTTTTCGATAATATGAGGCGGTACTGCGCCAGTATCATACATTAATCGTCCGGTAAGGGTTGATTTCCCGTGGTCGATATGTCCGATAATAGCTAAATTTAAATGTGGTTTCTCTGCCATAATATTTCTCCTTTATATTTATTGAAGATTGTTTTGTTTCCGTATTGTTGTTTTTGTTTTTAAACCTTCCGTTAGAAAGTCCTCTCAAACCCCGTATTTTAATACGGGGTCGATGGAATCAACGGTATGATCAGGGACTTAAGAAATCACTTGCTTTAGGCAATTCGAGTTTAAGTCCTTTCCTTTGTCTGATTGCGGTTACGATTTCAGTAAGCATATTGTTTGGTATAGGTTCAAATCCTAAGAATTCCGTGCTCCACATGGCTCTGCCTTCAGTGGCTGAACGGATATCGCCTGAGAATCCAAATAATTGTGCAACTGGCGCCTTTGTCTCGATGATGGTGAGATCGCCTTCAGTTTTCATATCAAGTATCTGTCCGCGTCTTCCTTGCATCTCACGCATTGCGCCGCCCATCTGGTCCTGGGGAACCTGGATGAACACTTTCTGGAATGGTTCAAGAAGAGTTGCGCCAGCCATAAGCATTGCAGCCTGTATTGCCTGCCTTGATGCAGGTATGACCTGCGCCGGCCCCCTGTGTACTGCATCTTCATGCAGTTTAGCATCCATTAATTTCACCTTAACGCCCATTACCGGTTCACGGGAAAGGGGTCCGGCTTTCATGACCTCTTCGAATCCTTCAAGAATGAGTTCCATTGTTTCATTCAAGTATTGAATACCTTTAGTCATATCAATATACATATTTGTTTCAAAAATATGTGTAATACTTTTCGCTTCATCCTTGCTCATGCCTGCTTTCATAAGGATGTCCCTGCGCTCGACTTCTCCCTGCCTCATTGATATCCCATTGCTCTTAATAAGTTCAATGACAGCCGGAGACAATGGTTCAACTTCAACGTAGAACCTGTTGTGACGGTTGGGGGATTTTCCTTCCACAGGCCCAACATGGTCTGAAATTGTTTCCCTGTAGACAACAAGCGGTTTTGAAGTAGTGATCTCAACATGTTTGTCGCGCTGGATCCTTCCTGCAACGACTTCAAGATGCAGTTCACCCATTCCTGCCAGAAGATGCTCTCCTGTTTCCTGGTTGATCATTACTTTAAGAGTTGGGTCTTCTTTTGCAACCTGTCTTAATACTTCAACCAATTTTGGCAGGTCTTTCATATGTTTAGCTTCAACTGCAACAGTCATGACAGGTTCACTGACGTGCCTTATACTCTCAAAAGGCGTCATGTTTTTATCGCTTGAGGCTGTTGAACCCACTATTGCATCAGTTAATCCGGTCACAGCAACTATATTGCCTGCAGGGATCTTATCGCATTCAAGTCGATCCGGGCCCATGAAAATACCAACTGACTGTATCCTGTTGGCATTGGGCATTCCGGAAATAAAGATTTCCTTGCCTCTTTCAAGAGTTCCTGAGAAAAGCCTTCCGCTTGCAACTTCACCTGCATGTGGATCAGTAGTGATATCGGTAATCATAAGGGCTATCTTTCCGTTCCTGTCCACGTTGATCATTGATTTTCCGATCTCACTTTCCTTATCGCCATGCCATATAACTTTTATTCGTTCTTTTTGTGCATCGATCGGGCTTGGAAGGAATCGTATGATCATGTCGTTCATAACAACGGAAAGCGGACACTTTTTAGCAAGCTCAGCTTGATTGTCAGCTTTGCATAATTCGATTATTTCCTTAAATCCGATACCGGTCTTTTTCATGTAGGGTATGCTGATAGCCCAGTTATTCAGGGCTGATCCGAATGCGACTTTGCCAACAACCGGATCTAACTTCAATTTATCATATTCATCAGGCTTCAGGCCCTTAACGATCTTATTGACTTTGTCAATTACAAGTCCAAGGCGCATTTGCATGTCTTCAGGAGTGAGTTTTATTTCATTAATAAGCCTGTCAACCTTGTTAATAAAAAGAATTGGCTTTACATTTTCACGAAGCGCCTGGCGAAGCACAGTTTCAGTCTGCGGCATCGGCCCTTCGACTGCGTCCACAAGCACTACAGCGCCATCAACTGCCCTCATTGCTCTTGTAACGTCGCCGCCAAAATCAACGTGTCCAGGTGTATCGATAAGATTGATCAGATATTCCTGTCCTTCATATGTATGCACCATTGAAACCGTTGCGGAATCAATTGTAATTCCACGTCTCTGTTCTTCTTCATCAAAGTCCATGAATAATTGCTCGCCTGCCAGTTCTTGTGAGATCAAACCTGCACCTGCAAGCAAATTATCTGAAAATGTAGTTTTTCCATGGTCGATATGTGCAACTGTACCAATATTTCGGATAAACTGAGGTTTATCCATCAGTTGAATGACATTCTCAACCATTTTCTTTCGTCTGCCCATTTTATTTACCTCATATATTAGAATTTTTTATTGCTCTATTATTCTATCCTATATAAACACTTTGAAAAATCAGAAACCACGTAAGGGAAATATGAAAATGCGGATATGGGCGCCCGGAATATCAGCATCCATAGTTCGAAAGATTGCACACGGCAAAAAGAAGGAAAAGCTGAAAATTTTGAAACTGAATATAGTTGGCTACAAATTGCGGAGTTCAGGTTCTGTGAAATCCTGGGATTAACCCAGAAACACCATAACATCATTAATAACTGCTCCCAGACCTCCAATATTCCCATCGGTAACCGATATCACCCTGCATCCATTTTCAAAGATCGCTGCATCCTCTTTTTTCTCAACTACGATAATCCGGGGCTTATCGGATAAGGTGAAACCATCCACAAGGACAATATCATTATCGCTAAAATATTTCTCGCATACCTCGTCAATATCCGTAGAAACATTTGTATTTTTGACGACCGCAAATTTAACAGATGAAGTTATGGCGACCGTATCAGCCCCAGCCATGGAGTATTTCCATGTATCTTTCCCCTGGATATCGATCTCAAACTCTCCATGTTTATGGTATTTCAAAGCTCCCACTCTCAAGCCGCGGTTCTTCAAATACTTGATCAATTCCTCCATCACCCGGGTCTTTGCAGCCTTACTATTTCCCACAATGCATATCACTGGCTGCATAGAAGCCTCTCCGGATGTGAAAAAATAGAAATTTTGTCGTTTGATACAAAACACACAAGACAAACTCCAGTCCTTTGCGCCGCATCAATACCAGAATTTAGGGGCGCGGTTTTAGTAGCAACAAGCGGGATTCCTGCCCGTGCAGCTTTTAATACCATTCCAGCAGACTGTCTTCCGGATGAAAAAATGAAATGTTCACTTACATCTATCCCATTAAGATAAGCGTATCCCACAACTTTATCAAAAGCATTATGTCTTCCGACATCGATGGCTTTTGTGACACAATCACCTTGCGTGTTCATAAGGCACGCCGAATGCGTTCCATGCGTTTTCCTGTATATTTCTGATTCTATAGATCCAAGACTTTTACAAATTGGATCCACACCAAATCTTGTACTTGAGGTAACGGATATTGTTTCATTTTCTTCCCATTTTACACCCACGCAGCCTGATGATCTTAATTCGCGCCACAATTCAAGATGTTCTGTTTCCTCTACAGAGACATATATCCGTTTTTCGTCAATTTTGAAATCGGTAATATGATCCGCGTTTTTCACAAGACCTTCACAAATGAGATATCCGATGGCAAGCTCTTTTAACATTTCAGGTGTAGCAAGTATTGATGCGATCGGAGTCTTATTTACAAACAGCTCAATTGTACCCTCTACTGCCACAATATAACTTTTTTCATGCACTGTTGCGCCATCGTGCTCGATCGCTGTATAATTTTTTGTGTACATTGTAAATATGATTGTATTTGGTTTAAATTCGTTTTGATGATCCGATATTATTGCTTAATATTTTTAGCTATCCTTTCCATGTCTTCTGGAGTATTGATATTGATCAATGTTCGTAAGTCCGGGTCTATCTTCCTGATAGTTTCTATGTCTATATAATTTACATTTATTCGAAATATCGGGGCAAGTATCGTATTCTCCCCAAGCTCTATTGCTTTTCTTGATTCACGTATCATTGATTTGCACCTATAAACCGCATGCAGAGGCTCAATAAAACCGTTTTCCCAACGCGGAATGACTGCGTCGTGAGAATCACTCATCCTGAAAAGTATTTGTACAACATTCTCATTAATAAAAGGCATATCGCATGCAGCTATAAAACAAAAATCATTCTTACAAAGAGTAAGGCCTGAGAGGATTCCTGAAAGTGGACCTTTATTTTCAAACTCGTCATAAGCATAAATGTATCCTGGCAGTATTAGATTTAATACCTCTTCCTGCGATTTATCGCGAACTGAAATTATGATCTCATCGACCATATTCTCAAGACTCTTTATGATGTAAGTTACCAGTGGTTTCCCATTAATGGGCATAAGAGCCTTTTCCCCAGAACCCATACGTTTTCCCCTGCCTCCTGCAAGGATGATCGCGGAATATGCCATGTTACTTCACCTAGGTCAGATATAACCTGCCTCTTTCAGGCTGAAATGCCTTCCATCGCCTATTATCACATGGTCAAGAACTGTTATTCCCATAATATTTCCGGTCTCGACCAATTTTTTGGTTATTTCAATATCTTCCCTGCTTGGAGTCGGATCGCCTGATGGATGATTATGCGCCACGATAATATGTGCTGCTGATTCGGTAAGTGCCAATTTGAACACTTCTCTTGGATGAACGACATTTGCATTCAAAGAACCCACTGAAATAACTTCCTCTTTCAGGATATGGTTCTTCGTATCAAGACATAGCTCGATGAACATTTCTTTTTTCTGTTCCCTCATTCGCGGGAATAAACGCCTATAAACATCTTCTGGTGAGCTTATCTTGGGCTTTTCTACGCTATTGAAAGATTCAAGTCGCCTTGCTATCTCAAAACATGCCAGGATCTGTGCAGCTTTACTTTCCTTGATCCCATGGACTTTCATTAATAATGTAATATTTATTTGTGAGAGCTGTTTAATGTTATATTCCCCAAGGATCCTCTGGGAGAGGTTTATAACATTTTCCTGTTTCGAACCAGTCCGCAGGATTATCGCGAGGAGTTCAGAATCGCTCAATGCCGAAGCGCCGTTCTTTATAAGTCTCTCACGTGGTCGTTCCTCTTTTTGCATATCGAGGATCCTTATCTTGTAGTCCAGCATAGGTGTGTACAATTAATTTCCTACGCATAAAATTTTCCTATTTTGGACTACATGATGGACAAAAGAAAAAAACTATAACAATAATCTCACATATGGGGGACTGAGGTATAAAATGGAAGAAATCGATATTGTTCTTGAGATAGATGGGAAAAAAATTCCCATGAATGATTTTGTAAAAAATATCCTTAGCGGAATGATCAAGGGTTCAATAGAAACCCTTCATGGTGTCGGAGATGATTGGAGATCTGCAAATATAAAGTTGAACCGGTAATTCCGGTAAACTTTAAAGCATTATTCATCAAACTTAAAAAAATAAATTATTTGAGGGAATTATCTTTTATATTTCTGTATATCAGGATAACAAAAGTTATAAGGATGAAAATGAGAATCAATCCCAGCCCCCTCTGTAAGTTATATATAAATGAAGAAGAACCATTCGAAATATAATTAGAAACATCCGGATAGAAAATCAATGTCATATGAAGAATAAGAACAAAAGCGAATGCAATAAGCAATAATATTGCTTTTCTTATTTCGTGATATTTAAGGAAAATCCGCGATCTTATTATATCTGGGTTTTTAGTACGCAGATAAAATCCCATATATATCAAAATTAAAAATGTCATAATCGCCAATGGTAACATCATTATTTTATCCAGGATTCCTAAAATGATTTTAAGGTCCATCAGATCACCCTACTCAATAGATTTAAGAGCTCTTATATTATATAAATATTCTCGATTGGTCGGCTTTGGGACAAAAATATTATGTTTGACCCAGCTTTAAAGAATCTTCGTCTTCAGGTGACAGGATTACATCCCTTACATAATATTCAGCATTGAATTCTTTAAGGAATTCTATTACCTTC
>Ga0172368_10005044_pt1 | contig 14982 bp, 19 predicted proteins | sample Lak11m_FD_114540 | JGI IMG/M metagenome (GOLD analysis project Ga0172368, IMG submission 114540) | Freshwater microbial communities from Kabuno Bay, South-Kivu, Congo - kab_022012_11m | ecosystem: Environmental > Aquatic > Freshwater > Lake | place: Democratic Republic of the Congo: South-Kivu...
AAGAAAGAGGCGGCCAATGTTAAATAAAGACGCCAGGACGCTCATAGAAGTGATAAAGGATTCGGAGTATGACCTGAACGCGTGGGAGATGGACTTTATGATCTCCATAGAGGAGCAGGTTGAGAAGGGTAGGAACTTAACCCAGAAGCAGGGGGACGCATTGCAGAAGGTTTACCGGAAGTCGCAGGGCGGAGGGGCTTATATCAGTCGTGAGAAAGGAGGACGGAGATGAAGTTAGTATACGAGAGTTTTGTTAGTAGCTTTCCAAAGTCGGTTGAGATAGACATTTGCTTTGAAAAAGACAACGGAGAAAAGGCGACCATTAAAGAGGTCTATCCAAAAGACTTTATGTCGGAGGAAGGATTCCGGGCAAGAGCGATTGAGAGAATGTTTGAATTGTTAAAAAAAGAAGTGTTAAGCAAGAAGGCTTAAGAAAGGAGATAAGTAATGGCTTTATGCCCCTATTGTAATAAACGCCCCAAACTTAAAAAAACCTGTGGACATCCGGAGTGCCAATATAAACATCACCAACAACATCATCGGGCATATTTTGATAAATATTACCGAAAGACAGACCGGAGAGTATCTGTTTCTATCGCCAGAGTTAAACAACAAGCTGCGGAGTTAGCTACAAGATGATTTTACTCCCGATATATCGGGAGTATTCCTTGCGTTTTTAAGTAGTGTAATGCGATAATATAAGCGTCAGATAGGGGACGCCCTGTCTAAGAGATTTCTAAGCTCGTTGCTGTGCACAGCGGCAACGAGCTTTTTTATTTGGAAGCCCGAAGATGAAAAAGAAAAAGCGCCCTATAAAAAAACCCAATCCCGAAGGACGACCTCCTCTTTATAAAACTGCCGAAGAATTAGAAACCAAAATCAGAGAGTATTTTAATACCGAAGCCTATGTTGATATTGGTTTAAGCAAAACCAAGAAAGGCAAATCTTCTTTAAGAAAATATTCTCCCACGATTTCAAATCTGGCTTTATTCTGCGGTTTTGCTGATAGACACAGCTTCTATGAATACGAAGCAAAGCCTCAGTTTACTCACACTATAAAAAGAGCACGCGCTTTAATCTCAGCTTACTACGAAAGATTATTGTCTGGTTCAAATTGCACCGGAGCAATCTTCGCCTTAAAGAATTTCGGTTGGCAGGATAAAACCGAACTTGAACATACCGGAGAAATTAAATTTACTCAAATGCCCGCCATCAAAATAGGCGGCAAGAGCTTGGAGATAAAAATTGGATAGTGCTGTCTTGGAACTTCCCGAAATCTTATCAGAAATACCGTCGAAGTTAATGCCGTTAATCACAGATATCAACAAATATCGGTATTTTTTGATTGAGGGTGGCCGCGGTGGTGCCAAATCCCAGACAGTCGGCAGAATATTGCTTTATATTGCGGAGAAGCTTGAGCGTCTGCGTATCGTCTGTGGCCGTGAAATCCAGAATACTATCCAGGAATCAGTCTATACCCTTCTATCCGAACTCATCGCCAAAAACTTCCTCTTCTTTGAGGTTTTGGCAAACAAGATCACGCACCGGCAGACCGGCACAACCTTTAACTTCCGCGGCTTCCGCGAGCAGGGCGCAATCAACATTCAGGGTATGGAAGGCGTTGACATTGTCTGGATTGATGAGGCCCAAGCCATTACCAAGCGCACCTTAGACGCGCTTATCCCCACAATCCGCAAGGAGAACGCCAAGATATTCTTTACAATGAACCGCTTTGTGCGTAATGACCCCGTGTATGCCTTCTGCGCTGGCCGTCCTGACTGCCTTCATATCAAGATAAATTATACTGACAATCCGAAGTGTCCCCAAGCCTTAATCATAGAAGCCGAAACCTGCAAACGAAACAATGAGACTGACTACAATCATATTTGGCTGGGCGAACCACTGGACCAGACAGAAGATTACCTGTTTAACTTCGCCAAGCTTGATATAGCCAAGACCTTGCAGGCTTTTGGAGACCTGTTTCTCCCGCAGTCGGTTATGGCGGTTGACTTCGCCGGTGGTGGTGGCGCTCTGTGCGTAGCCTCATTGCTCAAGCGGCAGTCAAACGTGCACTGGGGCATTACAGATCAACGCGCCTGGAGCGACAGGGATACGGATTTAAGCATTGGCAAGACGATTGCCTTAAAGAGCCTCTGGCTTCCTACGCTCACGATCGTTGACAAAGGCGGTTTAGGCTATCCGATGTATGTGGCACTTTCAAAGACGATTAAGGACATTCAAGGCTTTGACGGAGCTGGCGAGAGCCTGCAACCTAACGCCGGTAATCAGCGGGCTGATGGCTACTTGGTGCTTAAGGACTTCATAGACCAAGAATGGCTTATCTTAAGCAAATACGATAAGACCATAAAGCAACTTGAGACCATAAAGCGTAAGTATCAGAGAAACGGCAAGGTCTATATCCAGTCCAAAGAGGAAATGCGCGGGGATGGAGTAGAAAGCCCGGACTATGCTGATAGCGTAATGATGGCCGTGTACGCCATCAGATATCTCTTAGGCAAGATTGCGTTAGACCAAACCGGACAGCAGATAAAGCGCGTTAACCATAGAGTAGGAGCAGCAAATTGAAATACAGACGCAAGTTTTACGTAGTCTTTAAGAATATCAATAAGCCAAAGTGGTGGAACTGGTTTTTGCATAAGAAGTTTAACCACTGCTTCTTGCTTTGTGCCGGGCCTGTTGAGAATACCAGTATTATGATTAACCCGACGACGGGCGGGATAGGAATGTATTACTACTCTAAAAATGCCAATGATATGGCATTGGAGGCAACCCAAGCCGGTTATATCGTCGCTGAATATATGGCGCGCGACGTTGAGTTAATCAATCCGCGCTTTAAGTTCTTTAGAACCTGCGTCGGAATATGCAAAGATTTCTTGGGTATCAATAAATGGTGGATTATAACGCCAAAGCAATTATGTGAGGAGGTATCTAAAAATGGGTGAAGATTTTGGTCGCATAATGACATGGCCTTTTGATGATTATTTCTTCCCGGAAGAAGAGGAAAGTTCAGGAGGGGGAGGAACTGCGGTAGACACATCTACAGCAGAAGCTTCTGTCGCAACCGAAGAAAAGAAAGCTAAAGCAGTAAGAAGCGCACTATATAAAACCGCAGGCGGTAGTGCCGGTGCGGAACTACTCTCAGGAGATGTTAAAAAGAGAGATACATTACTGGGGAATTAAATGAAAAAAGACTTCCAGAATATAAAAGATTTATATACTTCGCTTAAGGCCAATTGGGCGAAGTATCTGCCATTATGGCAGTCAATCGCCAAGATCGTCGGCATAAATGTTGACGTTCAATACAGTGGACAAACTACAGTAGCCGAGCAGAAGGACGAATGTATTGATGATCCTACGGCAGCCATTTCCGTTAACCAGGCGGGAGACTATCTCTGGGGGATTATGTGGGGAGACGGAAACAATGTTTTTTCTCTCGTGCCAAGCGAAGAAGCCTTAGAGTTCGCAAATTCCCCTTCTGAACTAACCAAATACTACAATTGGCGCTCTAACAGGCTGTTGGGAAGAATGAACCACAGCCAGTCAGGATTATCCACAATCGGTAAAGCGTATGCTTACGACCAGTCAGCTTTTGGGACTTCCGGTATAGGGGCCTTCCCCAACAAAGCCTATAAAGAAGGCATAGAAGATAATCTTTTCATCTTCCGTAACTACGGCGTAGACAACCTTGTTATTGATGAAGGCAAGAACGGATTAGTAGACATTATTTTCGTCTCCTATCGCTGGCGGACTAACCGTATTGTAAACGAATTCTGTCAGGAAAAAGGCAAAGTAAGCGATAAGTTGGTGGCTAACCTTCCGAAACAGATACAAGATGCCTATAAAAACAATGACGCAAATGCAGAATTCAATATCGTTCACGGCATTATCCCGCGCGAAGATTATAACCCGAAATTACAGGGTAAGCGCGGAGCAAAATATAAGGGCATCTGGTTCTTGGACGATAACGCCGATGAACCATTCTATGAAGAGGATTACGTAAAGCTTCCTATCGGAGTATGCCGGGCAATAAAGTTACGTGGAGAAGGATACGGAAGGGCAAGCGGGACCTTGCTTATCAGCACAATCAAAAGCGTAAATTACATGGTCGGCAAGGTAATTGAGGTTCTGGAAAAACAGGCCAGTCCAGCTCTTGGTATGTGGAGCAATGCCATCTTAGGCGATAACGTTTTAGATACTTCCGCAGAAGGCTTAACCGTATTTAATCCTGCTTTTGCTCAAGGCGGTCAGCCGATTTTCCCAATACACGACATTGGTGATCCTTCCAATCTCGTTAAATTCCTTATCCCTTATCTTAACGAGAAGATAACTACGGCGTTTAAGATTGACATTCTTTTGGATTTCAATGACAAGTCCTCAAAAACAGCTACAGAGATGTTGCAGCGGGCACTTATTAGAGATAAGTCATTATCGGGACTTCTCTCACAGCAGAAATCCGAATGTTTAGAGCCGTTAATCCATCGATGCATTTCTATTGAGGATGGTCTTGATGAGGGGGGGATTAACCGCAACCTCTTCAAAGAATTAGCCACTAAACTATTGGGGCTTGGCAAAGAAGAGAGGATTATTCCCGACGCTGTTTTGATGTGCAAAGCGCAGGGAAAGCCTTGGTATAAAATTAAATGGAATAACGCCTTGGATAAATTAAGCCGGACCGAAAAATTAGAGGCGTTGTTGCAGATGCTCAATGTAATAACGGCATTGGCATCTATGTATCCGGCAATTATCGAGGCTATTGACTGGTATAAATTACTACAAGACTTTAAGGAAGTGCTGAATATACAGGGGGATTTTATAGTCAGTGCTGATGAATTCAAGGCCAAGATAGCGCAACAGGCGCAACTACAGGCTCAGATGATGGCTTTACAGGCTGGTAAGGCTGGCTCGGAAATAGCCGGTAATATAGCAGGGGCGAAAAAGGATGCAGCAACAGCAAAAACGGAAGGGGGGTAAATGATGGCGGAAGGACAATCAACAGCCGAAAGACTGTTGGAAGCTGAAAGGCTAAGACAAGAGCAGGAGAAGAAAGATAAAGAGGAATTTGAGGAACTGAAAGCCTGTGCAAATAGGCTTTTCTCAAGTCCTGATGGACAACGTTGGGCTAAGAAGGCGTTCGGGGGTTTAGCAGTCAACAGGAGAGATAATACAATATTCAACCAGCCACTTTTATTGGCCGCGGACAAAGCTTTATATTATTTCTACCTGAAATATTTCAAGGAACTTTTAAAACCGGAAGTTTTATCAAACATAGAAAGGGGCGAATGATGCCAGAAGAAAATGTAAACGGAGCAGGAGCAGGAGCAGGACAAGGGGCGGCAGGTCAAGGTTCAGGACAGCAAGGCGGAGCAGGTGCCGGTGAAGGCGCAGGGGCAGGCACGGGTAGCGGACAACAAGCCGGTGAAGGCGCAGGCCAGCAGGGGGCATTTGCTATTCCCGAAGCTTATAAAGATAGGGGATGGGCGCAAAAAGTAAAAAGCCTTGACGATGTTTTTAAACAGATAGATACCCTTGACGCTTTGAAAGGCAAGAAGATGGTAGTCCCCGACTTTGAGAAAGGGACACCAGAAGAAATAGAAGGGTTCTTAAAACTGTTAAGGCCGAAGGATAAGTCAGAATATGCTTTCCCGGAGGGTTCTGCCAAAGAGATCACGGAGAAGATAGCCGATATCTTCTACCAGAACGGGATACCAAAAGCCTTTGGCAACAAGATAATCTCTGCTTACGCCGAACTTGAGAAAGGCGTTATAGCGCAGAGATTTAGTAAAGACGGTATGGAAACAATCCTTAAGACCTCTTTCGGGGATGATTACCAAAAAGCCGCAGGAGAAACCGCCAACCTGTTGGCAAAGAACCTTTCAGAAGATGACCGTAAGCTTTTAGAGAAAATCCCGAATGAGCATTTAGGGCTGATTTACCGCCTGACGAACAATCTTATTAAGGCATACGGGATTAAAGAGGGTGTTGCGGGCGAAGCAGGAGCCGGAAAGGGCACACAGGGAAATGTTGAAGAGGTTAGGAAATCCCTGCGTAAGCAGATAGCAGACCTTGACAAAAGGCCACATACATCGGAAGAAAAACAAAAGTTGCTGGATAAATTATCGGCAACATACAAACAGTAAGGAGGGGCAAAGATGTTTAAAGTTACAGTAAGCGGAAGCTACAGAACGGGAAGCGGAAAGGGTAGTGAGATTGTAGATTTTGAAAACGTTACCGGGGTTATGCCGGAGTGTGCGGAAGAGCTTATCCAGTCTAACGTTATGAGGCGTATGCTACCGATCTGGATAAAAGCGGACAAAAAATATACGCAAAGATATGACATGGTTCGCACCTGTTATATTGATAAGGTGGAAACAATCAAAGGCCAGCCTGGTATCGTCGGGAAAGACGTAAAAGAGCTTGCGTGGGAAGAACTACAAGAACTTATGGTATGGAAGAACCTGCGTAAAATCCCGACATTCCGTTCTACAGATTTACGGATAGCGCGGGAAATAGCCTATCTGGAATACTCCAAGCTATTAGGCAAGGAGATTAACACAAAGGCCAAAGGTTACAATTACGTAAATCTTCCCGCATTAGTTATTAAGGACGACGGAAAGATTGCGGCGACCCCAGAAACCAAGACAAATGAAGAGGTTTTGCAGGGGGAGCAGGAAAACACAGGCGTAGCGACCGGATCCGGTCCCGACAAGACGTTCACCTTGGCCGAATTAAAGCAGATAGCTAAGGATAAAGGAATTAAATTGCCCGCTAATATCAGTTACGCGAGGGCATTTGAACTGGTAATAAAAGACCAGAAATAAGGTCTTTTGGTATTTTAGCAACAAACGCAATGCTCGGACGCCTTCTGTTAAAGAAGCCCGGAGCGAGAAGTCTTGAGCGTTCATCTTAAAGAACGCTAAGAAAACCCGCTGAAATGCGGACGCTTTTCGAGCCAGGTGAGTAAGTAGTTTAACCATTTTAACAGGAGGTAACAAATGCCAAGCAACACCTATAATCCGAGCATCGATCAGGCTGCGTTGCAGCAGTTCAGGGATAATTTCCTTGAATTAGCCCAGCAGACGAAGTCTATCTTAGGCGGGTCAAATATAGTTACTTATTTGCCGTCTAAGGGCAAAACAAACAATCTCGCCAGGATTGGCCGGATTGAGCTTTCCGAAGTTTCTACCCGCAACCCCGATAAGGTTTATGGTGAGTATTCGGTGGACAACAGGCAGCTCACCAAGCGCCGGTTCACCAAAACAATCACCATTGATAAGCTCTATGATATCAATGAGCTTATCAAAGACCCGTCAAGCGACATCTTGAAGCAGTTAGTGAACGCTAAAGAGCGTGTCATTGACAGGGTTATCGCTGCCGCCGCAGCGGGTTCAGTCCTTATCGGCGCCCCAGATGTAGCTCCTACCGAAGTCTCAGCAGCCGATGATGGAGTTATTACGGTAGCCGGTACTGCCGGTCTAACCGCGGCCATTGTTGACGCTGTAACCCAGACCTTCATCAACAACGACGTGCCCTATGAGATGTTCAGGGGAGCTATCTTGGCTCTTACCGGCCAGGAGAACACGGCGTTAATGTCTGAGGAGAAGTTCACCAGCAACCTGTATATGGACTCCAAGCCTATGGCTGACGGTAAAATCAGCCAAGCGGGTCTTTACAGGGTCGCACTGTTCGCCGGGACCGACGACAACATCACGGTCTCAAGCCCAGTGCTGGGTGAGTCGGGCGGAGTAAGAACCTGCCTCGTCCTTGCTCCTGAATCCGTAGCCGTCGCTATGGAAATAGGAGACTTATCTGTTGAGAAGAACCCGAATAAGGTTAACTCAATGGATATCACCATAGACCTCTGGATCAACGCTATGAGGACTGAGGGTGCCAGGGTAGTAAAACTTACGACCACTATATAAACAATCGAGGGGGCTAAATGCCCCCTCTACTAACAGGAGGCCAAAATGGCAGAAATTCAGACAGTTGAACAGGCTCACGATGCACTTTGTGCTTTATTCGCTACTGGCGAAAAAGTCAAACTCGTGAGAGCAACCATTAACATCGATGCGGACGCAGCAAACGGAGACGTTCATCGTCTCGTCAAAGGTTTGCCCTTAGCGGCCAAGGTGCTTGCGATATTTCTTCCCAAGCAGGCCCAAGTAGCAAATCTTACCGACGTTGACTTTGGCGTGTATAGGTCAAACGAAGGCGCTGTTATTGACGCGGACATCCTCATTGACGGCAAAGATTTTGGCACTGCTGCCGTCGGAGTAGGCGATATTAACTCAGCCGATGGTTACAAGACATTGGGTGAGTTATTGAGCTTACAGAATGACGAGGATTATCCAGGTGGCATAGATGTTGCTGCGACTATCAATGTTCAGGGTGCGGGGACCGGAACCATCACGCTTTGGATATTGATAGCGTAAGTAAGGTTTAGCCTTAAGCAAGCTTAAGGTGAGGGGGAGGGCGTTTTCCGGCGTCCTCTCCCGCCCCTTTAAGATAGGAAGGTTAAAATGATTAAGCACGAAAAAGGAAAGTGGCACGTGTACGCCGAGTCCGGAAGGCATTTAGGCGGTCCATACGATACTAAAGAAGAAGCAGAAAAACGTCTTAATCAGGTTGAATATTTTAAGCATCGTTCCAAATATCTGGACTCATTAAAAGACAAGGGGTGAAAAAATGAATTCACCAGAACAGATTTGTAATTTGGCATATAGCCGGTTAGGTGGCAAGGAGAGCATAAACAGCTTAGATAATCCACAGACTGCGGTAGAGCGTGTATTCGCAATTTGGTATGACATCTGCCGTCAATTTATGCTTAAAAAGCTTATGCCTAACTTTGCCCTTGGCCGTAAAGTAGTGGCTCAATTAGACGAAACGCCCGCTTTCGGATACTCTTATGCCTACGAATACCCAAAGGACTGTCTTAAGGTTTTGGGAATTGGCGAAATCCAAGACAAAGAGAATAACTATTCCGTCGAGGGGAATAAGATACTTACCGACGAGGAATACGATGACGGTATGGAGGTAAGATACATTATTGACGAAATCGACGTTACTAAGTTTTCGCCGGAGTTCATTATGGCACTGAGTGCCGAATTGGGAGAGAAGGTATCCTTACAGCTTACCCAGGACCCGGATAAGCTTACAGCCTTAAATACCCTAAAGAAATCAGACCAGTCAGAGGCGAGTGCATTAAACGGGCAGGAAAATCGCCCTATAAGAATAAATAACTCAAAATTCAAACAGGCCCGGACAACGGATAACCCACAGAACTATACTAAGAAATGAAGATATCTACAGGCTTTAATAACTTCTCAAGAGGCAAATTAGACCATAACCTTAATGGCCGGTATGATCTGCCTATATATACAAGCGGTGCGGATGTATTTAAGAACTTCTTTTCAAATTTCCAAGGTAATGCTATTTATCGTCCAGGCTTTGAAACCATCCTTAAATTTCAGGACTGCCGGTTTGTGGAATTTAAATTTTCCAATGAACAGGATTATATAGCCCTCTTCTACAACGGCCATATAAAGTTTTTAAGTTACGATGAGGCAGGAGAAATCGGGCTTGTCCAGAGTGGGGGTAGCGACTTAGATGTTGCCTCTCCTTATACACTCGCTCATTGCAAAGAACTATCCTACGACCAAAACGCCGATGTGATGTATGTGGTGCATAACAGCTATGATCCAAGAAAACTTACCCGGGTAAGTGCGACCAGTTTCACTCTCGCCACTTTCACCAGAACTTCCGACCCATTTGACGACCCTTCCAGCGGATCCACCGGCTGGCCTGCCTGCGTGCGCTTTTATAAGGGGAGGCTTTGGTATGGAGGCCCCTCAAAGAAAAAGACCTATATTTACGGTAGCGTAGCTGGTTCTTATGATGATTTTACTATTCCTGACCCGGTTGAAGATGATGATGCCGTGATTTTTGCAATTTCAGACCTCACAGAGGCCATTATTTGGCTTATGGGAGGCTCAAATAGCCTAATTGTAGGTTCTTCTCAGGCTTTGGTTGCGGTGAATGGCGGATCGGTTAGCAGCCCAATAACTCCCTCTTCGGTAGAAGCCACAATTACAAATACTGACGGAACAGATGCTACTCAACCCATTAGAAAAGACCTCTTTCTGTTTTATATAAATGCCCTTGGCCGCAACGTGGATTATTTTTCTTACGATCTGCTTACTGAGAGTTTTAAATCTGACGACACTAATTTTGTGAGCTATGACATCACCAAGACTGGCATTAAGAAGTTGGTTTATATTAAAGGTCGCAATGACCTCGTTTTCATGCTTAGAAATGATGGTGCACTCTTGTCATTGAACTTTAACCAACTTGAGAGGATAGTCGGTTGGCACGAACACTTTACCGAAGGAGAAGTGCTTGATATAGCCAAAATGTATAACCCTAATACCGGAGAGGATGATTTATTTGCTCTTGTTGAACGGGATAACGGCATATTTATTGAACGTCTTGCCAGCGAGGTAGAATTTCCGCTTAAGCACGAGTTCTATACCGATGAGGACAGTGAAGAGGAAGATAGGGAGGCTTATTGGCGTTATGTAGCAGAGCTTATGAAAGACTGCATTTATCTTGATAATTCCGTAGTATTCAAAGACTTATATGATAGCACAATTACCTTTGACGGCACAGATACGATAACTTCAACGGCCAGTGATTTCTCTTCTTCCGATGTTGGTAGGCAGATTCACTACAAAACCGCAACCGGACGAGAAAGGGGAATTTTTGAGATAACCGAATATGTAAACGCCACAACTGTTAAAGTTGAAGTCTTATCCACGCCTACACAGAACAGTTATTCTTCTTGGTATAAGAGTGCAAGCACAATATCTGGATTAACCGATTATGCCAATATGGAAGTATCCGTCGTCGGGGATGGTGGATATCTTGGCGAATATACCGTCTCAGCAGGCGGAGTTTTAACGCTTGACCGGCAAGTTACCGTTGCTTGTATCGGTTTATTGTATGAAGGGCTTATTAAGACATTCAATCTCGGTTTTATGATACAAGGTCTTAATACCCAAACGTTAGTCAAAAATATAAATAAGGCGAAGTTAAGGTTTGTCGCCTCAGCCGGTGGAGAAATAGGTTCGTCTTTATATAAGATGGAGAAGATACAGACTTTTGATCCGGCTGGATATTACGACCTGCCGCCTTTGCCAATGGACGGAGACAGTAGGGAGATTGTTTTTGACGACAGCTTTGAGACAGAGAAATGTCTCTATATCAGGCAAAGAGAACCATTGCCCTTTCACATCACGGCAATTATGTGTGATGCCAACTATGGGATTAAGCTATGATACGGGAATTTATTGAAGAAGATTTGTCCAAAATAGAACTAAATAACTTTGGCGACGGAGATTTAGTCAATAAGCTAAAGTCAATTTTGAAGATGTATGAGGGCTGGACATTGGAGAAGGAAGGTATAATTAAGGCCATCATTTTTTACCGCAACTATGCCGAAAAGAACTACGAAGGATTTCTGGTTTGTTCTGTATTTATGAACGGCTTTGACGGCCAAGAGATAAAGGACTTTATCTATCAATTAAAAGATAGGCTCGGAGTGAAGCGCATTGAAACTTTAAGCCTTGACTGCGAAGAACTGAATAAGTGGCATAAATTCTTAGGATTTATTTGCGAAGGGACAAAGAGAAAGTTCCTTAAAGACAGAGATTATAAGATGTGGGCTATGATATTCCAGGAGGCTTAAATGGGATTAGAGACTATTCTTATGGGGAGTTTGGTAGGCGCTGGATTAGGTTTGTCAGCCGCGAGCATGGCCTCATCTAATGTAAGTGCCAAGAAGCAGGCCGAAGCACTTAAGAAGGAAGGTGAGATTAAAGCCAGTGAACGCGCAAAAGAGATAAACGCCCTTGCGGCTACTCAAAAAGTATCTTTCTTAAATTCGGGTATCTCTTTGACAGGAGAGGAGAATACTACCCCAATGGCCGTGTTATCGTCTACCTACAAGACTGGCAAAGAAGATATAAGCCAGATTAAGGAGAATTACGATCTTCAAATAGATAATGTTTATTCACAGGCCCGGACTCAGTTACTAAAAAGCCTCGGAGGCTTAGCGATGGGTATGGGCGGACTTTTCAGTTAATGAGGACATAGATGGCACAGAGGCAATTAGCGAAAAGAGAAGTTACAAACGTGGCAATTCCCCAAGATAGGTCGGCGGAGGGCTTAGCCAGCCTTGCAGATACAGCTTTGGGTTTTGCTGAATTACAGAAGCGCAAAGACCTTGCTAATATAAACAATCATTTGGCCGACGCCAACCTTCAAATGTTTGAGGTTACAAATAAATGGCGTCTTGCGAACGAGAGCGACCCGACGAATCAAGAAGCCCTTGGGAAGCTCCATGCAGAATATGACAGAATACTCGGTCAATATAACGATAAAGTCGGGCTTCTTTCCCGGGGAGATTGGATAAAGTTCAGCAGTCGCCTTAAGAATCAGTATCAGCTTGACAACGCAGAGTGGGGAATTAAACAAACGACCGTTAATACCGAGAATAAGATTAATGGTTCAATGCAGAAGAACTTCTCCATATTCGCCCAATTGGGTCGGAATGACGACTTAAATAATTTCAAGCAGACTTACCAGAATTCAAAATCAGCAATTGAGGAATTTTCTCAGGGGTTTATCGGAGAAGAACGTAGAAATAAGTTAATGGAGGATTATGCCAGCGATTCTATGACGAGTTGGCTTTTGGGATTAGCAGAGAAGAATCCTAAGAAAGCGTTAGCTTATCTTGAGCAAAAAGATGTCCGTAATGATCTGGGGAGTCAAAAAAAAGTATTTTCTATCAAGAGAATTATTAGCGGAATGACTACAGTTCAAGAAAGACAGATAGAAGATAATAAGGTTCAGAATAGGTTTAATATCATTGCAGATATAGCCGAGAGAGGATTTGACTGGCAAAATTCAACCGCACTAACAAATAAGATTGGCTCTCAAGACCCAGAGTTGGCCGAGGCGATAATCAAAAACCTTGAAAAAGGAGGTTATCAGCCCGAAGAGGATGCGAGTGGAGAAATCAAAAATAAAGCTTTTATGGACTTAGCTAAAGATATTTTTAACTCAAAAGACCCCAAAACGATAAGCGATTTCTTAGTTAATACGCTTTCAGACAACAAAAATATCAGCCGTGATAGGCTTGCTATCCTTGTTTACGCCGCCAAGGAGCATGCGGGCGAATTGAAGAAAGCCAATAGTGGTCCAGGATTTTGGGAGAGCGCTTTTAACTTTATTCTACAGAGTAATCCAATTACCGCCCCCTTTGTTTTATTTAATACTTTTAAAAGAGCTAAAGCAGAAAATGTTCAAGGAGAACAGGTTTTGAATATTGCTAAAGATGAAATAGATAAAGAATTAAAGAAGATAAATCCAAAATATACGATAGAAGATGTTGAGTATACAGCAGCAGAAACAGGTATGACTATCCCCCAAGTTTTAGAAGCATTACGGGCTAAGGAAGGCAGGAAATAATGCCGGTTAATCTATTGTTAGAGGAACCGCAGGCAGAGTTAGGAAGAAAACCCCTTAATCTATTGCCGGAGGAGTCTATACCGGCAAGGAAGTTTCCTCGGCAAAAGCCCTTAGTTGAAGATTTATATAACAGTTTTAACTCTGGTTTAGCAAACCTGTGGGCTTCTGTTGCCAAGATGCCTTCTGCTGTCTATGATGTTGCAGCTATACCACAGAATTTCTTAGTTAAGTCTTTGGGTAGGGACGATTTGCAGGTTAAGTCTCCCGAATGGCTTATGAATAATCCGGTAGCCGAATTATACGATCGTATAGCTACTTCGTATGAAAAAGAGATTACTCCTACTAAGACGTTTGAGGAAGCAATGGCTACTAAAGATTTCAACGGCGTAGGTAGGCATTTAGCCATACAGGTTGTTAAAAACGCACCCCAGCAACTTGGAATAATTCTTAGCTATATGGCGGGATATCCCGGGTATGGATTGGCAGGTATGGGGTTGCTTGAGACCACGAATTCTTTAAAGATGAATAGAGACAAAGACCCCGCAATATCCGCCTATAATTCTTTGTCAAGGGGGGTTATTGAAGCAGGATTTGAAAGTATAGGGACAATGGGAATTCTAAAAAAATGGAGCAATGTCCTTACAAAAAGCTTCGGTACTGCCACTACTAAGCAGATTATTGGCGATGTTTTTAAGACTATTACTTATTCTTTCTTGAGCGAGGGAAATGAAGAATTCTGGACGTCCTTAGCACAGGATTTCAGCGATTTTACTACCGGCATAAACAAAGACGCCATGAAGGGTTCGCTTGAAAGAGCTTTTGAGGCCAGTGCTGTCGGAGGAATTTCGGGCGCATTAATGACCGGGCCTGCGGCAATACACACAGGGAAACGGAGTGCTTCTTTGGCAAAAATGCAAGAAAGGATTAGCCAAAGAGAAGGTGCCACTTTAACCCTATCCATTGAACGAGAAGGCAGCAGGGCGGAAGTAGAAGCCCTTATTCAGGATTTGGCACAAGAGAAAGACATAAATAGGCGCGAAGAGATAATAAAGCAGCTTAATAAAAGCATCAAACCGGAAGAGGAAGTTGTATCTGCCACCGAAGAGAAACAGATAGAAGATATATCTTCCGAAGGTAAAAAAATCAATATCAACCCAGAGCAGCTTAAGCCAGACATTTCCGGCGTCGCTCCTTTACAGAAACGCATTAGCAATATGGAAGAACGCTTGGCGCGAGTTGACGCTGCTAAATATGCTTTGGAAGATATTGAGACCGTTAGACGACATTTCAGACACAGGATTACTAAGTATAGAGATGAGGCCATAGATGAACTACGTAACCAATTCGGAGTAGAGGTTAACGACGAAGTTGGGCTTAAAGAATATTTCCAAAACTTAGATAAAGCCAGAAACGATCTATTGGATGAGATAGAAATAA
>Ga0172368_10005046_pt1 | contig 14973 bp, 9 predicted proteins | sample Lak11m_FD_114540 | JGI IMG/M metagenome (GOLD analysis project Ga0172368, IMG submission 114540) | Freshwater microbial communities from Kabuno Bay, South-Kivu, Congo - kab_022012_11m | ecosystem: Environmental > Aquatic > Freshwater > Lake | place: Democratic Republic of the Congo: South-Kivu...
TCCCGTTCAGTGAAAAACCGGCCCAAAGGTCGACCCCTGCCGAGGCATAGGCTCCGTAAATAAAGGCTTTGCGCATATTCTGACTGCTGTATACCCGGCTCATGACACCACCATACAACACACGGTCCTGACCATTGTACTGATCCGGGGCGGTGACGATGGCATTATCGATAAGAGTATAGAAAGCACCCGCCTCAACACGTGCCTTCGCGGCAATTGTCTGGACCAATCCCAGCTCGAAGTTATTGGTGTACTCAGGTTTCAGATCAGGGTTCGGAATAATGAGTCTGCCGGCCAAGCTTTCAAACACCTTGGCCATGTCGTCGATGTTCGGTGTACGGAATCCTGATGAGGCCATCAGTGTTACCTTGGTGCTTTCAACCGGGAGATACACCAGACCGGCAGTCCAGCTGAGTGCGCCGCTGTTCTGCGCTGCATTCTGGAATGGAAATTCATAGAAAGTGGTGCTGGCAAACTCAGATTTCAGCATCGAGTAGGTGTACCTCATTCCGGCATTCAGGAAGAGCTTTTCAGGCATCAGGGTGACTTTATCCTGCCCATACACGGCAAAAGTGTTCATGATGTTGCTGCCGTCGGGGTAACGGGTATCGGCAGGGGTCTCCTCGAGTGTGTTCACGTTTGTATTGTACGCCGTCGAAACGACATCATTAAAATAGGCTTCCATACCATAATTGATCTCATGCCTGCCCCACTTCTTGTGGCCGTCAACATCGAATGAGAACACATTCACCTCCTCAAACTGGGATTTAAGCTTGCTGCTGTTGAGTTTCCGGCTATGCCGGCTCTCACTGGCAAACTGCCAGGCTCCTGATACGGTAAAGCGGTCCATGAAAGGCAGATCAGCTCTTCTTTCAAATTTATAGCTGGCAAGCAATCTTTGCTCCGGCCCGTAAAACCACTCGGCGCTCTTTGGCATCCCTTTGCTGTCGGTTTCGGTGAGACGGTCATACCGGGGCACATTCCCGGTATTGGAGAACTGGATATTCAGGAGGTGAGAGCTGTTCTCATTGGGCTTGTAAAGCACCTTTTGCAGCAGGTCGTATTGCCGGTAGGCTGTTCCGATCTGCCTGTCGGGATCGGGATTGGTGAAAATGCTGTCCTTCCCGTCGACACGCTGAACATAAAAGTTACGCATTCCGAAGGTCGGATAGGCCTCCTTCCTTCTGCTGCCCTGCACAATGTCGCCAAAATCCGACCAGGTAATGCTGGTAAGGGAGGCCAGCTTTTTGCCTCCAAGGTTCACATCGGCATGGATCGTCTTTTCCGCGGTAGCGGTACTGTACCTTGCCATGGCGCTTCCGGAAAACTTCTTTCCGAGCTCCGGTTTGCGCGTCATGAAATGCATAACACCGCCAAGCGCATCGCTGCCATGCATGGCTGATGAGGGTCCGTACAGGATCTCCACCCGTTCCAGGATCGCATTGTCAATCCTTAAAACATTCTGCAGATGACCGGCCCTGAAAATGGCATTGTTCATCCTGACGCCATCCACCTCAATCAGCACGCGGCTTGATTCAAAGCCCCTGATGATCGGACTCCCGCCTCCGCCCTGACTTTTCTGCACCAGAATATTACCGGTATTTGCCAGCAGATCAGCGGAGTTGAGAGAATTCATCCATTGAACACTCTTGCTGTTGACGATCTCGATCTTTTGTGGCACTTCCCTGCGCAGCATTTCAAACTTGCTGGCAGAAATAACCACTTCATCAATCGTTCTTTTCAAGGTATCCTCCTGCGCATTCGCTGTCACACTAGATGCTGCAAGAAGAATAATAAAGGAAATTCTTTTCATTATTTACATCTGAATTATTGATTAATAATACTTTAAAATATTACCAGATCAATAATTCAGGCGGGGGAACGTCCACTGCCACTACCCCTTCGGTATAAGCGACAGGATTATCGGGATATAGAATTTGTGAACAGGTCAATTCTTCCGGAGTATGCAATGCCGGGATGTCATGGAAATAGGGAATAAAAACCAGTCCGGACCTGCCCTGGGCAGTCCCCAACCCGGTTCCCTCCAGCTGATTCAGGGCCAATAAAAGCATCGTTTCAGGCTTATCCCTGAGCGCAAGGACCTTTAAATTTTCACCTGATGACTCAATTGCCTTAATATCATACAGGTATCCCTGAAATCTGAATTCCCTGCCCTCCCGTTCCATGGGCAAACGATGGAATTCTTCCTTTGTAAAGACCAGCAATTCGAGCTTTTCGCTTTCGCCGCTCATCCCCGACAGCATAACCGTCCGGCACTGGAAAATGACCTGTCTTAATGGGGAGACCAAGAGAGGAGCCAGGATGCAGAAAACCAGGACGATGCTGAATTTACGCATGCCGGGAGTCAGAGGGTGAAATAGTTCACTTTATTAATGGAGGTTCCCATTTTGCCCTTTGGCAAAGTCACCGTTTTTTTCTCACTGTTATCGATTGAAATGGTGGTCATGATCGTTTTCCCTCCACGGGCGTCCTCGCTCGTCATTTCCATCATAAAGCCCTCCACCGGCAGGGTATTGTGCAGGGCAGCCATCTTGGCCGCGCGGAAAATGCCGTAATCATTGGGAAGGCTGATATCCTTCGTAATCCAGGCCGAGCCAAAAATACTCTTGTAAGTATAGGTGTACTTCGTGCAGTTATATCCTGCTATTACTCTGGTTTCATTGGCCGGAACCAGCTCCAGCTTTTTGATATCGTCCCCTTCCGGATATTTGAATTTGGTAGCATTGAACATGGGCTCCGGAAGATCAGAACCCAACACCTGGACCGCCACCTCATGGGCCATGTCGAGGATTGTTTCAGTATCGGCTCCCTTTGAAGGGGCGTCCATGTATATCAAATAATTGCCCTTTGGCACCTTAAGCCCGGCTGGTGTGGCGGTAAGCTCCTTCTGATTTCCATTGTACCAGGTTTTGTAGGTAAATGACCTCATGAGCTCATTATTCCTGGCGTAGAAATCGATCTTCATCAGATTATACCTGTCAAATGAGTATGTATCATCCCAAACAACTCCCGGGGCGGTGATCTGCGCCCGGCTTTGTCCGGCCAGCAAAATGGCCAGAAACCCAAGAATCATCATTCGTTTCATAGTGCATTTGATTTGTATCAAAGGTCGCAAAAACATGTATTCAAAAAAAATATTAGATTTACCAAAGTGGTAACCTGCAACCCATGTTTCTAGACCTCATCCAGAATGTAGCCCTCCTGATCACCCTGTCGGCCATGTATGGTCTGGCCATCCGTTACCGCGACCGCAATCCGCTTGTATGGAAAATTACCACCGGTCTTTGGTTCGGGCTCATGGCGATGCTGGGCATGATGATGCCATTCGTGTATCAGACCGGCATCATTTATGACGGACGATCCATCATCCTTGCCCTGGCCGGCCTGTTCGGGGGTGTGATCCCCTCCGCAATAGCCGCAGTTATTGCAACGATTTACAGGATCTTCATTGGAGGACCGGGCGAATATGCCGGTTTATCAACGATTGTTTTTTGCACACTGGCCGGTTTGCTCTTCCGCTACCGGTATAACCTGCGCAATGACCGGCTTTCTCTTTCAAGATTGTATTTCACCGGAATCGTGGTCCATATTCTGATGCTTGCCAGCCAGCTCCTTCTGCCCTGGCCATCAGGACTGCACATCATTTCAAAGATTTGGATCCCGATATTGGTCATCTTTCCCGCTGCTTTCGTGCTGATCGGTATGATCATGGCGGCCGAGGAGAGAAGACTCTTGCGCGAGAGGGAGATTCTGGAAGAGGAGTCACTGATCCGCACCACCCTGTACAGCATCGGGGAGGGAGTGATCACTGTAGATGTCGGGAACAGGATCCTGAACATGAACACAGTAGCCGAATCCCTGACCGGATGGCAGGAAAAGGAAGCTATAATGAAACCGGTGGGAGAAGTCTTCAAAATCAGCGGGGAACAGCCGGAAGTGATGCTGACCCAGCTCGGCGGCAGGGAGATCCCCATCCACTACAGCTCAAGCTATATCCGCGACGAACATGGGAAAAGCATGGGCAAGGTACTGGTCTTCAGGGATCAGTCGGGGGAACACGCGAGCCGCAAGGAACTGAAGGAAAGTGAGGCTAAATACCGCGAGCTGGTCGAATCCACTGATGCCATCGCCTGGGAATATGATGTTAGATCAGATACCTGGACCTATATCGCCCCGCAGGTGGCAGCGAAATTCGGATGGACTCAGGCTGAATGGACCGACCATGCATTCTGGGAAGATAAGATTCACCCCGACCACCGTGGGGTGGTAGGTGAGATCCGCGAAAACTGCATCCGGCAAGGCTTGTCACTTACTCTGGAATATCAGTTCAGGGTAAAATCAGGAGATTACCGATGGCTTCGTGATTCGGTCATACCTCAGAGGCGCGAAGATGGGATGCTGATCCTCCGCGGTGCAATGCTCGACCTGACTGACCGGAAGAAAATGGAGCTTGATCTCACCGAGAAAAATGATTTCATCCAGACGGTCCTCGATAACCTGCCCATCGGTGTGGCACTGAATAAGATCAACGAGGGAACGGCCGTTTACATGAACAAGCAGTTCCAGAAAATCTACGGTTGGCCGGAATCAGACCTGCTGGATGTAGCCGGATTCTTTGTTAAAGTGTATCCGGATCCTCAATACAGGGAACAACTCATTTCCATGGTCATGGGGGATATCCAGTCGGGCGACCCGTTGAGAATGCACTGGGAGGATATCGAAGTTACGCGGCAGGACGGATCCCGGGCAATCGTCAACGCCGCCAACATCCCACTCTTCCAGCAGAATATCATGGTATCTACCGTGATGGACATGACCGAACAGAAACAAGCCGAATCAGCCCTGAAAGAGAGCGAGGAAAAATTCCGCAAGCTGTTCGAAAACCATCTGGCGGTCCACCTTCTTATTGATCCTGATACACAGAAGATTGAAAATGCCAATAAGGCTGCTGCCGATTTTTATGGGTGGTCCATCGAGGAACTTACCCAAATGCGGGTTGACCAGATCAACACCCTTTCAACAGAAGAGATCGACGCAGCACTGAAATCTGCAATAGATAAAAACCGGAACTATTTTGAATTCCAGCACCGCCTGGCAAACGGCGAGGTGCGTACGGTGGAGATATACAGCAGCCGTGTGGAGATCCTGGGTAAGACCTACCTCCATTCGATCATTCATGACATCACCGAGAAGAAGCAGCTTCTGAAGGAGGTGATCAAAGCCAAGGAGAAAGCCGAGGAGAACGACATGCTAAAATCGGCCTTCCTGGCGAACATGAGCCACGAGATCCGGACCCCGCTCAACGGGATCCTGGGCTTCACCGAGCTGGTCACCGAAGAGGAGGATCTTCCTCCGGCCAAACGCAGGCAATATTCAAGCATTATCAACCGGAGCGCGGAGTCGCTTATGCAAATCATCGATGACATTCTCGACCTTTCAAAACTCGAGACCAGCCAGCTTGCTGTTAACCTGTCGGAGACCAGGGTGCTGCCCGTACTCGAGGATCTGTATGCCATTTTTGAAAGAAAAAAAGGTGATCTCGGGCTCAAAAACGTCGAACTGGTACTCGAAAACAACCTGCCCGGACTGATCCTCATTACCGACCGCAACCGGCTGATCCAGATCTTCTCAAACCTGCTCGACAATGCCATGAAATTTACCAAAAAGGGAACCATAAAATTTGGCGTTACCCGGGATCTTGGCAACTTTGTGGAACTCAGGGTTTCCGATACCGGAATCGGAATACCGGCAGAAAAGCATGATGTGATCTTCGACCGGTTCACCCAGGCCGGAGAAGACATTGCCAAAACCTACGGAGGTACCGGTCTCGGCTTGTCGATCGTAAAAAAACTTCTGACCCTCCTCGGCGGAACCATCAGTCTCGAATCGGAACCCGAAAAGGGAACGACCTTTATTTTCACACTACCCAAATAGCTCACGATGAAATCCACCTTCTCCCGGCTGCGGATCCTGACCCTGTTCGTCATGATCCTCAGCATCCCGGTCATGGCACAGAAGCCGGCCGGCAGCATGTATTACACCGTCTCAATGGACCAACCTTCGAATCATTATTACAAGGTTGAATTCCGGTATGAAGGTGTAAATTCAGATGTTACCGACCTGAAAATGCCTGTCTGGACGCCCGGATACTACATGGTCCTCGACCTGGCCAGGAATGTGGTGGGATTCAGCGCGTCAGATGGTGCCGGCAAGGCCCTGCCCTTTGAAAAAACCGCCAAAAACACCTGGCATATTTCCACCTCCGGAACGCAAACTCTGAATGTCAGCTATTATGTTTTTGCCACCCGGTCGTCGGTTGCCGAACCCTACCTGGCCGAGAACCGGGGTTTCATCTCGCCCACAGGCATCTTCATGCATGTTGCAGGCAAGCTCAACAACCCTGTTACCGTGACTATCAAACCTTACAGCGGATGGAAACAGGTCTCCACCGGGCTCGATCCCGTGGAAGGTACCGCAAACACCTTTTCTGCCCCCGATTTCGACCGGCTGTACGACTGCCCGATCCTTGTCGGGAATCAGGAGGTCCTGAAGTTTGAATGCAAGGGACTCCCCCATACCGTTGCCATTGAAACCCCCGGCAACTGTAACCGGCAGCAGCTGGTGGCTGATCTTAAAAAGATCATCGAGGCCGGCACCTCGATCATCGGCGAAATCCCTTACAAACACTATACTTTCCTGATCATGGAGAAGGGCGGCGGCGGACTGGAGCACCTGAATTCCATGGCGGTTTTTGCAGATGTCAGCAATTACCAGGGTGCTGAAAAGAACACCGGACTCCTCGGATTCTTTGCACATGAGTATTTCCATCTGTACAATGTAAAATCGATCCGTCCGCAGGTGCTCGGACCGTTTGATTATGACCGGGAGTGCATCACCAACATGCTCTGGCTCTCGGAAGGCGGCACCTCCTATTACCAGGAGATCATCCTCAACCGGGCCGGATTCATCAATATGGCAGGGTATCTTGAAGGCGCAGGCAAGAATATCACCTCCCATGAAAACGGCACCGGTCACCTGTTCCAGTCGGCCGCCCTCTCCAGCCGCGATACCTGGATGCTATTCTTCAACCGGAGTGAAAATTCGCGTTTTGTAACGATCAACTATTACAACAAGGGAGAGACGCTTTGTATGCTCCTCGATCTCAGGATCCGGCATGAATCGAAGAATGTGAATTCCCTCGATGATGTGATGCGCACCCTTTACCAGACCTATTACAAGCAAAAGCAGCGGGGCTTTACGGATGAGGAGTTCAAACAGGCCTGTGAAAAGGCAGCAGGATGCAGGCTCGATGATTTCTTCCGTTATGTTTACACGACAGATGAAATTGATTATACAAAATATCTGGGGTACGCCGGACTGACCATTGACCTGAGCCCTGTGGGCGAGCCGGTCACTCATCTGGATAAAACCTACACCCCGAAAACCTTCAACATCGCTGTTTCGGAAAATCAAAGCGAGGAGCAGAAGAGACTGCTTTCCGACTGGCTTCGCTGATCAGGAACCGAGGAACAGGCTTTTACCTGCATACTCCGGATCGCAGGTGAGATTGACCCCAAGTTTTCTTAATCCAGCCTCATCGCCCGGGGTGGGAATATGCGTCAGGTGAACCTCGCAGTTGCGAAGTGCCTTGAGGTTTTCCAGGGCCATCTGTGCAGCCGGATTCGACAGTGCGCTGATTCCCAATACAATCAGAGTTTCATCCAGATCAAGGCTTACCATTTTACCCTGTAGGATATCCTTTTTGAGAAAGGTCACAGAATCGATGATACTTTGGGGCAGCAGAAACATATTGTCGGGCAGTCCGGCCATCTGCTTGGCAGCATTGAGGATCAGGCTCGAAGCCGCATGCATCAGCGGTGAATTCTTCCCCGTAATGATGGTTCCGCCGGGGAGTTCGATCGCCGCACCGCAGAATGCCCCGTCGTTGCCCTTTCCTTTATTTTTGGCCTCCACAGCGGCCACCCGGGCCGGGAGCACCACCTTGCGGTCCTCCGGCCGCGCCCCGGTCTTCTGCATGATCATGGCGGCCCTGTCGAGGTTCTCCTTTTCCGAAAGCCCCATGGCATACTCAACGGCGCACCTGAAATATCGCCTGATGATCTCCTGGTGGGATGCCTCCGAGATGATCGCGTCATCGAAGATCCCGGTGCTGGCCCGGTTGACACCCATGTCGGTTGGCGACTGGTACATCGACTGACCGCCGGTGATCTTTTCAATGATCCTCTTCAAAAGGTGGAATGCCTCAATATCACGGTTATAATTGACTGTCTGAATGTTATAAGCCCTTAAATGGTGCCCGTCGATCAGCACCTTGTCGTCGAGATCCACCGTTGCGGCTTCATAAGCCACATTCACCTTATGGTCAACCGGCAGATCCCAAATCGGGAATGTCTCAAATTTGGCATATCCACCTTTGATGCCACGCTTGTAATCGTGGTAGAGGTTTCCCAGACAGGTGGCCAGCTTGCCGCTGCCCGGGCCCGGACCGGTGACGATCACGATCGGGCGGGTGGTCTCAACATACTCGTTGGAACCGTATCCTTTGTCGCTGACGATCAGATCCACATCCGCCGGATATCCTACGATCGGATAATGCAGGTACACCTTGATCCCCCGCATTTCAAGCTTATTCTTGAAATTCCTGGCCGGCAGCTGGTTCTCATACCGGGTGATCACCACCGCTTTGATATCGAGGCCCCAATCGCGGAAATCATCGATCGTCTTCAGCGCATCCGCATCATAAGAGATCCCGAAATCGGCCCTGATCTTCTTCCGTTCGATGGCGCCCGCATGGATGCAGAGCACAATATCGATCTGGTCGCGCATGAGCTGAAGCAGCCTCATTTTCACGTTCGGATCGAAGCCGGGAAGCACCCGGGAGGCATGGTAATCATACAGGATCTTGCCTCCGAACTCCAGGTAGAGCTTATCGTTGAAACGGCTCACCCTTTCAAGGATGGCAGCGGTCTGCTCCTTCAGGTACCGTTCATTGTCGAATCCGACAGGTCGTGAAATTTCCATGGGTTTGATCAGTTGGGGTTTGAAGCAGGGCGTTTCCTCTGCAGGAAAAGATATACCGGGATTCCCAGCAGGATCAGGGCAAGCCCGATTCCGGCCTCCCGGGGCTTGGATACGATCGTATTGACAAACAATGCGATGCAGAACAGGATATAGAATACCGGGACCACCGGATATCCCCACACCTTGTATGGCCGCGGAGCATCGGGCATCCGTTTGCGCAGGATGATCACCCCAAGTGAGGTGGCTCCGTAAAAAATGAACACTGCAAAGATCAGCATATCAGTCAGCTGGTCGAAACTGCCCGAAAGCACCAGCACTGATGACCAGATCCCCTGCCACAGAAGAGAATTTCCGGGAACGTTAGCCTTGTTCAGCTTGCCGATACCCGAGAAGAACAGCCCCTCCCGGGCCATCGCGAAATAGGGCCTGGCGCCGGTGAGGATGCTCGCATTCGTGCATCCCAGGGTGGTGATCAGGATCAGGGTGGAAATGAAGAGAACACCTGCGGTTCCCCAGAACGACCTCACCGCCTCGATGGCAGCGATCTGGTTGCCCGCCGCATGCACCTGTTCGAGCTGTGAGATCGATAATAATTTCAGATAGGTGAAGTTGACCAGAAGGTATATCCCGATTACCACGAACACTCCGATGACGATACCTCTCGGGATGTTTTTCCGGGCATCCTTGATCTCACCGCCGATAAATCCCACTGAGGCCCAACCCTGATAGGCCCAGAATGCAGCCAGCATGGCCGCGAAGAAGGCGGAAACGGTAACCGGACTGCCGGCAGAGCCTGCCAGGGGCACATCAATCGGTTTCACCGTGTGGCTAGCGAGTCCGAACACAACTATCGTGAGCAATCCGGTAAATACCAGGATGAGGATCACCTTGCTGGTTGCCGCGCCGCTCTTGAGCCCTGAAATGTTAAGCCATGTCAGCAGCATGATCAGAAGGATGGCCGTCAGCTTGATCCCGAAATCCTTGAACGGGGTAAATACCCCAAGGACAGACAGATCCTGCCATCCGGTGAGGACGTGAGGGATCGGTACGATGCTGTTCAGCGACTGCGTAAACACATAAGCCAGGGAAGCGATGGTAGCGGTCTGGATTACCGTAAACAGCGACCATCCGTACAGGAAAGCAAAAAAGCGGTTATAGATCTTTTTGAAATAGACGAAATCTCCGCCGGTATCAGCCAGCAATCCCGCCACCTCCGCATTGCTCAGGGCTCCAAAAAGGGTGATGATCCCCCCGGCAACCCAGGCAAGCAGGATCCATTCCGATGAGTGCAGTTCAGCAGCCATCGGCGCTATCTTCTTGTAAACGCCTGAGCCGATGATGTTGGCAACCACAAAAATGATCACATAGCTCAGGCTGAAAGTCCTGACAAGATTCCGCTGGTTTTCCATAGGTGAAAAAAAATAAATGTAATAATTTCCGGGATCGAACCTTTATACCAAAAACAATGAAAAAAATCGCTGCATTAACGGGAATGCTCATGGTCTGTGCCATTGGGCTTGCGCAAGTGACCGAAGGGGAGAAACAGCTGCGCGATGTTAAAATTGACGGCTCAAAAGGATGGAAGGTGGAGAACAACCTTACCGTCTCCTTTTCGCAGGTATCCCTTACCAACTGGGTTGCCGGCGGACAAAACTCCATGACAATCAACGGCCGTTTCAACGGATTCTACAATTACAAGAAAGAGAAGCTGGCCTGGGATAACCAGGTCGACCTTGGATACGGTCTACTCAAGCAGGGTAAAACAGTTTGGCAGAAATCCGACGACCGTTTCGAGATCATGTCGAAGCTCGGATATCAGTTAAAAGAGAACATGAACGCCGCCGTTCTGGCCAACTTCAAATCCCAGTTTGCAGATGGACGCGACAAACCGGTAGCCGGCAAACTTATTTCCGCCGCATTTGCTCCGGCCTATTTTCTGGGTGCTGCCGGTCTCGACCTGAAAAAGGGGGAGAATTTTACCCTCTTCCTCTCACCGGTCACCACCAAAATGACCTTTGTACTCAATGAGGTCCTGTCCGAAGCTGGCGCTTACGGAGTTGCACCTGGTGAGAAGTTCAGGGCTGAGCTCGGGGGGTACCTGAGGGTGATGGCCAAGCATAACCTGTTCCAGAACGTGAGCCTTCAAACCAAGCTCGATCTCTTCTCCAATTACCTGAAGGACCCGCAGTTTGTGGATGTCAACTGGGAGGTGTTCGTGCTGATGAAGGTCAACAAGTTCCTGTCGGTCAACCTGAACACCCTGCTGATCTACGACCATGATATCCTTATCGGCAAAACCATGGAAAATGACGGCGTGGACGAAGCACCGAAACCCAGGGTCCAGTTCAAGGAGATCTTTGGGCTCGGACTCTCATTCAATCTCAAATGAAAAGACTCCTGATTGGCTTTATCCTGATCCTTCAGGCCGTACAATCATTCCCCCAGGATCATCCGGCAAAACCCTTCGCCATTGGCGAAACCATTGAATTCCGGTCGGAGATCCTGGGTGAATCACGTACGCTGAACATTTATCTGCCCAACGGATACCGCAGGGACTCAGCGGTGAATTACCCTGTGATCTACCTGCTCGACGGATCACGAAACGAAGATTTCATCCACATCGTGGGGTTAGTGCAGTTCTTTTCCTTTCCCTGGATCAAGACCCTTCCCGAGACGATTGTCGTTGGGATCGCCAATAACGACCGCAAACATGATTTCACTTTCCCTTCCCGGGTACAAGAGGAGCGGCAAAATTTTCCCACCACCGGCGGATCCGCGAAGTTCATCGAATTCCTGGAGAAGGAGGTCAAGCCGCTGGCAGAGAAGCAGTACCACGTGGAAAAGGGAGGCACGATTATCGGTCAGTCGCTCGGCGGACTCCTGGCCACGGAGATCCTGCTGAAAAAGCCGGAACTGTTTGATCGGTATTTGATCATCAGTCCGAGCCTATGGTGGGATCGCGAATCTCTGTTGGGGCTCAGTCAGGATGTTTACCGCACCTCAAAAACAGTATACATAGCCGTTGGCAAGGAAGGCGACATGATGGAAAAGCCTGCCAATCAACTCTATCAGCTCCTGAAGAGCTCCTCGCCTGATAATACCCGGATCTTTTTCCGCTTTTACGAGGACAAGAATCATGGCGACGCCCTGCATCAAGCCGTGTACGATAGTTTTGAGAAGATTTCCAAATAAATCAGGGGAAAACCGTCGAATCTGTAATTTCTCCGGCCTCTGCAGTTCTAATTGGAAACTGAAGGGGAATCTTAATACCTTCGGACCTTCAAACCCAAATAATCCAATTCGCTGATTTATGAAACACCAGACGACCCTTCTGACGGCAACCCTGTTGCTGATCGCCCTTCCCCTCTTTTCCCAGAAAAACAAATTGTATGAATGGCGGGGAACTGACCGCGCCGGAATTTATGAAGACAAGGGGTTGTTGAAGATCTGGCCGGAAAACGGGCCTGAGATGGTGTGGGAATATGAAGGGATCGGGAACGGGTACGGGTCCCCGATATTTACCAACGACAACATGTATATCCAGGGCGAGATTGATAACCTGGCTTACCTGTTTGCCTTTGGACCGGACGGTAAACTACTGTGGAAAAAGGATTTCGGCCCTGAATGGGTCAAGAATTACAACGGATCGCGCTGTGCCCCGACCATTGCAGGTGACCTGATTTACGTAACCTCAGGAATGGGGAATATTTATTGTTTCAACCGGTATACGGGTGAAAAGAAATGGTCGGTCGATATGGTCAATGACCTCCACGGCACCTTTCCGCTTTTCGGATATTCAGAAGCTGTTGCCATTGATGGCGACCGGATGTTCTGCGTTCCGGGAGGCCGGGATACCAACGTTGTATCGCTCGACAGGTTCAGTGGCAAGATATTATGGACTGCCAAGGGTCATGGCGAACGGCCCGGATACAACCAGCCGAAGATCATCAGTCTGAAAAAGAGAAACATTTTCGTCACCTTCACTGCCTACGAGATGCTCGGATTCGACGCAAAAACCGGTGAGCTCCTCTGGGCACACGAGCAGGATAACACGCCTTTGGCTGAGCGAAAGCTGGGTCAGGGCGATACCCACTGCAACACGGTCCTTTATGAGCCTGGCTTCATCTATTATTCGGCTGGCGACGGCAATGGGGCTGTCAAGCTCGAGCTCTCACCCGATGGCAGCAGTATCCGTCAGGTGTGGCGCAACCAGGAGTTCGACAGCTATATGGGAGGCATCGTCAAATTGGGCGCTTTCCTGTACGGCAGTGGTGCCGCCAAGCCCAACTTCAAGAATCTCAACACCACCACCGGCGAGATCGGCACCATCCTCAATATCGGCAGCGGCGCCATCATCTCAGCCGACGGCATGCTTTATTACTACAACTTCAAAGGGGAGGTCATGCTCATCGATCCCCTCAGCATGCAGGTGATCAGCAAATTTAAAATGACCAAAGGCGCCAAGGAGCACTTCGCCCATCCTGTGATCCATGACGGCAAGCTTTATGTTAGGCACGGGAATGTGCTGCAGGCCTATCGGATTAAGTAGGGAGATGCTGGCTTCGCCAGTGTTAAGATAATTCGTGTTAAGATGCTGGCTTCGCCAGCGTTAAGATACTTCTTGTTAAGATACTACGTGGGAGATGCTGGCTTTGCCAGCGTTAAGAATCTTAACGGCGCAGCCATCTTAACGTGCAACATCTTAACGCGTAGCATCTTAACGTGTAACATCTTAACGGCTCCGCCATCTTATCGTTCATCTCCTGCCCATTCGTGAAAAGCCACTGCATTAACGGTTTTGCCATTAATGTGGAAAGTGTCCGTTTGGTTGAAAGTAATCAGAGATCCCTGGTCCAGACCAAAAAATTCCATGGCATCCAATATTCCGGCGAGCTCCCGGTCAAGGGTATCTTCATTAAGCTGCCAGCATACCTGATACACACCCCGTAATTTCTTTTGTTGAAAGACCACAAAATCACATTCATTGCGGCCTGAGAAATAGAAAATTTCGTTGGAAGCCCTGCGCAGGCTGAGGAATACCATGTTTTCCAGCAGCCTTCCCCTGTCCTCATTGAATGATAACGAATTATTGACGATCAGTCCATTATCTATCGCATAGATCTTTCGTGGATTAACCATCTGAACCTTGGCAGAATAGCTGAATAGGGGAACATAGAAAAACAGGTAGGCATCGGAAAGATACCCCAGATATTCCATGATACTTGATGAAGAACCGATCTGGAATATTTTACGGAGACTGTTGCCTGTAAAAGGTTTTCCGCAGTTTGAAATAAGCCAGACTGCCAGTTGCTGCAGAGCTGTGACATTTTTGATATTATATCTTGAGGCTATATCCCTGATTATAATATCATTGAAGATGTGCATAAGGACTTCAGGCAACCCTGTTTTCAGATACTCAGGGAACCCGCCCCTGACAAGGTAACTCTCGGTGGCATTTGGATCCGGCTTTTGATTGGTGAAAGTCAGATATTCCTGATATGAAAACGGGAAGAGCTCCTTTGATATATGCCTGCCCGTCAGTTTGGTCCCCAGATCACGGCTCAGCATGCTGGCATTAGAACCCGTAAGAAAGATCCTGGAACCCTCATCGAGTCTGAAACGGACAAAACTCTCCCACTGATCCACAGCCTGTATCTCATCGAAAAAATAGGTCTCAACGCCCTTGTCTGTCGCTAACTTCTGCAATCGGTTCAGATCCCCCAAATCAAATCCAGCCAGTCGCGGATCTTCAAAATTCAGGTAAAATGCCGGTTCCTTCATTTCTGAATGGATCTGCTGCATCAATGTGCTTTTTCCGCAACGCCGGATGCCCGAAAGAATAAACGCATGACTCGAAAGATTATCGTAGCCCGGGATAAGCCGCGGTAATCCCAAATTCATTTTATCCAA
>Ga0172368_10005052_pt1 | contig 14956 bp, 17 predicted proteins | sample Lak11m_FD_114540 | JGI IMG/M metagenome (GOLD analysis project Ga0172368, IMG submission 114540) | Freshwater microbial communities from Kabuno Bay, South-Kivu, Congo - kab_022012_11m | ecosystem: Environmental > Aquatic > Freshwater > Lake | place: Democratic Republic of the Congo: South-Kivu...
CCATCTGTCCAAGCTCGCGAAGGCTGGGTCGCGATCCGCCCACAGGATCTCCGACCTGTTGGTGGCGGGAGGTTCGGGCGAGGTGCTTCTGAAAGGCACCCGTGGGCGGCTACGGCTCCATCTCACGCCGGATCAAGCCCGCGAGATAGGCCGTCTCCTGGAGGCGGACAGCGTATGGCGCTTCCACACGGACCTTCGGCTCGGCGACCCGAGCCACCGCAAGGCGATGTTCTGGCTGCCCGGTGATGTTGGCCCGCACGGTCTGGAGGCTGAACAGGTGGTCGAAGTGGCGGAAGTGGCGGCGAGTTCACTACGGGCCGTGCCCGAGTCAGCCCCCGCCTCCGTGCCGGCGCCGCAGCCCCTTTCCCTGTCTGTCCGGTACCAATGGACGGTCGTGCCACCGCGCCTACCGGGCGGGACCGACGAAGACGCGCTTGTTGGCCGCTGGCGAAAGCTCGACGAGGACTGGACCAGCCGCATCGCCGGCGTCCGCGAGGCACTGGTGGCAGCGGAGGCGGATCGGGGACGGATCGGCCGCGCCTTCACGCGACTCGTGAGTGCGATGCTCGGCTTCGAGCGCACGCACGGCGGGCTTCTCGCTCGCGTCGCGGAACTGGAAGCGCAGCGGCCGTCGAAGGCCGGACCGACCGACGCGCCCGCGCTGCTCAATCGGCTCGCGGAGGTCGAGGAGCACGCGAGAAGGCACCAAGCCGATCTGGATGACGCTGAGCGCAAAGCGCGAGAGGACGAGGAGCGCGAGAGGCAGCAGGCGGCTTGGAAGGCTCGCGTGGAAGAGGCCAAGACTGATCTTCCTGATCGACGCTCGGCGCTGTCGGCGGCCGAGGCACGCCATGCCTCGATCACGGAGGACTTGCGGACCACAGACGACGCTCTCAAGCAGGCGGACGAGGACGCCAAGAAGGATCTGAGCGTCCGCAGGCGAAAGCTCAGTGACGACATCCACCGTGCGGGCAAGGATATCACTCGGCTTAGAGGGGAGATCGCCGCGCTTGAGAAGCAGGCCGCCGCGCCATTCGTGTTCCGTCAGCCTGCGACCCCCGGCGGCCGACCGGCCCGATCCGGCGGACGTTTCGTCCCGCCCGCGCCGAGCGCACGGCCGGCGTCGCCGGTACCGGACGACGCCATGCCCGAGGTCGGCACGCTCCGTAGCCGGAAGGGGCAGCGGTACCTTGTCATCCAGACGTGGGACGAGCTTGCCGCTGGCGAGCAGGCCGCCTCCCGCCTGTCCGCGAAGCTTGTCGCACCGGAGACCGCATGAAGGAACAGCGAATCACCATTGAGATCGACTACGAGGGACGCATCACCGCCGACGCCGAGGGCTTCTCCGGAAGCGCCTGCCTCCGTGACCTGGAGCGCCTGCTGGAGGGGCTCGGCCCGGGAACGGCGACCGTGGAGCACAAGCCGGACGCCGGCACGGTGCTGACCACGACCGCGCGCACGCAGGGCATCGGGAGGAAGTCGTGAGCGCCTACATCACTCTCGTCACGCCAATGCTCGACGAGGAGTGCCTGTTGGCCGCCCTCGCCGACTTGGGCTTCGATGCCTCGAAGGTCGAAGTCCATGCGACCCCGGTGAATCTCGTCGGGTACATGGGTGACCGTCGATCGCACGCCGCGAACATCGTGATACGCCGGCAGCACGTCGGGAGGGCGTCGAACGACATTGGCTTCCTGGCGTCCTCCACCGGCTACCAAGCGCTCGTCAGCGGGTTCGACCACCCGCGCTTCGGGAGCGGGTGGCTCTCGCAGCTTGGCAATCGGTATCAGTCGCACTGGACCGCGAAGCAGGAGCGTGTCGCAGCCGAGGAGCGACGAAGAATGGAGGAAGAGCGCCAGCGTACTATCGAGGCGCAGCGTCTCGCGGTCCACGAGCGCGCGAAGAAGATGGGCTACCGGGTGCGGGAGACGCGCGAAGGCGAGACTATCCGCATGATTCTCGTGAAGCGGACCTACTGACCCGTGCGCCTGAACCTCGCCCGCACGGTGCCTCGAAGCGCCGTCAACGGTCCCGGCGAGCGGTTCGTCGTGTGGGTGCAGGGATGCCCACTCGCATGCCCCGGCTGCTGGAACCCGGACACATGGTCCTTCGACCGACGCGATCTGCGTGATGTCGAGGACTTGGCGACGATCATCCTCGCCACCAAGGGCATCGAGGGCGTGACCTTCACGGGCGGGGAGCCATTCGTGCAGGCTCGCGCGCTTGCCGAGATAGGCCGCCGGGTACGGCTCAGCGGCCTGTCGGTGTTCGTGTTCTCCGGCTACGACCTCGACGAGCTGACGCGCCCCGCACATCGGATGCTGCTCGCTATGACGGACGTTCTCGTGGCCGGTCGCTACCTCAAGGCAGAGCGCGTGACGGGGCTCCCGTGGCGAGGGTCTGCGAACCAGCGGGTCCACTTCCTGACCGACCGCTACGGCCTCGGCGACCAGGGGGGTGTCCCCGAAGTCGAGTTCCACTTGGCGAAGGATGGCGCGCTCACCGCGACCGGGTTCCCTTTCCCCGGTCTGCTGACCGACGGCGGCAGCGGGTAGACGTCCCCCGAGGTTCTCGGCCAGACCAGACCAACGGTTGCGGGTAAAGCAGGGCGCGGGGCGAACGTTTGCCTTTGGCAGCGAGCGACAACCAGGAAACCGGGCAGCCCCGACCACCGCCCACGCTATCGCCCCGCTGCCGCCACCCCGGAGCCGCCGCCTTCCGCCGCCCTCTTCCGCAACCACACCCTGATCACCTGCCGCGCGATCATTCCAACCGGCATCCCGAGTTCCGCCGACTGCGCCTTGAGCGCAGCGTGCGTCTCCGCCGGGGTGCGGACGAGGACATCTATAGCGCTCTCTCTGAGCGCCACTCGATGAGCGCCTTTCTGCCCGTGCCGCTTCTTCTCACGAAGCCAGCTCTCACGAGCCGCGCAATTCGGCCCTTCTCCTCGATCCAGATGTTACTCCCAACGCGGGCTCGTTCGTTGCGGATCCTGCGTCGGTAGTACTGCTTCGCGAATTCGCCCGCCAGCATCGGCTTACCGTGCCTCACCAACAAGTGGCGCGAAAGAACCCACTCCTGCAGATCCTCCAGGTCGGCGCCCATCGAGGCGGCATCTGGGTACCGATTCGACGGCTCCTTCTTCATGGCGCGAAAAACCACCTTCAGAAGGTGCCGCCGCATGACCTTCGGAACGCCGATTCCCGCCAGCCCTTGGCGTGCGTGCTCGCGAATCAGTTTCCGAGCATCGTCGCGCGGCGCGCTCCAGACTTCCGAGCGAAAGAGCTTCCCACCAAGCATCTCGGCGAGGATGACGCCCACGGCGTGAATGTCGCTCTGAACCGTCGGGGTGCCATCGGGCGTCTGCTCCGGAGCCCGGTACAAGCGGGTGCCCCCGATCGGACCGTCCTCATCGACGATACGGGCAAGGCCGTAGTCGCAAATCTTCACCCGGAGGTCATCCTTCCGGTTCACGAATAGGTTCGCTGGCTTGAGGTCTTGGTGGATGATGTCCTGCCCGTGCAGGCTGGATAGCCCACTCAGGAGCGACAGCACGACACGCCATTGGTCGTGAAGCGACCGGCGCCTGCCGTTGCCAACCCATTCTTTCAGTGTCCGCCAGCCGTCCTCCCGGTCGAGATACTCCATGACCAGGTACCCACGGCCCCCCGCCACTCCGCCGTGAAAGACGCGCAGCAAGCTTTCCGAGCCCGCGAGGCGCCCCAGACGAATCTCGCGGGCTAGGCCTTCCCGGTCAATCCTCTCCATGAACTTCACGGCGATCTTGTCACCCGTGACGCTCTCAGTCGCCACCATGACCTTCCCGAATCCTCCCGAACCCGCCGAGTCCAACAGCTTGACGCCCGGGATTTCGATCGCTCGAAGTTCCTCCGTTCGCATGCTAATTCCCCCTCCACCACAAACCCGTCCGAGGGCGTTCGACCTCCGTTTCGGCCTGGCCGTCTGGCGCGAGCGATACGCGGTCTGAAGTTGGCCCGACGTCTTCTTGCGACCGTGCGAACGCGCCCCTCGGGACTGACCCACCGGGGCACGAGGGCGAGCAGGGACTGGCGCATGGGGCGGACACGGGGAAGAGCGTACAGGAGTGCCGCGACGGTTCGCAAGAGCGGCGGGAAGCGGGCTGCGCTGGGGCTGGGGGTTGTGGGAGGCGCTGGGTCTGGGCGGCCTTGGGCGAGCGCCGGTCGAAGTCATCGGGCACCGGGGCGGGGCCGACTCCCAGCTCCCAGCCGTGCGCGTAGCAGGTCGCAGCGATCTCGCCTCTATCGCCCCGCCCCCGCGCCGCCCCCGTGGTGTGGCTGACCCGTCGCGGCGGCTTCGGCGGCGGTCCTACAGGTGGCTCTCGCTCACGCCCCCGGCGGCAGCTCCCGCGCCCCGCCCGGGACACCGCTCCGCGGGACGGCCATCGCCGCGACGACGAGCCGCTTGATGCCGAGGGCGAGGCTCCGCAGGAACGCGAAGGCGCCCGACGACGGGGCGACAGCGCGCGGTGCGCCCGCCTCGTCCCGGCGCTTGCGGAGCCACGCCCCCAGAACCTGGCGGGCCACAAGAGCCGTGGGCATCCCGAGCGCCTTCGCTTGGGCGTTCAGGGCGTCCCGCATCTCGGGTGGCATCCTGACGACGATGCCGACGTAGCGGCTCGGGTTCTGTGTGCTGGACTCGGGCATCGGGGGCTCCGTGCCGCCATCGCGGCGGTCGCAACGCTCTACCCGTGGGAGAGGTCGGAGCGATCACCCCGCCAGGTCCATCGCCGACCTGACCGCCCCGGCAGCCGTCTCGGCGTCGTTCAGGGCGAGCGCCACGACCGCGCCGCGCTCCGGGCGAAGCACGAGACGGCCTTCTTCGGCCCGCACGTCGAGAAGCTTCACGGCCAGGCACGTCAGCGTGCGCTTCGCTCGCGCGAACACGCTCCCCCCAACGGACCTACCATTCGCACATCTTCTCGATGACACTCTTGCAGTTCTCCACCGATATCTGGAAGTGGTCGATCGAGCAGGGATCGTTGTACAGACTCGTCGGAAACTTCGACTCGCAGAAGCGGGCGATTGCCGCCCTGCGGATGTACTCGGAGTAGTCCTGCGTCGCCATACGCTAGGCCAAGCAGAGGACGCGCTGGGCATCGCGCTGGCCCGCCATGTTCGTATACCTGCGGGTACAGGGCACCGACTCGTTGAGCTTGGCTACCCCGACGTACTCGAACTGCGTTCGTTCGAGTTCCTCCAAGCTTGCCAGGATGCGACGGGTGGCTGCGGGCGCTGCCTTTCGGTCGGCCTCCTCCTGCGCCAGACGCGCCGCCTCTACCTCCGCGCTTCGCCGCGCCTCTTCCGCAGCCGCCTCAGCCGCTCGCTTTGCCCTGGCAGCGTCAGGGTCAGCTTGGATCTCCTTGGACTTGGCCGCCGCCGCGACGCCCGCCTTGCTCGTGGGGTCGGTGGCCGCAGCCAGCACGCATGCGGCCAGCGCCGCCTCGAACTCGGACGCGGCGGCGAGCCGTTCTTGAGGCCCGGCTCCGCCTTGTCCGCGCACGCGGTGGCCACGACCAGCCAGCCAGCCACCGCGATGATCATGCCCCGCCCGCCACTCCTCATCATCACATGCCTCGATCTGCGCCTTCAGGACGCCGCCGGGGTCCGGCACGCCTGCCAGAAGCGGAGTTGCCTTATCCTTCGCCCCCTTCGTCCGCTTGTGATGGGCATCTGCCCTTCGGCCGCCGGCCATTAGCGTGTTCATGTCGGGCTGCTAGTTCCACCCGACGAATCGCACGGAGTCCAGCTCTGTCTGGCGAGCAGCCAGTGCCGCCTGCCGGCACGTCTCGATCAAGCGCGCGACCGCAGCCTGTGCACGCCTCAGCGATGCCGAGCGGTCGGCGATGCGCTTCCGCAGGTCAGCGATCTTTCTGGCTGCCTCCTTCGCCAAGGGGTCACTCGCGAACCGCTGCACAACCTCGTCGAACTTGGCGATGGCGGTAGCGTCCGCGTCCGCGTCGTCCGTGTTTGTCGTCTCGGCATCCTTCGTCGCCGCGACCGCCTGGTCGAAGTAGTAGCGGGGGGGCAACTTCAGGATCGAGTTCTCGGCTTCCAGGCGGGCGACGACCGCCAGCGCCTCGTTCCTCTGCGCGTCGCACACGGCTGCTTCGGCCCGTGCCTCGTCGCGTTCCTTCCTGTAGCACCCGGCCAGCGCGGCAACAGCAAGGGCATGCTCCATGCGCGCATCGGATCCTCCTATTTCGCGGCCTGACAGGAGCGCCCGGTCGGGGCTCGAATCTACGGGGCAATTCCAGAGGGTGGCTGCGGGGAACCGCCCGACGGGGCCGCCGGCGTGACCGCCGTCGTGGACAACGAGATGACCATGCTCTGCGCTTGGAGGCATGCGGATTCCTTTCAGAAGACGATGTTGAACACGCGGCCCGCAGCTCCTGCCAAACCCGCAGAACCGCTGCCAGCGCCTGGCCCCGGGGTTCCTGGGTCCACTTGGAAGGTCAGACCCGCTGCAACCGGGTCGTTTGTGGATAGGGTAACGATGAAGCCGCCACCGCCCGCGCCACCACCTCCGCCACCGGCGGATTGACCCGGCGCACCATTGCCTCCGTTGGCATGCACGGTTCCGGTGGCCGATGCGAAGGTTCTCGCGGCAAGAAGGATTGTGCCACCACCGCCGCCACCAGCCCCCCCGAGGCAGTAGTTGCCATCGCCTCCGCCCCCTCCGCCGCCCGCGCCGCCCCATATCGGGTACCCTGCGATGTCCCGCAGCGTCGTCGCCCCGAAGAGGCTGTGAATAACCCCCAGCCCGCCCACCATCGACGTTACCAAGAACGATGTCCCTCCGTAGCCAGCGCAGCCTGAGCCGCCTTGCCCACCAACACCGCCTCCGTGGCCACCACCTCCACTGCCAGAAGGCGTGTTATAGTAATTGTCTACAGACCATGAATCACCGTTCGCGCCGAACCCAGCACGAGACCCATTGGCTCCGGGGCATGTCCTTCCGAGCGTGCCGGAGGAGCAGTACCCTCCCGTTGTGCCGGTTACGTTCAGTCCGTCGTTGACAACTTGACCGTGGATCGTTGCTGCCATGCTCACGAATACCCGATAGTTGCGGGTGTATAGGATGCCGCCAGACGTGATCGTCAGGCTTCGATAGTACTTGTCCCCGTTTAGTGTCGTGGTCCCCGATACCGTGATGTCGCCGTCGCTCCCGTCTCCAAACACAAGCGACGGCCCCGCAGCCCCTTGAGCCCCTTGTGGGCCTGTCGGTCCTGCTACTCCTTGAAGTCCAGTCTGGCCAGCCCCCCCTGTGCTCCGGTCGCACCTTGTGCTCCGATGTCCCCCTTTGCGCCCGTCGCTCCCGTGTCGCCCTTCGGTCCTTGAATACCCGGCGCCCCGTTGCACGCGAACGTATCGCCGCTCGCGGAGATGAACTTGCTCCCACCGAACGGGCAGTTCGCATTGCCGACGGTGAGCGTCTGTCCCGCGACAGAGACGCCGGCAGCACCCTGCGGTCCCTGCGGACCGGTGGCCCCCGTCGTCCCTGCCGGTCCTTGCGTGCCGGCAGCGCCGTTGCAGACGAAGGTGTCGCCGCTCGCCGACGTGAGCTTGCTACCGCCCGCAGGACAGTTGGCATCGCCGACGGCGAGGGAAGCGCCGATGACGGACACGCCCGCAGATCCCTGCGGTCCCTGGATCCCTTGAACGCCCTGCGCACCTGCTGGCCCCGTCGGCCCCGTGTCGCCCCTGTCTCCTTTGGGACCCGCCGTTCCGGCGGCACCCGGCGGCCCCTGCGCCCCAGCGGGTCCCTGTTCCCCTGCGATGCCCTGGAGCCCGCGCGCCCCGTTGCAGGCGTAGGTGTCGCCGTTCGCCGCCGTGAACTTGCTCCCGCCGTTCGGGCACACGGGGTCTCCGACGTTCAGCGACTGCCCAATCACCGACACGCCCGCGATGCCTTGGGGACCCTGGACTCCCGCAGCTCCGGCTGGTCCTTGTGCCCCCGTGTCCCCCTTGTCGCCCTTGGGTCCCACCGGCCCTATCGCACCAGGCGCCCCTTGCTGCCCCGTGGCACCGTCACCCCCCTTCGGCCCGATCGGTCCGGTCGCGCCGTTGCAGGCGAAGGTGTCGCCGTTCGTCGCCGTGAACTTGCTCCCGCCGTTCGGGCAGTTGGCGTCGCCGATCGTCAAGGACATGCCCGCGACGGAAACGCCTGCCGGCCCCTGCGCGCCTTGGACGCCCTGGGCCCCCGCGTCCCCCTTCTGCCCGGTCACTCCTTGGACGCCTTGGGCTCCCGTGTCGCCCTTTGGACCGGCTGCCCCAGCGGCTCCCGCCAGCCCCTGCTCCCCGGCGAGTCCTTGGGATCCGCGCTGACCATTGCAGGCATAGGTGTCCCCGTTCACCGACGTGAACTTGCTCCCGCCGTTCGGACAGATCGGGTCGCCGACGTTCAGCGACTGCCCGGTCACCGAGACGCCCGGGATGCCCTGCTGGCCTTGCGAACCCGCAGACCCGATCGCCCCGGTGTCCCCCTTCTCGCCCTTCGGCCCCACAGGACCCGTGGCTCCCGCTGCTCCCTGCGGCCCCGTCGGGCCGGAAGCGCCCTGCGGTCCGGCGACCCCTTGGACGCCTTGCGACCCGTTGCACGCGAAGGTGTCGCCGTTCGCGGACGTGAACCTGCTCCCGCCGTAGGGGCAATCCGGATCCCCAACGCCCAGGGACTGTCCGACCACGGAAAGCCCCGGACTCCCCTGGCCGCCGGGAACCCCTTGGGAACCCGTCGGTCCTGGTGCTCCCGTGTCACCACGGTCGCCCTTCGGTCCGGGCGGACCCGTCGCGCCCGGAGCGCCGTCCGCGCCCCTCGGACCGGAAGCGCCCGTCGGCCCGGTCATGCCGCTGCAAGCGTAGGTTTCGCCACTCGCCGATGTGAACCTGCTTCCTCCCATCGGGCAGTTGGCATCACCCGAGTACACCGACTCGGCGATCACCGAAAGACCGGCGCTGCCCGCAGGTCCCGTGTCCCCCTTGTCGCCCTTCGCACCGGCCGCGCCGAGATCCCCGTGGTCGCCCTTCACTCCCTGCAAGCCCGCAATGCCGTTGCAGAGGAAGGTGTCGCCGGACGCGGCCGTGAGCTTCACGCCGCCGCCGGGGCAGTTTTCGTCGTTCATGCCGAGCGACAACCCGACGACGGACGACCCCGGCATGCCCTGCGGACCGGCTGGACCTTGGGCCCCCGTGTCGCCCTTCTCGCCCCGTTCGCCGGTGTCGCCCTTCGGTCCCTGCGCCCCTGCCGAGCCGTTGCACACGTAGGTGTCGCCGCTCGACGACGTCAGTTTTGCCCCTCCCGAGAGGCAATTCGTGTCGCCTGCTGCGACCGACATCCCGACCACGGACACGCCCGGATTCCCCTGCGACCCGGCCGGTCCCTGCGGGCCCGTGTCGCCCCTGTCGCCCTTCGAGCCCGTGTCGCCCCTGGGTCCCTGTGTTCCCGTTTCCCCCGTCGGCCCGGCGGCGCCGGTCGTTCCCGTGTCTCCCTTGGGCCCTTGCGCGCCCGGCAATCCGTTGCACGCGAAAGTGACCCCGCCATCCGCCGACGCGAACTTCGTCCCGCCGAACAGGCAGTTCGGGTCGCCGACGCTCAAGGGCTCGCCGACCACGGACGCGCCGGGCTCTCCCCGGTCTCCTTTCGCCCCAGGTTCCCCGCTCGAACCGGCGGGCCCGGTGTCCCCCTTCTCGCCCGGCAGGCCGACCTCGCCCCGCTCGCCCGTCGCGCCTTCCGGCCCCGGAGTGCCGTTGCACGCGACGAATGCCTCTCCGGAAGCCGTGGTGAACAGCGTGCCGCCATACTGGCACACCGGGCTGCCGCCATCGAGGGCGACAGCGGTCACGGAGATGCCGGTCGGTCCAACGGGGCCCTGCTTGCCAGGCGGGCCCTGATCGCCGGTGGCACCCTGACAGGCGGCCAGCGCGAACACGACAGCACCGACGACGCGGGACTTCATCGGCTACTCCCCCTTGGGTTTCTCGCCCGGATGCCACAGGAGCAGATAGGCACCGGCGCCTGCCAGTGCGGCTCCCGTGATCCCTGACACGATGGCGATCATGCGCGCGGTGTCCGCCTCGGTTGCGAGCTTCGCTCGTGTGTCGTCGGTGAGAGCACGGTCACGGCTTCCAGCGGCTTGGAACGCCTTGATGCCGTGGAAGATCGCCGCGCTGATCGAACCGAGCCCCCCTGCGCCCAGCCCCGCGCCGATCCACGTACGTCGACTGACGGGCTGCGACCCGATGACGGCCTCCGTCACCGACGGGCGGTCGAAGGTTGCCGCAGGACGGGCTGTCGCCGTCGAGGCGACCGCGATTTGCGCCGAAGCTGGCTGTTTCGCGTCGTCGGCGGCGCGAGGAACCTCGACACGAATCGGAGACGACGCCACCGACGGCGCCGTCGGCGAAGACACTGCTTCCGTTCGCGGTTGCGGCGGAGCCGCCGACGCCGCAGCCGCCTTTCCCCGTGCGGCGAGAATCGGCTCGAACAACGCCGGGACACCGCGCTCCATCGCATCGAGGAGCCGGTCGGCGGCGCCCCCGACCCGATCCGTGTACCGGCCTTCGACGACCGCCTTCCGTGCATCCACGAGCTTGAGGTTCAGCACGAACGTGTCGCCGACGCGACCGATGCTGCCGAGCGCCAGGTAGTCCACCCCGAGCGAACCGGCGATTTCGGCAACGCAGGATGCCTCCTCCGAGCAGTGCAGAAGCTGGCGCTTCTTCTCGAACCCGAGCATCGCTCCAATCTCGGACGACGAGACCACCGTGCAGCACCCGAGTCGGTGGATGCCGGATGCGTAGACGTCGAGGATGCTCTCGGAAATGGTCTCGTCCACGCCGACCGCCTTCAGGTCGAGGAGGGCGACCTTGAGCCTCGCGTCGGATGCGTTGGCGGGCTGCGCGACGGGCATCGACGCCGCGACGCTCACGACCATGCTGAACGTGCGCCAGGGGTGGCACGCTCGCTTCTTCATTGCTTGCCGCTCCTACGCCTCCGACGTGCGCGCTCCTTCTTGTTCCGCCTTCTCACCGCCACGAGCGCCACCTGCCGCTGCGCCCCTCGGTGCTGCGCAGCCCGGACGGGCCGCGCCTCCCTGCCCGCGAAGACGGCGAACCCGCGCTTTTCAAGCTCGTCGATGTCGGTCTGGAGCACCGACGCCGCCCGGACCCGCTCGTGCGCTTCGAGCCTCGGCCAGAGCCCGCCCCAGCAGCGGCACGCCTCGATGAACCCCGCCACAGCGTCGGCAGCGGCACCTGAGACGTCGTCGTGGTCGAACTCGAACGCGCCGGCGCCCCCCACGAGTTCCGCCAGCGCCTTGCCGCTCGACACTTTCAGGAGCGCCGCCCCGGACTTCGCGCGCGAGGACGCCGCGCCTTCGGCACCGTGGGCCTGGAATTCCGCGACTTCGCACCCGAGGGCGTTCGCCAGCGCCTGCAGCGTCTCCAGCGACGCGGAGCCGCCCTCCGCGCGCTGGACGGTGCGGGAGGCGACCCCGGCGACCTCGGAGAGTGTGGCCTGCGACCAGCCCCGCCGCTGTCGCAGCGCCGCGATCCGCTTGCCGATGCCGCTCCTCTCCATCGGGCTCCCCGAGGGGCGATCCTTCCGCGCGCCGCAGGCCGGGGAAACGACACTTTCACGACACCCGACACCCCCCGGCGGCGCCCCCGGCTGCTGCGGCGGCGATGACGGAAGAGGCCCAGGCGCAAGCCGATTGCGTCTGCCGACGCCCCTCGTATGCACGACACTTCCACGACACAATCACGACGCATCGCGGACATTCCGGGGAGGAAGACTCCCGGGGCGCGGGGCGGTGATCCCGGATCATCGGCAGCCCCGACGGGAGTTGTCACGAGGCCGGGCGCTGTCAACGCCCCGGCGACGGGGACCGCCCGATGCCCAAGACGGACATGTCCAAGCTGCTCGACGAGGCCAAGGCGTTCGCGGCGGATCTCTTCGGGCGCACGGGCGCGGTGCCGCTGACCTTCATCCTCTTCGGCCGGGGCCGCAAGGCGGTCGTCCACGCGCCCGACCTTCCCTCGGACGCCGTGAAGGACCGGGTCGCGGCGGCCGTCCGCGAGTTCGCGCGGCGCGCGAAGCCGGTCGCCATCGCAACGGCGTGCGAGAGCTGGATGGTCATGGAGCCACTCGCGGACACGACCACGCCCCGCCAGGCGCTCGACGCGCCGCCCCTCGTCCCGAGCGAGCACCCGCGTCGGATCGAGGCCGTGTTCGTGTCGGTCGAGTCGAGCACCGGAGGCGTCGAGGCGGCGTTCGCCCGCATCCTCCGGGAGCAGCCCGGCGACGAGAAGTCGAAGGGCACGCTCGGGCCGTGGGAGCCGATGCCGACGTGGCTCACCGGGCGGTTCGGGGGCTGGTTCCGGAAGGACGAGCCCAAGGCGTAGGTCGTGGAGGACTCGATGGCGCTGACGGTACTCGTGTTCTCGGACCAGGACGCTGCGGCGCTGCGCCGCGTGATCGCGGCCATCGACGAGACCGCAGGAAGCGAGGCCGCCGTTGCCGAAGGCACTCAACCCGATGAGCACGAGCAGGTGCCTTCGGGCCTCGCGCTGACCGAACAGGAGGCCGCCCTCGTGCAGCGCGCCCTGCAGGACGTGGTCGAGCAGTTGGGGCCGGACGAGGTCGAGGCGTTCGTAGTCGCGCTCCGGAAACTCGAACGTCTCGGCGTCCGCGCCGGCCGAGCCCGGGCCCTCGCCGCCGACCGGACGCCCGGGATGTAGGCCGACCTCGCGCACAGGGGGGGGCAAAGTTGACCCCCTCGTCCGGGGCCGCCGCCTGCCAGAGATTGCGCGGGACGCACTGCGCCATCCGGCGGGTCATCGGGACGGTTCTTCAAGGATTTCGGCGGGTTGCGACACCCGGCACCGGCACAAGTGTGCCGGACGTCCGACCCGTGAGCTACGGTCCCACAGCAGGGCGCGAAACCGCCCCCTGGAGCCCGACGATGCCGATGGACGAGAAGCTCCGCAGGAAGCGGACGCGCTGGCTCTGCGACCTGTTCGAGCAGCGCAGGCTGACCGCCCGGCTCGACGGGTCGGTGATCACGCTGACGGCCACGCCGGAGGGGCAGGAGCCCGTCGTCGGGCGGCTCGACCTGCGCGCGGAGTTCCCGGGTGCGTACCTGGACGCGCCGTGGTCCTGGGACCGGGTGCCGCTCTTCTGCGACATCGACGCCGCACACGGGGCGGTCGCGGTCGGGCCGGAAGAGCGGCTGGACGACCGGGAGCATGTGCGGCTGACGGACATCATGTTCGGGGAGTAGGCGGTTGCCGATGGCCGGTGGCCGACCGTCGAGGCGGTCCATAGCCGGTTCATAGTGCCCGCGTCGCCAGCACGAAACCCGCGAAATTCCGCCAGATCCGTCGGTGCGAACGGGGCCGGCGGGAGTTCATAGACGGTTCATGGGTCGCGCTCGGGGGGCTCCCTGCACGAGGCTGCCGGGTGTCGCGGCGGTGAGCCGCCTCATTTCCCCTGCTGCGGGGCGACGTAGCGGGCCCATCTGCGGGAGCCGACCTGCTTCTCGACCACCTCCGCCCTCGTGATCGAGCCGTGCTCGCGGACGTACCGGAGCACCATCTGCTCCTGCTGCAGGGCATCGAACCCCGCTTGGCGCACGAACGCGGCCTTCTTCCCAAGCTTCGCGTAGACGGCGGCCCACTGGAAACGGCTGCGCCGCCCGCCAAGCTGACGAGATCCTTTCTCCCTACCGGCAGCAGGCCCAGCCGATCATGTCTTGGCACATGCCGAAGATGGGGTAGCCGGACGATGGCATTCCCGCGTGAGTGCACTCGAAAGTCCAGTATGTCCCGAGGAGCATCTGACTGTCGTTCCGGTCACCTGGATTCGAGGTCCAGCCACGACAGTCGTTTGCGACCGCCTTCACGGACTCGTGCCACGAGATCACGCCCGTGTTGATCCAGGCGCTGCCACCACACGGCATCGAGACGCCACACGCATAGCTGTTGAGCATCTCCGAGGGATTGCAGACGTGGCCACCGCTTCCGAACAGATCCGAACAAGCTTGGTCCAGACGAAGGTAGCCCCCCCGCAGGAACCCAACTCCTGCAGCGGTCGTCCCGGCATAGACGGGACCGAAGCAACCGTCTGAGGCCACGCGTCCGGTGGAATGGACGTTTCCATAGATGTTCAAGTTCCCGCTCGCATCGATCCCAGCACCTGGCGGGCCTGTCGGGCCCAAGGGGCCCTGCGGACCGACAATACCCTGCGGCCCCGCAGGTCCGATCGCACCGACAGGCCCCTGCGACCCCGGTGCACCAGTGTCCCCCTTCGGACCTTGGGCACCGGTCGGCCCAACTGGACCAGTCGCACCCTGTGGTCCCACCGATCCGTTGCAGATGTAGGTCGTCGAGTTCGCTGCGACGAGCTTCGTGCCTCCGGTCGGGCAGTTGGGATCACCCAAGTTGAGCGACGAGCCGGCGACCGATATCCCCGCCGCCCCTTGTGGGCCGGCTGGGCCTTGTGCTCCCTGCGATCCGGTCGCACCCATTGCCCCCGCCGGCCCCGCTGCCCCGTTGCAGACGTAGGTAGTGCCGCTGGCGGCCACGAGCTTCGTCCCCCCCGTGGGGCAGTGGGAATCGCCCACGTTCAAGGACGATCCGGTCACCGACACTCCCGCCGTACCTTGCGGCCCGACGGAGCCCTGCAGTCCTGTCGGTCCCGTGCCTCCGGTCGGCCCCGCTGCCCCGTTGCACACGTAGGTCGTCCCATTGGCGGCCACGAGCTTCGTCCCTCCCGTGGGGCAGTTCTGGTCGCCCACGTTGAGCGAGAAGCCGGTCACGGCCACGCCCGCGACGCCCTGCGGACCGGTCGGTCCCGTGAGCCCGATCAGCCCCTGCACGCCTGTCGGCCCCGCATCTCCCTTCGGCCCCTGTGATCCGGGCGG
>Ga0172368_10005055_pt1 | contig 14950 bp, 14 predicted proteins | sample Lak11m_FD_114540 | JGI IMG/M metagenome (GOLD analysis project Ga0172368, IMG submission 114540) | Freshwater microbial communities from Kabuno Bay, South-Kivu, Congo - kab_022012_11m | ecosystem: Environmental > Aquatic > Freshwater > Lake | place: Democratic Republic of the Congo: South-Kivu...
GATGTCCCTCCATCATGTATCTTACACCCCAGGTAAGAACCAGCGGACAACTGGTTGCAGGATCTTCCAACTGGAGAACCTCTGTTTTCGGTGTCTATCCGGAATATTTCGACATCCGGGATCTTAAAATTGCAAGCGGTAATTGTTTTACAATGAATGATGACAGGAGCGCTTCCAAAGTCTGTATCGTTGGTGAAACGGTTGTGACCAATTTGTTCGGTGAAAATGCCGATGCAGTCGGACGGTATATCCGGATCAATAAGATACCTTTCAAAATCATGGGTATTACTGAAAAAAAAGGACAGAATGCATTTGGCCAGGATCAGGATGATATTGTACTTGCACCCTTTTCAACCGTACAAAAAAGAATGTTGACGATTACTTATATCCAAAGCATGCTTGTTTCTGCAAAGAGTGAATCCCTTATCCCCCAGGCCTCAGAGGAGATCACCGAAGTGCTTAAAACCAGGCACAGGCTTGGACCTTCCGAAGACCCCGATTTTACGATACGTACGCAATCCGACATTGCGAATACTGCCACTGCCACGTCGCGTATTATGACCATACTCCTGGCAAGTATTGCAAGCATCTCTTTGCTGGTTGGCGGTATCGGGATTATGAATATCATGCTGGTTTCGGTGACGGAACGGACCAGGGAAATAGGTATCCGTATGAGTGTAGGGGCAAGGGGCAGGGATGTTCTATTACAATTTCTTATCGAAGCCCTGTTGATCAGTCTGATCGGAGGATTAATAGGGATCGGTCTCGGGACATTCGTATCCCAGATTGTTGCAAACCTCATGAGCTGGCCGGTCACCATTACCGTACAGTCCATATTTATGTCGTTTGTTTTCTCCTCGGCCATCGGTATTTTCTTTGGCTGGTATCCGGCGCGTAAGGCAGCACGGCTGAATCCTATCGATGCATTGAGGTACGAATGATCAAGGGGGATTTTTTGTTTTCCGGGAGAAAATAGTCGGGAACCTGAAATATTTTGAAAGGTTTCAATTCCGGGATTTTGATCCCCGCATAGATATAAACGTCGCCATATGCGTTGGCTATGACCCTTCCCATGGTTTTTAAAATCCAGAATTTTTGTGATGAGATGACTTGAAAATCCAGTATTAAACATTGATTTCTTCCACCAAACACGCCCAAGACTCCCACAGCCGGCCTAAAGTCAACAACTGCTTTATAACCGGTATCAGCAGGTTGAGCGAATGAGGTAAGAGTGTTCATCAGTAATATAGATGATATAAGGTTCCTTAACATAAACCTATATTATCCAGGGATGTAAATATAAAGAAAAATGAAAGTGCAAATGGAACGAGATGATGCAATACATTATTCAAGAGGGAGTCCAAGGCATCTGTCCTCCTGGCTGTCATCTGCCCACGGACAATGAATGGAAAGTGCTGGAAGGAGCGGTGGACAGTTATTGTGGAATTATCGATAACATATGGGATAATCTAGGATATCGTGGTTATAATGCCGGGACTAACCTGAAGGCTACCAGTGGCTGGTATACAAATGGCAATGGCACCGACCTGTTTGGGTTCTCAGATATGTCTGGTGGCGACTGCATGGACGTTGGCTATTTCCTCGATGTTGTTGTATGCGGTATCTGGTGGACATCTACGGAGTACAATATCCTCAACTCGTGGTACCGTTATCTCGATTATGACCTTCCAATAGTGTACCATCACCGCACCTATAAGGAGGACGGGAGCAGTGTCAGTTGCCTAAGGGATTAGGTGTGCCCAGACGCACACTAAACGACCGAAAGTAATTCCGGTTAATATAAGTGAGCTTATTGTAATCAAGATGGTACGCTGCAAACAAAATGTCTCATTAAGGAACGAAACCAGTTATTATAATGAAACAGAAGTCTCATAAAACCAAAAATGAAATAAGGAGTTGCAGGATTGATCCACCGGCAGGGGCTAACAGAGAGATCCTCCGGGACACGGCACATAGCATCGAGCCATGATTTGTTTCGACTGGATGTTCCCGGAAGTCTGCAGAACTTTAACGCTTCAAGGAATGCAGGTGCTCGCTCACCCCTCAAACCTGATTATGCCGTATTGTTAAAGTGCAATGGTCACCCATTGTCTGGAAAACAGGATATCTGCCATCACTGCAAACAGAACCGGCAATGAACAAAGAGATGAAGATAATTTCACTTTTACCGGCGCCAGTCAAATTACAGGGATTGACGGCAAAATCCTTTCTATTGCTCCGACTGATAAACCGCATATTTCAGTGGTAGAAATTGATGAAAAGCAGGCAAACAATAAATTGATCAATAAATATAATGATGTAATCAAAGACCGGCGTCCGGATTTATATGTAGCCCCGGCAGGAATCGAACCTGCATTTAAAGTTTAGGAAACTTCCGTTCTATCCATTGAACTACGAGGCCGGTTTGAAGTACGAAGTACGAAGTTAGAAGTACGAATTAGGGGGCAAAGGTAAGGAGGTTTAAGGAAACATAAAAAAGCAACTTATTTCACCTCTGCCCCGTCGATAGTTCCATGTCCGGGGGAAAGCAGAAACAGAGTTCCATCTGGATTCTGGGCAGTAAGGATCATTCCCTGTGACTCGATGCCTTTGAGTTTGCGGGGGGCGAGGTTGACAAGGATACAGACCTGTTTTCCGATGATATCCTCGGGTTTGAAATATTCAGCAATCCCGGAAACAATGATCCGTTTATCATGACCGGTATCGATTTTCAACTTCAATAATTTGGTGGTTTTGGGAACTTTTTCTGCTTCAAGTATCGTTCCGATGCGGATATCCATTTTCGAAAAATCTTCATACTGGATCAGGGATTTTTCAGGACTAAGATGATTCATTTCAGGTGTTGTTTCATTGGCTTGTTTTGTTCTCAACAGCTTCTGTACCTGGAATTCAATTTCTTTATCGTCAACCTTTTCGAAAAGAAGTTCAGGCTGAGCTAATTTATGTCCGGACTTTAGCCAGTTCAGAAGCGAAGCATCCTCCCATAAGTAAGAAGGTAAGTCTAAAAATTTACGGATTTTAGAGGTCGAGAATGGAAGAAATGGTTCAGCAACTATGGAAAGTTCAGCACAGATCTGAAGAGAAATATTAAGGATGGTACCAACCCGAACCGGATCCAAGGTAAATTGTTTCCAGGGTTCATTATCGGTCAGATACTTATTCCCCAGGCGGGCCAGGTTCATCATCTCCGTCAGCCCTTCGCGGAAACGGTAACCATGAATACTTTTTGCAATCCGGCCGGGGAATAATTTCATCTCTTCAAGGGCAGATCTATCGATTTGATTCAACTGTCCCAATGAAGGAACTTTACCATCAAAATACTTATGTGTCAGGACAACTGTACGATTCACAAAATTTCCGAGGATTGCAACCAACTCGTTATTGTTCTTGGCCTGGAAATCTTTCCAGGTGAAGTCATTGTCCTTTGTTTCCGGCGCATTTGATGTCAGTACATAACGCAGAACATCCTGTTTCCCCGGGAATTCCTGTAAATATTCGTGTAACCAGACAGCCCAGTTACGGGATGTCGAAATTTTATCATTTTCCAGGTTCAGAAATTCATTTGCAGGAACATTATCAGGGAGAATAAATGTTCCTTCTGCCTTCAGCATTACCGGGAAAATGATACAATGAAACACGATGTTGTCTTTCCCGATAAAATGAACAAGTTTTGTCTCTTTGTCCTTCCAGTATTTTTCCCAGTCGGGTGTCAATTCCTTGGTTGCTGAAATATACCCGATCGGAGCATCAAACCAAACGTACAGAACCTTACCTTCAGCGCCGGCAACCGGAACCTTGACTCCCCAATCCAGGTCGCGGGTGACTGCACGCGGTTGCAACCCCTGTTCAATCCAGGATTTACATTGACCATACACGTTCGTCTTCCAATCGTCCTTATGTCCGTCGAGTATCCATTTGCGTAACCATGGTTCATATTGATCGAGAGGGAGAAACCAATGTCTTGTTTCACGCAACACCGGTTCATTGCCGCTGAGTACCGATTTCGGGTTAATCAGATCGGTAGGACTAAGGGAAGTTCCGCATTTTTCACATTGGTCGCCATAAGCTTTATCAAAATGACAATGAGGACAGGTACCTATGATATACCGGTCGGCAAGGAACTGATTGGATTTTTCATCATAAAACTGCTGGGAAACTTTTTCGATAAATTGACCTGCATCATACATTTTGCGAAAAAATTCCGAAGCTGTTTCATGATGAATCTTATTCGAGGTACGGGAGTATATATCAAATGAAATTCCAAATTCTTCGAACGACTTTTTAATGATTCCATGGTACTTGTCGACAATTTCCTGCGGAGTAACACCCTGGTGTAAAGCTTTGATAGTGATCGGAACCCCATGTTCATCGGAACCGCCGATAAAAATGACATCCTCTTTATTCATCCGGAGGAACCGGACGTAAATGTCGGCAGGAACATATACCCCTGCAAGATGGCCGATATGTATCGGGCCATTGGCATACGGCAGAGCAGAAGTAACCGTGTAACGTTTATATTGGTTCATACCGGAACAATTGAAATCAGAAAGAAAAGCGCAAATATAAGAAAATAAAGAGGTAACTATTTGACCAACCGTTTGGGCATCGCCTGTTAATATATTATTTTTACTCAAAAATTGAAAGACCCTGGATCCTTTTGTTTTATTCGCGTTATTACCTGAACTCTAAAACACCACCAGCGATGATCCAACCGTCATACCTGAGAAAAGGTGATAAGGTTGGCATAGTTTCACCTTCACGTAGCATAACATTTGAAGAGGTGCATCCATGCATCCGTGCCCTTCAGAAATCCGGGCTCGAGGTTGTTTTGGGTTCACATATTTTCAGCCGGTTCAACCAGTATGCAGGAACGGATGAATACCGGAGAAAGGATTTCCAGCAAATGCTCGATGATGATTCCATCCTGGCAATTCTTTGTTCAAGGGGTGGTTATGGATTGATCCGGATCATTGATAAATTGGACTTTACCAGGTTTCTGCTTCACCCGAAATGGATTGTCGGATATAGTGATATTACCGTTGTTCATGCCCATATTCATGAACGTTTCGGCATCGAAACAATCCATGCAACCATGCCAAAAAATATCTTGTCTGATATTCCAGATGATTCATTTAAAAGCATGATAAATGCTCTCTTTGGTTTTCCACTTACTTATTCCTGCAACAGAAGTCCTTTGTCACGAAACGGTTCTGCCGAAGGTATCCTTGTGGGAGGAAATTTATCAATTCTCTACAATCTTATGGGCTCCGTCTCAGAATTAAATACCGATGGGAAAATCCTGTTCCTTGAAGACATTGATGAGTATCTGTATCATATAGACAGGATGATGATGAATTTTAAAAGGGCAGGAAAATTGTCGGGGCTTGCAGGGATGATCGTTGGAGGAATGACGAAAATGAATGATAATACCGTCCCTTTCGGGAAAACCACCGGTGAAATTATTGCCGAGGCAGTAACCGAATTCAAATATCCGGTCTGTTATGATTTCCCTGCAGGCCATGTCGAACGAAACCTCGCGCTTATTTTAGGTCGAAAAGTCAGATTATCGGTTGGGAAAGATGTTACTATTACATTTTGAATGGCAGAACACATTGATCTTGGGAAGCAAGGCGAGTTGGCCGCAGTCAATTTCCTCATAAAAAAAGGCTATAAGATTATTGAACAAAACTGGAAGTTCGGGAAAAATGAAATTGATATCATTGCAAAAGACGGGAAATATATTGTGGTGGTGGAGGTCAAGACCAGGAATTCAAATTATTTCGCTGAACCCGAAACAAATGTTACCCGCGATAAACAGCGCATTCTTGTCAGGTCGGCCAATGCTTATGTGCGATACAAGAGGTTGAATGATGAAGTCAGGTTTGATGTTATTGCAATTCTTGTCGGTCAGGATGGCGAGCACATCAATCACATTGTTGACGCATTTTATCCGACGCTTTAGCGTTCTTATTTCCGTCCGAAATCAGCAGGAATTTCTCCCCAGTAATCGGTTTCCCATTTAAGGACTTTATTCTCCCAGCTGTTATCATGCAGCCATTTTAAGGCCCTTTCGATCAGTTCGAAAAGTTTCCGGTTTTTTTCCGAAGATTGGAGATTGGTCTTGATATTTTTTTTCCTGACCCAGACGATGGCTGTCCTCGAATCGGAATATACCGGCCAGCTTGAATTTCGTTGTTTCAGGTATGCAAGAGCATGAACGATCCCTAGAAATTCCCCAAGGTTAACGGTTCCTTCCGGGAATGGACCCATCCTGAATATTTCTGCACCTGATTTAGTATCAACACCGCGATATTCGAGCTTTCCAGGGTTTCCAGCACAAGCGGCATCAACACAAATACTGTCAGGAACCGGTTCGCCGATGAGTGGATTTGAACAAGTGATCTTTTTTGGAGCATTCAGCTCTCTGGTCGTATATTTCCGGGGATCGTCATTCAGCGCGCTTTTTGCCAGTTCCAGTGTAGGAAATCCTTTATATTTAGCTCCCGCAAAGCCTTCAACCTGCTTCCTGCATTTTTCCCAACCTTCATAGATACCTGGCTTTTTCCCTTGCCAGACGACATAATACTTGTTTTTGGGCATAGCGACAAAAGTACATTTTTTAAAGGAATGAAGGAATGAAGGAATGAAGAGATGGGGGTATGAAAGATTATGAAAAATTGATACCTTTGAATCAGTGAATCCCCTCAGAAAACTTGCCGGACAGACTGCTATCTATGGTATCCCCAGTATCCTGGGAAGATTCCTGAACTATCTTCTGGTGCCTTTGTACACCTATGGATTGCTCACGCAGCAGGAGTACGGCATTGTGAATCTCTTTTATTCCATTATCGCCCTGCTGATGGTGATCCTGACCTATGGGATGGAAACTGCTTTTTTCCGTTTCAGTGAAATGGAGACCGATAAGCCGCGGGTATACAGTACCGGACTAATCTCGATCCTCATCACCACATCCGGTTTTCTGCTCCTGACTAATCTTTTTCCGCAAACCATTGCCAACTGGCTGGATTATCCGCAGTATCCGAATTTCATCGTTTGGTTTTCCTGGATCCTTGCACTGGATGCCCTGGCAGCGATACCTTTTGCCAGGCTTCGTGCCCTGAACCGGCCGATCCTTTTTGCCGTCATCAAGTCGGTCAATATCTTTACCTATGTCATGTTGAATCTTTTCTTCCTTCTCCTTTTACCGGCTATGGATAAATATTTCACCGGTACAGGGATAGGCAGTATGATCCGTCTTATATACTGTCCCGGCTGGAACATTGAATATATCTTCATCTCCAATCTTATTGCCAGCCTGGTTACCCTGGTCATTTTAATCCCACAGATCTTAGGGTTGAAGTGGGTACTCGACCTGGGATTATGGAAAGGGATGCTCATTTTTTCCCTTCCGCTACTCCTGGCGGGAATGGCCGGAATTATCAATGAAACGTTCGACAGGGTTCTTTTACGCTACCTTCTCCCCCCAGACATAGCAGAAGCCCAGGTTGGCATATACAGCGCCTGTTACAAGATCGCCATCCTGATGGTCCTCTTTATCCAGGCCTATCGTTTTGCCGCAGAACCCTTTTTCTTTGCCCAGATGAAGAATAAGGACGCTAAATTAGTTTATGCCCGGATCATGGATTATTTTATCATCGCGGTTTCTTTGATATTCCTGATCACCATGCTTTTTCTCGATAACATTTTTATCCAGTTCATTGGACCTAAATTCAGGTCTGCGCGGAATGTTATCCCCGTGCTTATGATGGCAAAACTGTTTCTTGGCATTTATTACAACCTCTCGATCTGGTATAAACTCACGGGGAAAACACTTTGGGGCGCCTTGCTTACCATCATCGGCGCCATAGTTTCGATGGGTCTAAATATTTACTGGATCCCGTTATCCCCCGACCATCTGATCTTCGGCTACCTGGGTTCTGCGTGGGCTACCTTTTTCTGTTATTCCAGTATGATGATCCTTTGTTATTTAATCGGACGTAAATATTATCCGATCCCTTATAACCTGAAAAAGTTTTTCGGTTACCTGGGATTGACGATCCTGCTGTATTTCATCAGTCGTTGGATTCAGCCCTCACATATTGTATCAAGCATCGGATTTTCCTTGCTTCTCCTGATGGTTTTTCTAGGAACCGTCTGGATCGTCGAAAGATCCCGACTTCTCAAGAGGTCGTAATCAAGTTATTATTACCTTTGTCGGCCACTTCTCCTTGATGAAAATCCGTATTGTAAACCAATCGAAACATCCTCTGCCGGGTTATGAAACGTCTGCCTCGGCTGGGATGGATATAAGGGCCAACCTGGAAGCCGAAGTATGTTTAAAACCTCTGGAGAGAGCTCTGATCCCTACCGGATTATTTATTGAATTACCAATTGGTTTTGAAGCTCAGGTCAGGCCACGTAGCGGTTTGGCAGCTAAAAAGGGAATAACCGTTTTGAATACACCCGGAACAATTGATGCCGATTATCGCGGAGAGATCAAAGTAATCCTGATCAACCTTTCCAATGAGATGTATATTATCAAAGATGGAGAACGTATAGCCCAAATGATCATTTCTTCACATGAAAAAGCAGATTGGATACAAGTTAAGGAACTTTTTGCTACAGAAAGAGGCTCGGGTGGTTTCGGACACACAGGTACTACCTGAACTTATTTTGAATTTACATTATCAGAAAATGAAATTAATTCAGATTATATCTATCCTGTTACTCTTAATACTTCTGACAAGTTGTAACACTGGGAAGCAGGCAGCCAGTACTAAGCCAGAATTCACCACTCAAATTGACAGTCAGGCAAATCATCAAAAACCCCGGAGAAATCCGAAGAAAAAAAATATTCAGTCAAATGAACAAGTTGCTACCAATACAGGCGTGCTCATTGAAGCCAAGAAAGAAGCATTGATCGGAAACATTGAAGGAGCGGTTACAATGTTTAAACGTTATACAGAACGTTATCCACAAGATCCGGTTGGTTATTATGAGCTGGCCAGACTGGAAGTCGACCGTAAAAATCTTACCGATGCCCTGAACCTTGCAAAAAAGGCATCAGACCTCGATACCGGAAATATCTGGTACATGTTGTTCTTATCTGAGTTGTACCAGTCATCATCCCAATACAATGAGGCAATTGAACTCATGGAAAAAGTTATCCAAAAGTACCCTGGAAACCTGGATTATTACTATCAACTTGCTTCTTTATACCTTGCTGTAAATAAATATACGGAAGCAATAAATGTTTACGATCTTATTGAAGAAAAAGCCGGGATTTCCGAAGAAATCACTCTCCAAAAGGAAAAAATATATATCTATCTTGTTGATCTCCCTAAAGCGGAGGCAGAATTAAAAAAACTTATTGATGCTTTCCCGAGTGAAAGCCGGTATTACTCCATCCTGGCCGAGTTTTATATGTCAAATAACCAGCCTGATAAGGCGATAGAGATATATAAAAAGATTACTACGATTGATCCTGATAATGCTTATATCCACATGTCACTTGCCGATTATTACCGTAAAACCGGCAATAAAGAAAAGGCATTTGAGGAACTGAAATTGGGATTTGCCAACCCTAACCTGGATATCGATACGAAAGTCAATATTCTGCTTACCTTTTATTCAATCAACCAGCTTTACAGGGATTTGAAAGAGCAGGCTTTCGAACTTTCAAAAATTCTTGTTGATACTCATCCCCTCGATCCAAAGTCGCATTCTATCTATGGAGATCTTCTTTTGCAAGATAAAAAGTTTGCAGAAGCAAGGGAATCCTTTTTGAAAGTCATGGCTCTCGACAGCAGTAAATATGTTATCTGGGAAGAAATCCTTCGCCTGGATGTTCAACTTGGCGAATTTCAACACCTTGTTCAATTCAGTCAGCATGCTATCGAATTATTTCCTGAACAACCACTTCCTTATCTTTTTTCGGGAATTGGGAACTACCAGTTAAAAAAATATAAAGAAGGATTAAATACCTTAAATTCCGGAATTAAACTGATTGTTGACAACAATGAACTTCTCGTACAATTTTATATGTATCTCGGGGATACTTATCATGCGCTGAAGAACGACAAGGAAGCGTACAAGGCTTATGAAAAATCGCTCCAGTTGAATGAAAATAATCTATATGTTTTGAACAATTATGCGTACTATCTTTCTTTGAAAAGCGAGTCACTTGAAAAGGCAGAACAGATGGCACGAAAAGCAGTCAACCTTGAACCGGATAATTCCTCCTTTCAAGATACTTATGGATGGGTTTTGTATAAGCTCGGCAGGTATATAGAAGCCCGCGAATGGATCGGTAAGGCTCTTGAGGAAAAACAAGGAGCGAGCGGTGAAGTACTGGAGCATTATGGTGATGTTTTATTTAAATTAGGCGATTCAGGTCAGGCATTGGAATTTTGGGTCAAAGCTAAAAAGAAAGGGGAGGGATCGGAAATGCTTGATAAAAAAATTGCTGAAAAAAAACTTATCGAATAGTGAAAAAATTCATGGTTCGTATTCAGATAAACAGGTCAGGACTGGCATTGATTTTATTCATTGTTCTCTTTTCTCTTTCCTGTAATCCGACACGAAAAGCCATAAAGGCTCCTTTGAAGGAAGAGGGGGCTGAATATCTTTTTCACAAACTTAAGGAGCATGAATTAAATTTCGACTTTCTATCGGCAAAATTCTCAGCCGAATATGAAAATTCGGGAATCACTCTCTCATTCAGCGGTCAACTTAGGATCCGGAGAGACAGTGTGATTTGGATTAGCCTGACACCAATGCTTGGTATTGAGGCAGTCAGGATTATGATCTCTCAGGATTCCGTGAAAATGATAAACCGTCTCGACGACACTTTTTTCGTTGGGGATTATGATTATGTAAACCGGTTTCTGAATACCAATATCGATTATGATATCTTACAGGCTTTCTTAATCGGGAACGATCTCCAATCCTATGAAAACTCGAAATTCCGGACTTCGGTTGACAAAGGTGAGTATAAGCTTTCAACTTCAGAACGGCAGAAGTTAAAGAAATTTGTAAGGAATAGTAACGAAAATCTGAAAGTTTATATCCAGAATATATGGCTTGATGCACAAACTTTCAAGATCACTTTTGCAGATGTAAAAGAAATACGGAGAGAAAATATAAAATTAGAAGCTTCGTATCTTCATTTTGATGATATTCAGGGACAATTATTCCCTAAGAATATGGAATTCTTTATCCGGGCCGGAAATAATATAAGGGTGAAAACAGACTTTGGCAAGATTATAATTAATGTTCCCCTCCAATTTCCCTTTAAGATACCTGCAAGCTATAAACAAATCAAATAGAAGTGAACGAACCAGTTCCGAAAAAAATTCATCGGGAAATTGGAATGATGCCTAACATCATCGGCCTTTTATTGTTGTTCATTTTTCTTGTCCCCGACTGTATCTTAGCGCAGAGATTGTCTGACAAAGAAAAACTTCAGAAAACAAAAAAGCAACTTGAAGAGGAGATCCGATACACTACTGATTTACTGGAACAAACACAGAAAAGCAAGCAAACCTCTTTAAACCGGTTACAAATTCTAAATAAACAGATTCGAAGCCGGGAATCGTTGATTGATGCGATAAATCGCGAACTAAATCAGGTGCAAACAGATATCGCTGTCGAAAACTTCCAGATCGACCAAATGTCAAAAGATTTATCGCTTCTCAAATCAGATTACGCCCGAATGATCTATCATGCTTACAGGATGATGAACGGTCAGAATAAGTTGATGTTTATTTTTTCGGCAAGGGATTTTAATCAGGGTTACCGGCGTCTGAAATATTACCAGCAATATGCTTCCTACCGTCGCCGCCAGGCCGAACGAATTCAGTCCACCCAAATGGCTATCAACAGCAAGAGAAGGGAATTAGAAATCGTTAAAAATCAAAAGTTAGCCCTGGTCATGAGTCAGGAACAAGAGAAGCAAAAACTTGACCGGGAAAAACTTGAAAAAGCCAAAGCAGTTAAAGAATTGAGTTCAAAAGAAAAAAAACTCCTTTCTTCGCTGAGAACCAAGCAACAGGCAGCTCAAAAGTTAGAGAATGAAATTGAAAAACTTATCTCTGATGAAATCCGGGCTTCCGAAGCACGGATGCATAAATCCAATAGAAAAGATGACAAACTAAGGACGGGTGGTAAATCACCAATCCAGGGCATACTTGAACTGACACCCAAGGAAAAAGAACTTTCAAATTCCTTTGCGGCCAACCGGGGGAAACTCCCATGGCCCTGCGACCGGGGTTTTATATCAAGCACATTTGGTGAACATAAGCATCCTGTACTTGAGTATGTTAAAGTTAAAAACAATGGAATTGACATCATGACAGAGCGTGGTTCATTGGTAAAATCGGTTTTTAGTGGAAAGGTCAGTCGTGTAATGTCTTTTCCAAATCTCAACAAGGTCGTTATCTTAAGACATGGTGATTACCTGACGGTATACTCCAACTTGTCTGAAGTTGCTGTCAGGGATGGACAGGAAGTAACCACCAAACAAACCATTGGCCGGGTTTATATAAATCCGGAAGATTTGAAGTCAGAATTGCATTTTGAAATCTGGCGGGGTAAGGTAATACAGAATCCTGAAGATTGGCTTTCAGGTAGGTACTAACAATAATGGAACACCTTTTCAAAGATCATATCGGACATTTTGCCGCCCTTTTAACGGCCATGTTCTGGACGATTACTGCACTTGCCTTTGAAGCCGCAAGTAAGAAAATTGGTTCGATGATCGTAAATATATTAAGACTGATCGTTGGCTTTCTCTTTCTATCTGTTTTCATTTATTTATACCGAGGACTTCTTTTACCTGTGGATGCTTCTGCACGGGAATGGTTCTATCTCTCCTTATCGGGTTTGATTGGTTTTGTTTTTGGAGACCTTTGTCTTTTCCAGGCCTTTGTCGTGATCGGGGCCCGAATATCAATGCTTATCATGGCTCTGGCTCCACCAATAACGGCCCTCATTGGTTGGATAATTCTAGGAGAGACATTATCCCTGAAAAGTTGGTTTGGGATGACCTTGACGATTGCGGGAATTGCCCTGGTCGTGCTAAAAAGACATCCCAAGGATGAAAATAACGGCACCTTCAGAAAGGTAAAATTCAATTACCCCATATGGGGAATTCTTCTTGCGTTCGGAGGGGCTCTTGGACAAGGAGCAGGATTAGTCTTAAGTAAATATGGAATGGGTGGATTTAAACCGGGAACCATTGGTTATGACTCTTTTGCCGCAACTCAGATAAGGGTGATTGCAGGGATAGTCGGGTTTTCCATTTTATTTACATTCCTTGGATTCTGGAAAGAAGCGTTCAGGGCCCTGACTTTTCGTAAACCAATGCTTCAACTTTCGCTGGGCGCATTTTTTGGTCCTTTTCTGGGTGTATCTTTTTCCCTTATAGCCATTAAATATGCCGATACGGGTATTGCCGCTACCATAATGGCAATTGTGCCAATACTTATTATACCACCGTCAATGATCTTATATAAGGAAAAAGTAACTTACAAAGAAATGATCGGTGCAATTCTGGCTGTTTCAGGGGTTGGAGTATTTTTTATGTAACCGGGTTAATTTCATAGTAAAACACAAAAAAATATTGTCATGAATGTACATCGCCAACCGCCGGTACCGGCGCCTGAAAATCCTGGTTTCCGGTTTTATCTGGGATTAACAATCTTTTTGGCATCTTTTTTTATGCTCCCGATTGGTCTTGTTTTGAAAGGATTTGTTGCTTCCCATTTTTGGAAAGCGTTCATCCTGACATGTTTTTGGGTAAGCGCCCCACTTATGAAATTCTCAAGCATCGCCATCCTGGGTAAAGCTTCTTATTTGTGGATCAAATACCAGATGGACCACGTTTACCATAGGATTACAAAGCCGCATGATGTAAGCAAATTACGGTATAATATTGGACTTGTCCTGTTTGTTCTACCTTTTTTCCCCAACTATATCATTTCATACACTCCTCACCTTTTGCCATCTTCATTAACGATCCACTACATTGTAATCATTACTGCCGATGTGATATTCTTAGCCAGTTTATTTATTTTAGGAGGGGATTTCTGGGATAAGCTAAGAGCGCTATTTGTCTATTCCTCCAAGGCAAAATTTATAGCAGACAATGAAATATCCGGAAACCATCGTCAAGAAGCGTAATTCTGGCAAGGGTTGTTTTTACCGGTTAAGAACAATCTTTTTGACTTTCAAACCATTTTCAGTCTGAAGTTTGACAAAATATATCCCACTCGGAAGTGGGGCTTCAATTTGATTTTTCCCATTCCAGGAGGTTGTATAGGTTCCTGCCGTCATGAACCGGTCAATCAGTATTTTCACTTTTTTACCGGTCATTGATTCTATGGAAAGAGTTACCCCCTGTGGCGAACCAAGAGAAAATCCAATCTCCGTGTTGGTAGTAAAGGGATTTGGGTAATTGTTTCTCAGCTCGATACCATTAGATGAAAGGAAATTTGCATCAGGAATTCCAACCGTAACGGGACCAAGGGTTCCATCAAGTTTTATATTTTGTCCATAAACATCCGGGTCACCGTTCCTTGAATCAGACCAAACTGCTATCCATTGCCCGTTGTTCAGCTCGGTTACGGATTTTTCACTTTTGTTGCTGATGACATCCGATATTGCCTTTTTATTCACACTCCACATAAAACTACCAGAAGTATCAATCCGCATAGCCCAATGGGTTCCATCCATTGGATTGAGATAGGTATTGTTGGTATAAAACACAACCATACTTGTATCTGCAAGTCTGGCGACAATATCGAACAAGATAATTCCCGTTTTATTTATGATAACTTTTCCGTTTGGTCCCCATTCATATTGGCCATCAGGAGTCAGTCGCTGTCCTGATATTCCCTTGTTGTTCTGGTTTTGATCTTCTTCTAAAAAA
>Ga0172368_10005056_pt1 | contig 14949 bp, 12 predicted proteins | sample Lak11m_FD_114540 | JGI IMG/M metagenome (GOLD analysis project Ga0172368, IMG submission 114540) | Freshwater microbial communities from Kabuno Bay, South-Kivu, Congo - kab_022012_11m | ecosystem: Environmental > Aquatic > Freshwater > Lake | place: Democratic Republic of the Congo: South-Kivu...
ATGGCGCTATTGCGCGCCTACTACGATCGGTACGTGCAGGTCAAGCTGCAGGCCGAGATTTCGTCGGAGTTGGCGCTGCTGGCCGATCTTCGGCGACCAGCCGATCCGCGCGCAGCCGCACGGCAGGCGCTGGAGCAACTCGATGCCCAGACACGACGTACGCCGGCTGCGGACCTTCGGCAGCGCCTTCTTGAGCTGGGCCAGGAGCTGTTCGAGTCTATCGGGCTGCAACTCAGCGTCCCGCGTTGGGGCGCCTCGGGGAGCGAGCGCGGAGCAGTGCTCGACTTCCTCGATGTGCCGCTCAGGAATCAGGACTGGATCCGCTCGCAGCTTCGCGACGCCCTCAACGCGGGCGATGCCGCCGGCACCGCGGCAGCCATCAGGCGCATCGTAGACTGGGAGGATCCCGGTCCGGGCGGCTTCTACGATGACCTCGGCGACCCGTCGCGGCAACCGCATCTACAGCATGCAAGGCCGTGGCGAGACGATCCCGGCTACGTCGAGACCCCACGGACCGACTTCGCGATCCCCCAGCCCGGCTACCGCCAGTCGTGGGTCCACTATGCGGAGTCGCTCTACGGAGCGCCGATAGAGCTCCGATACACAGGCCTCGATCCGCGTTCGCGTTACGTTGTGCGCGCGACCTACTCGGGCCGCTACCGGCCAACGCTGGAGCTGTGGGCGGACGGCAAGTGGCAGATCCACGGCCCCGTGCAGACCACCGTGCCGCCGACTATCGCCGAATGGCCGGTGCCGCCGGAGGCGACGGCGGACGGCAGCCTCGCCCTGCGCTGGACGCGAACGGCAGGCCGCGGCGCACAGGTCAGCGAAGTGTGGCTGATGCGGAAGGGGACCGACGCGCGATGAGCGGCCACACCCCCACGACGCTTGCCGGCGTCTACACAGCCCTGGTCTCACCTATCTCACCGTCCGGAGCCCTTAGTCTGCGGGACATGCCGGCGCTCCTCGGGTTCCAGCGGAACGCAGGCGTTGACGGGGTAGTCATCGCCGGAACCAACGGCGAAGGCGTGTCGCTGTCGGTTACGGAGCGCAAGCGCATCCTCGAGGCGGCCATAGAGCATGCCGACGGCCTCAGCGTGATGGCCGCGACAGGCGCCTGCGCGCTGAGTGATGCGCTCGCCCTCACGCGTCACGCGGCTCGGTGCGGAGCCGCGGCGACGCTGGTCCTTCCGCCGTTCTACTTCAGGGGCGCGCCGCCGGAGGGCCTTGCGGCCTACTTCGAGGCGGTGGCGGACGCCTCCGATCTGCCCATCTTGCTCTACAGCATCCCGCAGTTCACAGGCGTCCCGATCTGCGACCGTCTCCTCGGGCTGTTGCGTGGCACCCCAACCGTCGTCGGGGTGAAGGAGAGCTCGGGCGACCTGGAAACGGGTCGGCGTCTGCTTGCCGACCATCCCGATCTGCGCCTCTTTGTTGGAAGCGACCTGCTGTTCTCCAAACTGATGCTGATGGGCGCTGCCGGCGTCATTTCGGGCATCGCCAACGCGTTCCCGGAGCTTCTCGTGGCGGTTGCGAGAGCCGTCGCGGGCGGCAGCGGCGTCGGCGAGGCGCAGCGGCGCCTTGATGAGGCCATCGAGATCATCACGGCCTACCCCATCGTCGGAGCCGCCAAGGCGATCATCGAAGCGAGGGGTGTGGCACGCTTCTCGGTCCGTCCGCCGCTGGTGATGCCCGACGCTGCTCAGGTCGCCGAGATGATGGCTCGCCTGAAGGAGCGCGGCTTCCTCCAGTAGGCGCTGGAGCATCGTTGACAGAACACCCGCAAGGTGGGATAATAGCCCCCGGCTTTCGGCTCGGAAGCCGGGGTTGTTGGACGCGTTCCGCCACAGACTCTGAAAGAGGGCCACCATGCTTAGACGCATCTTCCGGTACCTGCGCGCACTCATCATGGGGAAGCTCGATGAGCTTGAAAACCCCCAGGTGATCATTGACGAAGCCATCCGCGAGATGAAAGAGACGCAGGTAAAGAACCGCGAGCGGGCCGTCCAGGCGATCACGCAGAAGAACAACCTGCAGGCGCTAGTCGCCCAGGAGGAGCGCGAGACCCGGAACCTGGAAGCGAAGGCCGGGTTGGCTCTTCAGCAAGGAAACCGTGAACTGGCGCGCAGCCTGCTTCGACAGAAGGCCCTCCACGACCGTACGCTCGAACAGATGCGCGTATCCCTCAAGCAGGCGGAAGAGACCTCGCAGGCGGTCAAGATCGCCATACAGAGGGACGAGGACCGCGTCAGGCAGAAGACGGCCGAAGCCCTGGCGCTCAAGACGCAGATGAAGCAGGCTGAGATACAGATTACGATCAACAAAGCCCTGGACGGCATGCAGATGGACGACGTCGCCCAGAGCTGGGATCGCGCTGAGGAACGCATACGCTCGATGCAATCGGAGGCGGCCGCTCGGGCAGAGGTCGCCAGCACCAGCATGGCCAACCGCGTCGCGGCGCTGGAGGACCAACAGGCCGACGCCGAGTCCGACCGGATGCTCGCCGAGCTTGAGGTGAAGCTCGGGATGGCCCCGGCAGCCGCGACCGCACAACCGACCACAGCCCAGGCCGCGGACGATGAGGATGTGGATCGTCAGCTCCGCGAACTGGAACAGAAACTCCAGAGCCAGTAGTGTTGACCACGTAGCCGCATGAGGGAGCTTTCGACTGGCCAACGGTTCCTCTACGTAGCTCGCCGCGTCTTCACATCGCCGGCCTCGATCGGCGTTTGGATCGCGGCCGTTGCCGTTTCCAGCGTTCTGCACTGGAGCTGGATACCGATCGCGGCCGCGCTCGGCGTCCAGGCCTTCCTTCTGAACCGGCGTCTCAATGACGAGGACTACTTGCGCCGCGTGCTTGCTGATCGCGAGGAAAGCGAGCAGGAGTTGTCCGAGAGCCGCATCGAGGACTGCCTCGCCGCCATGGACTTCGAGACACGCCAGCGAATACGCTACGTCATCCAGTTGCAGCGGGAGATCGCTCGAGAGGCGCGCGGCGAGGATGTGCAGCCGTATGCACGTGCAGAGCTGGACCGCATCGCAGGCCGGCTTCCCTCGCTCGTGCAGCAGGCGATCCGCATCGCGTCCCGGAAGCAGCAGCTTGCCAAGTACCTGCATCATGTTGACGAGCGCGCGCTCCAGGCCTACGCTGACAACCTGCGGCAGCGCGTCGAGGCCACTCAGGATCCCGTCGCCAGGCGCCAGTACGAGCAGGCGCTCAAGGCCCGCGAGACTGAGCTCGGCACCTACCAGGCCATCGCCCAGGCGTCCGGGAGGATAGACAGCCAGCTGGAGAACGTCGAGGCGACATTCGCAAGCTGGAAGGCCAAGGTGATACGCCTCAAGACGGTGGACATCGGCAATGTGGCCACCTTCAGCGAGGGGCTTGTCAGCGAGCTTGACACACTCGGGTCGCAGATAGAGACGCTCGACACGAGCGTCACGGAAGCGCTCGCGCCCGAACAGACCGTGTCGGTCGGTCAAGGAGGAATCAGCTCGTGAGCTGGCCCCATCGCCTCCGAAACATAGCCCTCTCGCAACTGCGGGCGATCAAGGAGCGCCTCGATCGCATTGATGCCGAGATGGACGACGAACGGCTCAGGTATCTGCAGTCACGAGCGGCAGCCGAGCGCGAACTGGCCGACGACGGCGTCGCACCCGGCATGACGGACATGCGACGGGGTACGGTGGATCAGCCCATCGGTCAGCCGCAGGCCGGCCCGGCCGCGGGCGGCGCAGCCGGCCCGCAGAGCTCGCCTCTACACAAGCACTACAAGGTCCTGGGTCTCCCTGACGGCGCAACGATGGCGGAGATAGATGCCGCGTACCAACAGCTGACCGAGCGGTGCGGCACGCTTGACGGCGCGCAAGGATCGGAGGAGTCACAGATCGTGACGGAGATCCGTACCCGCGTTGATGAGGCGTACGCCGCACTGCGCGAGGCTCTCAACCCCACTGCGGGCCGCTTTGACAAGCTCGAGATCTGAATGCCTTGTGCCTCGTGGCCCGGCACGGGTATAATGCCGCGTTATCCTGGGAGGTAGCCTGCGAGTGCCCAACATCAAGTCGGTAGTAAAGGACGTCAAGAAGTCCCGGCTCAACCGGTTGCGCAATATCGCCACGCGTTCGGCCATCAAGACGTTCGTCAAGAAGGCCAAGGGCGCCATCGAGGCGGGAGACGCGGCGCAGGTTCAGACGTCGGTGAAGCAGGCGGTCAGCGTCATTGACAAGGCCGTCGAGCGCGGGATCATCCATCGCAACGCCGGAGCCCGCCGCAAGTCGCGGCTAATGCGTCGCGCCCATCGAGCGCAGCAGGGCAGCGCCGAGAGCTGACGAGCCACAGAGCGCCCGGAAGTGCGGCGGCCTGTCCGTGTCGGACAGGCCGCTTGGCTTCCGGGGATTCAGCGTGCCGACGGATCGCATAGGCGCACGATCAGCACTTCGAGATTGCCGAGCGCATCCTCGCTGCCGCTCTCGTCGCCCTTGTTGGCCGCGTCGCAGTCCATGATAGCTCCCAGCGCGCGGACCAGGTCCTCTCGGCACCACTGCCCGGCATCCCTGGCATAGGCTCGCGCCTTCCATGCCATTGAGGTGATGCTCCCGTCGGACGGCAGGTCCGCGGCAATCTGCGCCGGCAGCGACCTCGGGTTGCCGGCATTCAGACCCAGCGTCGTGAGTTCCCGCGCCTGATACACGAACCTCAACTGACGGCTGAGCAGTGAAAGGAAACGCCCCGCAAGCGTCTGCGCTTTCGACTCGTAGCGGGCCGCCGCCCGCAGGAGCGTCAGAGCTTCGCCTGCACGCCTCGCGGTCACCGCGTCAACAAGCCGGAACATGACGTCCTCCGGGTCGTGGGTGAGCGTGGCCTCGACATCGGAGAGACGGATCTCATCACGGGCGCCGACGAAGCTGATGAGCTTGTTAAGTTCGAGCCGGAACGACGTGCGGTCCTCGCCTCCCTGCGCGGTGAGTCGCCGAACCGCGTCGGGGCCGATCCTCTTGCCGGATTGGGACACATACCGAGCCGCCCACTCCGCCATTGCCGAGGCGTCCAGCGCAGGGCAACGGACCATGGTTCCGTGCTCGCGGACCGCGGCATCGAGTTTCGGCGTGAGCACCGTGGCCGCCTTGCGGCCTCCCGGATCCTCGGCTCGCTTCACCAGCACGAGGGTCGAGCGGCGTCGCACTCGCCCGATGCCGGCGGCGAGCGCCTCTGCGTCCCGGTTCCGCTCTCTGCGCCTGAACACCTCGCTGGAGCGCACGATGACGAGGCGCACGTCGCCCAGCATCGGCTCCCGGCTCAGGCTCCCGAGGATGTCGCCGACGGACACAACTTCGGCATCCAGTTCGTCCAGATCGAAATCCGCGTCCTCAGGCCGGACCCAGCGGGTCGCCGCAGATTGCACCGCCTCCGAGATCGCCAGGCCATCCTCGCCGTGGATCAGGTACACAGGCCGACGTTCGGCAAGCCAGGCGTCACCGATCGCGGGAGTGAGCACGATCTCAGCCATTAGCGGGTCACCGCCACCGCCAGGGGTCGCTCGCGACCTCGAGCGGCCAGCCGAGCGGAGCGAACCACCTCGGCGGCGAGGGACCGGGCTCGGGCCGCATCCCGCGCCGTCATGTCCTGCCCCGCGTATCTCGCCTTCACCACAAGGTCGGTGATCTCAGTAAGCGCTGCAGCGCCTACGGGATGCCTTGGCGCCAGCGCCGCGCCAAGCCGGCGCGCGTATTCTTCCGGCGTCTCACATAAGCCGCGCGCCCACTGCCAGCGCTTCATCCTGCGCCCAAGCCAAGCATAGGCCAGAAGGACCGAGACGGCGTCAGGGCCCAGACGGGATGCGGATGCCCCGAGCCGCCGAAGCCTGAGTCTGGTCAGCACCTCGCGCTTGATCACCCACCCCACAAGCAGCAGAGCGAGCGCGGCTCCGATGGGTGGGAGCGAACCTCGTCTGAATATGAGGGATACCCAGTCGCGTCCTGCCAGTAGGCCGTCAGCCCCGGAGACGGGACTGACATCGCGAGCATCCGTCGTCGCATCGAACGAGATCCAGCCGACGCCGCCGAACCACACCTCCGTCCACAGGTGCTTGTCCCGCTCGCGCACCACGTACTCCATGTTGCCCGGATCGAACTCGCCGCTCGTAAACCCCGAGGCCACTCGCGACGGGACTCCGACGGTTCGGCACAGAACCGCGAGCGCCGAGGCGAAGAGATCGCAGTAGCCCTCTCGAGTGTTGAAGAGGAACTGCGAGACGGCGTCACCCTCATTCGGCGAGATCGGTGGGGCCTCCAGGTTGTAGACGCAGGTACTGGACACGAACCGCTGAAGCGCCATGACGCGATCGTAGTCGTTGGTTGCCCCCCTCGTCACTTGCTCGGCTACCGCGCGCAACCGCGCCCTCGCGGCGTCGGCGATGTCCAGCGACAGGTAGTCCCCGGCAATGGAGGCCGGCAGCTCACCGTCGGCCCGGCGCAGCGTGTCCGGCGACCACTCCGGCACCTCCGACTCGGCCTCGTAGTAGGTAGCGTCGATCGGCCGCGAGAGCGTGACACGCCCTGCTTCGTCGCCCAACGCCGTGAGCGGGATGCCGTACAGCGCGGCTTCCGACAGCCGGTAGCTCCGGGCCTCTCCGGCAGCATACAGATCGGTGAAGCGCCCGGCGCCCTCGAGGCGCACGTACTGGCGGAGCGCATGAGAAGCCCCGAGCACGCGGTTGCGCTCGGTCCGCGGCACCGAAATGTCCACGGATGCGCGGTCGCGGGGGTCGAACATGGCCGACGGCTCACCGCGTGACGGAGTCGGACCGACGGGCACAGGGGGTGGGAGTGCAGTCCGCCAGCCCGAGCCCACGTAGCGCTCGAAGGTCGCGCCGCGCCAGTAGGATCCATGCTCTGCGCGGATACGCATGAGGGTTTGCTCGGACGAGCCGGTAGGCCCGCGGCCAATCGGCAGTTCCGACAGCTCGGACACCTCCACGCGGGGACCGGTTGACATGCGATCCGGTGCGCGGTCGGGGGTGCCGACAACCCCGAGAGGAAGTAGCGCCGTGCCCACGGCATGCATTGGCTCGGCCACGATCCTGGCGACCGCCACCGCACCGACGCAACATGCGGTTGCGACATAGAGCTGGGCCAGCGTCCACACGTCCAGACTGGTCTCAAGCCGTGATGGCGGGCGCGCCCGGTTGATACGGCTATGGTGCTCGTGGACGATCATGAACGTCCCCAGCACCACGAACGCGAAGAAAACCCACAGGAAGCCCGGCTCCGAGTAGACGGTCCCGGTCAGGCCCAGGATCGCGGCTGCCGGCACGCAACTGAACAGGAGCCAGCCGCTCGAGAGCTGCGCGAAGCTGAGCAAGACCAGCAGCCAGCACAGAAAGGCGCCCAGGTTGCGATGGACCGAGCCGTCGGCGCTGCTCGGGAAGAAGAGCGTATCCGCGCCTCCGGACAGCGTCCGTATCAGGAGAACACCCACGACGCTGCCGACTAGCGCGGCCAGGGACCAGCCTGCCGACGGGAGCCGACGTGTCAGGTAGCTGACCAGCGAGCCGAGGCCGGCGAGCACTGTCACGACCACGCTGAACACGGGATCCTCGATGCCCAGACCCATGCTCGCCGCATAGAATGCCGTGACCGCAACGCCGAACGCTGCCGCATAGAGCACCCCGCTCGGGGGCGCGTCCTCGTAGATCTCGCCCTTCGGGTCACGCGAGTGCATGGGCACCCCTCACCGGATCGAGCAACAGCCGTCTGCCCTCGCTACGGCCGATCGCGTAGACCTCGGCGCCGGCGCTCAAGAAGGACAACGGCGCCTCCCCGTGCGATGGCGCCTCCATCGGCGCCGTCCGAGCAAACGATGCGCGATCCGCACAGACCACGATCACACGCACATCGGCAGCGACATATTGCGCCAGCGTCTCGCCGAGGGCCGGATCGTCGTCGCCGGTCAGCGCCACGAGGGTCGTGCCGGCCGGCAGCGGGCCGAGGCGGGCCGACACCCGCTGCGCCAGACGACCCGGATCCAGAGGCTCTACTCGGGCCAGCGCGGCGAGAATCGAGAGTAGGTGATCAGTACCGCGCCCCGCACCGGTACCGATCCCGCCGTCGCCCATGCACGAGAGCCGCACGGACGCTTGCTGGCGGATCGCCTCCTCGGCGATGGATGCGGCAGCTCTCACGAGGTACTCGAAGTTAGTATCCAGGTCCTCGCCCACCACGCTGCCGGCATAGCAGTCCAGAAGCAGTACGACATCCACTGACCGGGCCTCTTCGAACTCGATCACATGGAGATCCCCCGTTCGGGCAACCGTCTTCCAGTGCATCCTCCTGAGCGGATCGCCGGGTATGTACTCCCGCACGCCGTCCGGGTCAATCCCGCTACCCCGCGCGGCCGCGCGCGGCAAGTCGCGGTAGCCGTAGCGATCCGCACCCGATAGGGTGAAGCCCGGCACCGCCTCGGGCGTCGGATACACGATCAGTTCGCCGTCGGCGGGGATGCGCTTGGTGAAGGCAAAGAGCCCCATGGGATCACGAGCCGTGAGGAGCACGTGGCGCAGCCGATAGGCGCCTCGCTTCAGCGGCTCGACATCATAGCGGAGAGTCGCCTCGCCACCGGGTGCAATGTCGAACGCAAGTGGCGCGTCGTCCGTCCGTCGGATCAGCCTCGGCAACACATCCCGTGCCTCCAGGAACATGCGCGGCCACCATCCGGACGCCCTGATCCGAAGGGCCAGCGACGTGATGTCTCCGGACCACGCGGGCGACGGGACCTCGCGAGCCGCGCTCAATCCGTGCAAGGCGACGCGGCCGATCGCCAGGGAGGCGACCGGCAGAGCGAGGAGCACCGCAGCCATGAAGTACATCTGCCAGCCGTTGGCGACCGTGCCGGCGGCAATTAGGAAGAACGCCGTGGTGAACAACGCGGTGACCTTGACGTGAGCCATGTGAGGCCGGTCCCTACGGCTCCACCGGAACGGGGACGCGGCCAACCACTTCGTCAACGCACTGCCGCGCCACAGTGCCGCGGACGCGGTATTCGGGCTTGACTATGATGCGGTGAGACAGGGCGCTCGCAGCACACGCCTTCACATCGTCCGGCGTGACGTAGTCGCGACCATGCACGAGTGCCCGAGCCTGGCTGAGATGCATCAGGGCAAGCGAGCCACGGGGACTCGCGCCGAGGTAGACGGCAGGGAGGTTCCGCGTGGCGGTCACGATGTCCACGATGTAGCCCTGAAGGGCCTCATCAACGCGGATTTCGCGGACGGCGGCCTGAAGCTCGACCACCTCCCTTGCGCCGATCACCGGTGTGATAGAGTCCACAGGCTTGCCGTGAACCTGGCCTCGCATGATCTGCAGTTCGTCAGCGCGACCTGGGTACCCGATTGATATGCGGGCGATGAATCGGTCCAGTTGCGCCTCGGGCAACGGGTACGTTCCCGAGAGCTCGATATTGTTCTGGGTCGCCAGAACGAAGAACGGCGATGGGAGAGCATGGGTGCGCCCGTCCACCGTGACCTGGCGCTCCTCCATGCACTCCAGCAGAGCCGATTGCGTCTTTGGCGTCGCACGGTTGATCTCGTCCGCCAGCACCACGTTGGCGAACACGGGGCCCGGACGGAACTCGAACTCGCTCTGCTTCTGATTGAAGATCGAGGTGCCGGACACATCCGAAGGCAACAAGTCCGGCGTGAACTGGACGCGCTTGAACTCACAGCCCAGCGAGCGCGCAAGCGCCTTGGCGAGCGTCGTCTTTCCCACGCCCGGTATGTCCTCGATCAGCAAGTGGCCGTCCGCCAGGAGGGCGCAGAGCGCGGCTTCAACCGTAGCTCGTTTCCCTACGATGGCCGTCTCGACGGCCTTCACGACCTCGCGCGCTCTCACGGCCGGCGCTTCCTTACCCACTTCCACACTCCTCTCATCATGCCTTGCGCCGATGCAGGTCACCCGCCCTTGGGCTCGCCGGTTCATCCGCCCTGACGACACGTAACGTTATACGCACAACAGCGGCAGGAATCCATCCGCGGCGCAGGAAACATGGCCTGCCGGTCTGCACTTCGTCCGCGCACGCCCGGCGCCATCCCATTCAGGAGGTCCGTCCATGTTCTCGTGGGCGCGCATAGAGCCAATGACGCGGCAGTTCACCGGCGACGGCCTAAGGAAGATCGCGTTTCCCCTCGGCGGGATCGGAACCGGCACGGTTTCGCTCGGTGGCCGCGGCAACCTGTGCGACTGGGAGGTGTACAACCGACCCGCAAAGGGCCGCAACTTGCCCTACACCTTCTTCGCGATATGGGCACGCGAAGACGGCGCCCGGCCCGTGGCTCGGGTGCTTGAGCGGCGGATACTGCCGCCATACGAGGCAGGATTCGGCCTGCCCACGGGTCTTGTCAGTGGTCTCCCGCGTCTGGACGAAGCGGTCTTCACCGGTGCGTATCCCATCGCCAGGGTCGAGTTTGCGGACGAGGCGCTCCCGGTCGCCCTCACTCTGGAGGCGTTCAATCCGTTCATCCCGATGGATGACAAGGATAGCGGCATCCCATGCGCGGTCTTCGCCTGGTCGGTCACGAATGCCGGGCGGCGCCCGGTGGACCTGACGATCTGCTTCAGTATGCTGAACGCGTGCGGCCTGGACGGTCTGGAGGCGCCGGGTAACCGGCACCACGCGCAACTGGGCCGCAACGTGAACCGGTGGGTCGAGTCAGGCGGCGTCCGAGGCATCTCGATGTCCTGCGAGAAGTATGGCCCGGACCACATCCAGCACGGCACGCTCGCTATGGCAACAACGCACGAGGCCGTGACCTATCTGACACGCTGGGAGCGCGCCGGCTGGTGGGATGACGTGCAGAGCTTCTGGGACGACTTCGCCGGCGACGGTCGCCTGCCCAATGGCCCGGTACCCGAGCCCTCACCCGACGGGGAGTCCGACGTCGGCTCGCTCGGCGTCGTTCTGCGGCTCGAGCCCGGGCAGTCGGCGGAGGCGCCCTTCATCCTTGCCTGGCGGTTTCCCAACCTGCACAACCACTGGAATGACGAGGCGTCGGTTCGCGGCGCCCGCCTGGGCAACTGGTATTGCACGCAATGGTCCGATGCATGGCAGGTCGCGGAGTACGTGGCGGCGGAGATGCCTCGGCTTGTCCGAACGACACAGACGTTCGCCGACGACATGTTCGACAGCACGCTGCCCGTCGAGGTCCTCGACGCCGCATCAGCCAACATGTCTACGATCAGGACGACGACCTGCCTCAGGACCGAGGACGGCCGGTTCCACGGCTTCGAGGGCTGCGGAGACACCCGCGGATGCTGCCCGATGAACTGCACCCACGTTTGGAACTACGAGCAGGCCGTAGCGTTCCTCTTCCCGGCTCTCGAGCGGACCATGCGCGAGACCGACTTCGGCCACAACACGAGGCCGAGCGGCGACATGGCGTTCCGAACACTGCTCCCGCTGAAGGGCGAGTTGTGGGCCTTCAAGCCGGCCGCCGACGGCCAGATGGGCACCATCATGAAAGCCTACCGCGAGTGGCTTCAGTGCGGGGATCGGCGCTTCCTGGAACGCGTGTGGCCCGGCGTGCGGCGCGCGATGGAGTTCGCGTGGTCGCCGGGCGGCTGGGACGCCGACCAGGATGGCGTGATGGAAGGCGAGCAACACAACACCTACGACATCGAGTTCCACGGTCCCAACACGATGATGGGCACGCTGTACCTCGGCGCCCTCCGAGCGTGCGAGGAGATGGCTCGGGCCGTCGGCAGCGATGACCTGGCCGACCGTTGCCGCAGCATGTACGAGAAGGGGCGCATCAGGCACGTCGAGCTGCTCTGGAACGGCGAGTTCTTCGAGCAGATCGTCCTCAAGCCGGGAACGGCGCTGTCCGCCGGCGGCCTTGCCGACGGCTCGCCGGACTACCCGCGCTACCAGCACGGCCGGGGGTGTCTGTCCGACCACTTGCTCGGGGCGTGGTTCGCCCGCGTCGTCGGACTGGGCGACGTCCTGCCCGCCGACGAACTGAGGAAGGCCGTCAAGGCAATCCACGCTCGCAACTTCCGATCGGACCTGCGAGAGCACCACAGCGTGCAGCGCGTCTACGGCATCAACGACGAGGCAGGCCTTCTCCTCTGCACGTGGCCGAACGGAGGCCGCCCGGCCTACCCGTTCCCGTACGCCGACGAGATCTGGACCGGTATCGAGTATCAGGTCGCCGCGCACTTGCTCTACGAAGGATGGGTGGATGAGGGGCTGGAGATCGTGCGCGCCGTCCGAGATCGGCACAACGGCGCGAAACGGAATCCCTGGAACGAACCCGAGTGCGGCCACCACTACGCCCGAGCCATGTCGTCATGGAGCCTCTTGCTGGCGCTCAGCGGCTATCACTACAACGCGGCTGAGGGTCTCCTGCAGTTCGCTCCGCTCATCAGCGACGAGCCATTCCGCTCGTTGTTCACCGCAGGTTCCGCCTGGGGTGTCGTAGAGATCCAGCCCACCGACTCGTGCACTCGGACGCAGCTCAGGGTCGACTGGGGCGGGTTCCGTCTGCGCACGCTGCACATACCCCTGCGCGGGACAGAAAGCCCCGGTGTCGCCGTGGATGGCCAACCTGTGGCGGCCCGTCTGTCGGACGGCGCCGTTGTACTCGACGCCCCGATCCTCCTTGATGCAGGAGCCACGTTGACCGTGGCGGGCTAGCATCGGTGGCATGGCCGGGGCCGGACATCGCCGGGACCCCGGCCAACCGCAGCTTCGACCCTACGGGGCCATCGCCTCCAGCAGCTTCACGAGGTCATCGAGTGCGCCCTTGTTCCGCTCCGATGCGAACGGCTTCTCCGGGTCGGAGCCTCCCCCCATACCGCCGCCCATTGGTCCGCCGCCCATTGGTCCCCCTGCGCCGCCGGGCGCAGGGCTCAGCCCACCCATCATCGGGGTAGAGGGCCGCGTAGCGGGCATGTTCGGCGCGCCGCCTCCTCCTCCCCCGCGCATCCCGCGCGCGGGCTGGAGGGACTCGAGTGCCTGCTTCTGCGCATCTGTGAGCGCCCCCGTGATATCGCCGAGCTTCTTCTCCGCATCCGCAGCCGGGATCTTGTCGGCGCTCTGCACGGCCTTGAGCAACGGTACCAGCGTCTTCGCCTGAGCAGGTGTCAGGCCCTGCCCCTGCACTTTCTGGATGGCCGCCAGGTTCCTCACCGTCCTGGCGAGCTGCATGCCTGCCGGCGGGGCGCCGCCGCCCATCATGCCGCCCCCGCCACCCATCATCGGGCCACCCCCTCCAGGCGCGCCGCCTCCTCCCCCGCCGGCCATCGCCGCAGGCGTCTCGGCGCCGCCGACTGGCCTGCTCGGAGAGGAGTCGGTCGTATTCCAGAAGCGAACGTAGAAGCCGCCGACCGCGCCGATCACGATACCCAACACCGCGGCCAGCAGGATTGTGCCCGTGCCCGGGCCCTTCGCTGACGTGTTCATCCTAACCCCCCGGTCTACAAGGTGGCCTCATCATACCAAGCCGGGGCGACGTCGTCAATCGTCGTTCGCAACCTCGCTGTGCCGGCGACCGCCTCATGCCCCCTCTGCCCTTCTCCCTCTCCTTTCCAAGGAGAGGGCCGGGGTGAGGTGCCTTCGCCTCCTGCCTCTCTGCTCTCAGCCCGTACTCAATCTCCCCGTCGCCGTCGGAGATGAGCGCGTTAGCGAACCCCTTCGCGGCGAAGCAGGCTAGGGCGAACCGACGGTGCTCTTCCTCCGATGGCCAGTCGCCGAGAACAACCTCCGCCCCGGCTTCCTCCGCAATCCGCGCCACCTGCTCCCAGTCGCCCGCCGCCCCGTGCCACGGCCAGCGCGACACGAAGGCGAACACCGGCCCGGCCTCCCTGACAGAGCGGATGGCGCGATCCAGGAAGGCGGAGTCGTCGTGGAGGATGAGGCAGGAGCAGCAGCGAGGAACAGCCGATGCGTCCGCTGGAACCTGAGCGGCCTCAGCCATACCGAAGCGTCACAACCTACGTCTCCGTGGCCGCCACAGGCAACTGGGCAGTGTCCCCGGATGCCGCACAACGGATCCTCGCTTATTCAACACGCGCGATCATGCCCGGTCGTCGCACGATACCGCACGACAAGCACTGCCACTGCGCAGCCAACGGCTGCCGGGGCAAGGCAACCCAGCGTGCTGACATGTATTGGGCTCCGGCCGAACCCGAAGACCAAGCTTGGCCAGTCGGCGGAGGCCGCCGTAGCCACCGCCAGTGCCACCGTGAGCAGGATGACTCCAGTCCACCAGCCCCCCATCGGGGCGAGCGTCCCTGCGAGCCAAGTCAACCCGGCACCGAAGATCGCGGCGAACGGTGCGGCGACGATCAGAACGAGAATCCATAGCGCAACGGTCGCCACGACCGCCTCTGCTGGCCCAGTCAGCATGGTCAGCAGTGGGTCCTCGTGCCGATGCCACAGGAACTGCGACCCTACGTAGGCGAGGAAGACGATGGCCGTCCACAGAGCGACCCATGCTGCGCACAGCTCAGCCGATCGGCGGCATTCTAGGCGCAGCGGGCTCGCGGGAGGGGAGGGCGATCCGCTTGAGACCATGTGGCGAGCGCCTCCTATGGCGCCAAGCCTTGCGGCAGCCATTGGCCCTCGTCAGCACCAGCCCAGTCAGGCCCAAAGGGCAACTGCGGGCCGACGTTGTGCCATCCCATGCACTTCATTGCCAAGCACGAGACGAAGTCCTGGCAGTTGAGCGCTAGCCAGTGGAAGTCATCGCTGCGCCAACGTCGTCCGCACAGGACCCACCCACGTCCCTTGCCGCATGGTGTTGGTCTTCCGAACGTGTCAACGTTGCGTGCCAGGTAACAGATACAGCGCTCTTGGCGCGGCGTCACGTTCAGATCGGTGCACTCCGTGTCGCAGGCGTTGTACGGTTCAAGGTTCGGGAGGCAACCCCAGATGACCCCATGCGGGCCCCATCC
>Ga0172368_10005057_pt1 | contig 14948 bp, 10 predicted proteins | sample Lak11m_FD_114540 | JGI IMG/M metagenome (GOLD analysis project Ga0172368, IMG submission 114540) | Freshwater microbial communities from Kabuno Bay, South-Kivu, Congo - kab_022012_11m | ecosystem: Environmental > Aquatic > Freshwater > Lake | place: Democratic Republic of the Congo: South-Kivu...
CCGCCGCGCCTCAAACGGCGCACGCTTCAGCGCCCGTCCCTCAACGCAAAACTGCACGAAGCGTTTGAACACCGTTTGACTCTGGTACAAGCCGGGACGGGTTATGGCAAAAGCACCACGCTGGCGTCGCTTGCCACCAGTGCCGGACTCGAAGTGCCGTTGTTCTGGTATACCGCAAATGAGTCTGATGCCGACCCGCAAATTTTTCTGTCGTATCTCATTGCCGCCTTTCGTGTGCGCCTGCCCATGCTCTCCGATGCGCCGCTCGCCGTGCTGCACGAGATCAGCAGCGAAGGGCGCAGTGACTCGTGGTCACTGGTGATTGATGCGCTGATCAACGCGCTGACCGAATCGATTCACGAACCGTCGCTCCTCGTCATTGACGATTATCACTTCGTCGCCCACTCGCCCGAAGTCGTCGCCCTCGCCGAGCGTTTCATTTCTTTCGTCCCGCCCGATCTGCATGTCATCATCTCGGCGCGCACACTGATCAATAGTCCGGGGCTTATCACTTGGCGTGCCAAGGGCGAAGCGATGGAGATCACCCGCGACGATCTTGCCTTCGACGATTCCGAGATCGAGTCGTTGTTCCACCACACCTACTCCATGAATCTTTCGCGCGACGAGATCAAAAATCTCGCCCACAAAACCGAAGGCTGGCCCATCGCACTGCAACTGGTGTGGCAAGGTTTACGCAACACCGATCAACGCGCCGCCGATCTTCTCTCGCAAGAAACCGCCTCACTCACTGCGTTGTTCGATTATCTGGCGCACGATGTCCTTGAACGCCAACCTAAACCCATCGCCGATTTCTTGCGCGACACCTCTGTATTAAACGAACTCACGCCCGCCGCCTGCGACGCCGTCACGCTATCGTCCGACAGCGATCACACGCTCGCCCATTTGCACGAACTCGATCTCTTCGTCGTCGCCTTGAGCGACAAACATTACCGCTATCATCATCTCTTTCACGATTTTCTTCGCGCCCAGCTTCGTCAAGATCAAAATGCTAAACGCGAGCGGCACCACCGCGCCGCAAAATTTTTCCATTCGCAAAACGATCTCGAAGAAGCGATCTATCACTATCTCGAATCGGATTCATTCGCCGATGCCGCCGCCGCCATCGAGATCGCCGGTGACGCCGCCGTGCGCGGCGGACGCTTGGATACGGTCTCACGCTGGGTTGACCGCATCCCCCCCGACGTGTTGAACGATCATCCCCTCCTGCAGCTTTATCTCGCCGACGTGCATCGCCTCAGCAGCCGCTTCGACGAAGCCCTGGCGTGGTACGCCCAAGCCGAAGGGCGTTGGCGCGCGCGCGGCGATCATGCCGGGACGAGTCGCGCCCTGCGCGGGCAAGCGTTGATCTATCTCGACACGGTGCGCCCGGCGCAAGCCGAAAGCCTGCTCGAAGAAGCGCTACGCCTCTCCGACGGCAGCGCCGATCGTCAATCGCAAGCGCGCATGTTGGAACTGCTCGCCGAAAATAAATTAAACATGGGCAAGCCCGTCGAAGCCGAGTCGCTGCGCGAGCAAGCGCGCGAACTCCGCGAAGAAGCGCCCAGCGAAGACGCCCTCAGCGTGCGAGTCAAACTCCGCACCGGGCATCTCGACGCCGCGCAAAAAATTTTGGAGTCGTGGATTGATGCCGAGCGCAAAGAAGTGCAAGCCCACGCCCCGCGCGGACATCGCGAGACCGTGTTGCTGCTCTCGCTTATTCAAACGTTTCGTGGTGAAGCCGATCATGCTCTTGCGTTAGCACGCGAAGGCATTGCCTTGGGCGAGCGGCTCAACTCGCCCTTCATCACCGCCGTCGCCCACAGCCGCTTGGGTCATGCTTTGCAACTTCACAAGTCCACTGCCGATGAAGCGATACGCTGTTATCAAACTTCAATCGCTATGGGAGATCGTCTCGCCGTGCGCCGCACTCGCGCCGAAGCTCAATGGGGTCTCACCCGCGCCTACGGTTTTTTTGGCGATCTTGATTCCGCGCGCATGGCGGCGGCAGAAGGAATCGAGATCGCTGATTGGGCAGGCGATCTGTGGATTCGATCTTTAACTGAGCTGATGTTGGGCGCGAGTCACGTTCTCTCAGGGGACGCCGCCTCGGCTGTGGAAATTTTGTCTCGCGTGCTGCTGTCGTTCCGCGAGTGTGGCGACAGTTTTGGGCGCGCCGCGACGCGGTTGTGGTTATGCCTTGCCCACTTCGATCTTAAACAAAGCGAACACTTCGCCTCCTCGGCGGATGATCTGTTGACCCTTTGCGAGACTCACAACTATCACTTCCTCTTCACCGCTTCCACTTTGTTGGGACCGCCGGACCCGCGCAAGTTGATTCCCATCCTCATCGAAGCGCGTGCCCGCCGCCGCCGACCCAGTTATGTCACGCGGCTCTTAACCGACATCGGCTTACCCGATGTGCAAGTGCATCCCGGCTATCAACTGCGGGTGAATACGCTGGGCAACTTTCGCATATGGCGCGGCGACGTGGAAATTGATGCGCGCGAGTGGAAGCGCGATAAAGCGCGGCAGCTCTTTCAACTTTTGCTCACCCGACACGGTAAACCTTTGCAGCGCGAAGAGATCACCGAAAAGTTGTGGCCCGCTCTTTCACCCGAAGCCGCCCAGCGCGATTTTAAAGTGGCGCTTAACGCGCTGAACAAAGTTCTGGAACCGAATCGAGAAGCCGACGCGCCGTTTGCCTACATCCTCCGCCAAGGCGCTTCGTACTTTGTCCGCCCCGACGCCGACATGCTGATTGACGCGATTCAATTTGAGAAAGAAAGTGAAGTGGGGTTGCGTCTGAGCGATGCTGTCAGCCATCAGCCATCAGCCATTAGCCATCTTCAATCTGCCATGCGCTTATATGCCGGTGATTTTCTCCCCGACGCTTTGTATGAAGATTGGGCGAGCGAAGAGCGCGAGCGTTTGCTGGCTCTCTATCTCCGCGCCGCCGACAAACTGGCGGGCGTGCTGATAGATCGGGCGCAATTCGACGAAGGACTCGAAGTGTGCCAAAAAATTTTGGCGCGTGATGTGTGCTGGGAACGCGCTTACCGTTTGATAATGACCGCTTACGCCAAACAGGGCAACCGCCCGCAAGCGTTGAAAACGTATCAGCGATGTGTGGAGATTCTTAAAAACGAGTTAGATGTTGAGCCAAGTGCCACGACGCTTGGATTGTATCAGCAGATTACGCAAGCATCCTGAGCGGAGCGCGAAAAGTTTTTCGTGCGAAGTCGAAGGATGCGATATGTAAAACGTTTTTCCTCTAACCGCACCCTTCGACTGTGATCCGCGCTCCGCGCGGTTCTCCGCTCAGGGTGCTTTGCACGAGTGTAACCCCTCTGTAACCCCGCCGCGTTATCTTCCAATCGAATATGGAAACCCCTGCGCCTAACGAGACGAATGTAGTCTCGTTTGTCATGCGTTTCGTCTACGATAAACCGAATGAATGGCACGGCGTGATTCGCCATATCCAATCGGATGCCGAGATTCATTTTACGCATTGGGACGACGTGAAAAAATTTGTGGCGCAGTATGTAGAAGTAAAAGGAAACACGGAAATTAGTGAACAGGGAAACGAGGGAAACAAGTAAACAGGGAAAGATGTAAACAGGGAAACAGGCGGATATGTGTTTACCTGACTATCTGGCTACTTGACTATCCGACTACCAGACTACGAGAGAGGCTCAAATGGCAATCACATTTAACAACCGCGTCGCCATCGTCACCGGCGCGGCGAATGGCATCGGCAAAGAAACGGCGCTGGCGTTGGCGCGCGAGAAAGTGGCGGTGTCGCTGTGGGATATGGCTGAAGAGGCGGGCAAAGCCGCCGCCGCAGAAATTGAAAAATCTGGCGGCAAGGCGATGTTCATCAAAGTCAACGTTGCTAATCAAGCCGAAGTTGAATCGGCAGTGCAGGCAACGCTGGAAAAGTTTGGCCGCGTGGATATTCTGATCAACAACGCCGGCATCGTGCGCGACGCGCAGTTAATCAAAGTGAAAGATGGCGTGGTGACGGGCAAAATGAGCGAAGCCGAGTTCGACGCGGTGATCGCCGTCAACCTCAAAGGCGTGTTCAACTGCACCCAAGCCGTCGCGCCGCAGATGATCAAACAAAATTATGGACGCCTCATCAACGCTTCGTCCGTCGTTGGCTTGTATGGCAACTTCGGTCAAACAAATTACGTCGCGACTAAGTCGGGCGTGATCGGCATGACCAAAGTGTGGGCACGCGAGTTGGGGCGCAAGGGCATCACCGTCAACGCTGTTGCCCCGGGCTTCATCGCTACCGACATGGTGAAGTCCATGCCCGAAAAAGTGATCGCCTCAATGGTCGAACACACTCCGGCGGGACGCATGGGCGAACCGAAAGACATCGCCAACGCCTATCTCTTCCTTGCCTCTGATGATGCGAGCTTTATCAACGGTCACACCTTGAGCGTGGATGGGGGGATGGTGGTGGGGACATGATTGAGTAGGGGCGACGCATCCGAAGGAGTCGCCCTTACGCAAAACGTATGCACATTGATTGGCTACAAAAACGCGCCCAACTCACCCCCAACAAAATCGCGCTCGTTGATACGCTTCACGACAATCGCGCGATCACTTATAGCGAATGGAATCGATCTACGAATCGCACGGCGAATTTTTTGCGCGAGCGGCTCGGCGTGAACAAAGGGGATCGCGTGGCGGTGCTGGCGATGAACTGCGTCGAATATCTCGACGTGTGGTTCGCCTGTCAAAAGATCGGCGCGATACTGCAAAATTTAAATTGGCGGCTCGCCCCGCGTGAACTGATCAGCGTCATTAACGATGCGACCCCGCGCGCGCTGATCTACGGCGACGACTTTGTGACTCAAGTGGAAACGATTCGCAACGATGTCGCCGTCAGCCGCTTTGTGGCTTTGGGTAAACAACTCGATCCTGATCTCGCCTTCGCCGAGCGCGACGGGGCTGCCGACTCTGCTCCCGCGCCTGTTGATCTCGCGTTGGACGACGTGTGGGTGATCTGTTACACCGGCGGCACAACGGGTTTGCCCAAAGGCGCGATGCTCACGCACGGCAACATTTTTTTCAACTCGGTCAACACGGTGATGAGTTGGGGGCTGACTCCCGATGACGTCACAATTTTAAACTCGCCACTCTTTCACACCGGCGGTCTCAACGTCTTCACCGCGCCACTTGTTCACGTCGGCGGCACTTCCATCGTGTGCAAAACTTTTGACGTGGATCAAGTTTTCAATTTAATCGCGCAAGCCGGTGTAACAACGTGGTTTGGTGTGCCGACCATGTTCACCATGATGCAGCAGCATCCACGTTGGAATGACGCTGACTTTTCAAAATTAAAGTTGCTCATCAGTGGCGGCGCGCCTTGCCCCTTGCCCATCTTTGAAAAATTTTGGGCGAAGGGCGTAGATTTCAAAACAGGTTACGGTCTCACCGAAGCGGGACCGAACACGTTTTGGCTGCCGCCCGAAGATGTGCGGCGCAAGCCCGGCTCGGTTGGCTTCCCGCTTTTTCACATTGACGTGCAGATCGTCAATGAGGGTCGCGAGTGTGGCGCGGACGAAGTGGGCGAGTTGCTCATTCGCGGCAATCACGTGTGCAAAGGTTATTGGAATCAACCTGAAGAAACGACGAAGGCAATTCGTGATGGCTGGCTGCATACCGGCGATCTGGCGCGACGCGATGGTGAAGGCTACTACTTTATCGTGGGCAGAAGCAAAGACATGATCATCAGTGGCGGCGAAAACATTTATCCCGCCGAAGTGGAGAGCGCGATTGCCGCCCACGAGTCGGTGGCTGAGGTTGCCCTCATCGGCGTCCCCGACGAAAAATGGGGAGAGGTGGGTAAGGCAGTTGTCGTCATTGCCGACGGTGAAGCGATCACGCCAGAAGAGTTGATCAAATTTTGCGGCGCGCGACTCGCCAAATACAAAGTGCCAAAGAGCGTGGTCTTCGTGGAGTCGATTCCGAAGACGGGCGCGAACAAGATTGACAAGTTGGAGTTGGTGAGGAAGTACGGGAAATGAAATCTAGCCACGAATTTCGCGAATTTACGCGAATGAATTAAATAATTCGCGTTCATTCGCGCCATTCGCGGCAAAAAAATATGCCACGAGTTCAAGCAAACGACATCAACATCGCTTACGAGGTCAACGGCGAAGGTCAGCCATTGCTGCTCATCACCGGCTTGGGTTATGGCGCGTGGTTCTGGCACAAGGTGACGCCGCTTCTCGCCAAAAATTTTCGCGTGATCACGTTTGACAATCGCGGCGCGGGCGCGAGTGATAAACCCGATGGACCTTACAGCGTGAGCATGATGGCGAAAGATACGGCGGGTTTGCTTGATGCGCTCAAGATCAAAAATGCTTTTGTGTTGGGTCATTCACTGGGCGGTTTCATCGCGCAAGAACTTGCCATTACGCGATCTGATCTGGTGGGCAAATTGATTCTGGCTTCGACCACTCACGGCGGCATGAAGGTTGTGCCGATCACGCCCGAAGCGCTCGCGGTGATCATGGATCGCAGTGGCGACCCGATTGATCTGGTGAAGCGCGGCGTTAAGATCGCTTCTGCGCCCGGTTTTTCCGACAAACACCCGGACGTTGTTCAAGAGTTGGTTGACTATCGTTTAACCAACCCCGTGCCGCCCGCGCAGTATGGCGCGCAAACGGCGGCGGGCTTGGGGATGAATCAGTTTAGCGATGATCAGGTGTTGGCGCGGATGAAAGCGATCACTCAGCCAACTCTGGTTTTGTTTGGCGAATACGACAAGGTGGTGCCGCCCGCCAACGCGCAGCTCTTTCTCGAAAAACTCCTGAATGCTAAAGCGCAGACGATCCCGAACACGGGGCATATCGTCCCGATTGAGGATCCGCAAGCAACAGCAGAGACTATAACTAAATTTTTTAAAGGATAAAGAACAAACCGCGAAGGCGCGAAGAACGCAAAGTTCTTTAAAGTTTTTCTTCGCGCCCTGTGCGGTTTTCTCTACTTGATGCGACATCCTCAAATTATTTCAACAGGTAGTTACGTTCCCGAAAAAATTGTCACCAATGCCGAGATGGATCGGATTTTGGGCGAGCCGGTGGATCAATGGTTGATTGACAACGTCGGCATCCGCGAGCGGCGGATGATGGCTGAAGATCAGGTCACATCGGATTTGATCGTCAATGCTTCAAAGACGGCATTAGATCGCGCAGGCATTATGCCAAACGATCTCGACATGATCATCGTCTCGACAGATACGCCCGATTATCTTTCGCCTGCCACTTCTGTTGTTGTTCAACACAAGTTGGGCGCGGAGAGGGCGGGCGTGTATGACGTGAACAGCGCCTGCGCCGGTTGGGTGACTGCGCTCGATCAGGGCGCGCGGAATTTAATGACCGAACCCGATTACAAATATATTTTGGTGGCGGGCGGTTACGGTATGACGCGCTACATTGATTGGAAAGATAAAAAGACGGCAACACTTTTTGCCGATGGCGCGGGCGCGGCGGTGTTGAGTGCGGGCGATGCGCCAGGATTTTTATCGAGCAAGTTGCTGGCGCGGGGCGAGTTCCACGATGCGCTTGGAATCTATAGCGGCGGCACATACCATCCGGCGACTCCGGAAGGCATTGAAAAGTGGGGTCCGCCGCGCGTGCAGTTCGTCAAAAAATTTCCAAAAACGTTCAACACCGAGTATTGGCCTTTGATCATTGACGGCGCGTTGCAGAAAGCGAATCTCACTCGCGATGATGTGAGCCATTATTACTTTACGCAGCTCAACTTGCGGACGATTGAGGCGATGATGGAGTTGTTGAAGCAGCCGATTTCAAAAACGCATTGGGTGATGGACAAATGGGGTTACACCGGCTCGGCGTGTGTGATCATGGCGCTCGACGACGAGATCGCACAAGGGCGTGGACCGAAGAAAGATGATGTGATTCTTTTTTGTGCCAGTGGTGGCGGGATTACGATGGCGGCGTCGGTGTGGAAATGGACGGTGTGAGGACAAAGGGGATAGGGGAAACAAAGGAACTAAAGGAAATGTCATTCCGAGGAGCGCGTAGCGCGACGAGGAATCTCCGGGACTAATTAAGGAGACTCCTCGCTTCGCTCGGAGTGACATGACAGGCGTCTATTATGTATATCGGCGATTATTTAGGAAGAAGAGATCTATATACGCCTAACGCGCTTGCTATTGTAGACACTGGCAAGACTCCCGAGTGGCGCTTGACCTATAAGCAGCTCAACGAGCGGGCGAATAAATTTGCGAATTGGCTGCGCGAAGCGGGTGTGGGCAAAGGAGATCGCGTGGCGATTCTGGCGCGGGATGGTGTGGAACATCTCGATTGCTTTTTCGCTTGCGCCAAGCTCGGCGCGATTCACACTGCGCTCAACTGGCGGTCTCATTGGCGCGAGATCGAGGGCGTCATCCAGAACGTCACGCCGAAGGTGTTGAACTTCTCCGATGATTTCAAAGAGGGCGTGAACAGTTTGCGCGAGTCGATCCATGACTCGCGCTACGACATTAAACATTATTTGCACGTCGAGGGCAGTGGGGTCGAGGGCGGCAGGCACTTTGAAACCACGCTGCAAGCGGCGCGCGCCGAGGCGGTGACGTGCGAGGCTCTCGAAGCGGAAGATGTCGCGGCGCTGATCTTCACCGGCGGCACCACGGGGATGCCGAAGGCGGCGCAAGTGTCGCATCGGATGATTGCCTGGAATACGTTGAACACAGTCATCCATGACGTGACTCACAACGATGTGTATCTCAACGTCTTTCCCATGTTCCATACGGGCGGCTTGTTTGTCTACACCTTGCCGCAGATTATTTTTGGCGGCACGACGATCTTGGTGCGGCAGTTTGAACCGGCGAAAACGTTGGAGTTGATCGAGCGTGAGCGCGTGACGATCTTTGCCGGGGTGCCGACGATGTATCAGATGATGACTCGGGCTGAAAACTGGAATCAGGCTGACCTGTCCTCATTAAGGTTTTGTACCAGTGGCGGCGCCCCTTTGCCTGTGCCGCTCGTCGAAAAATACACGCAAGAGAAAAAGATTCGCTTCAAGCAAGGTTTCGGCATGACCGAGTTTGGCCCCGGAGTTTTTGCGCTCGCGCCGGAAGACGCGATTCGCAAAGCCGGTTCGATTGGCAGACCCAACTTTTTTGTGGACGCGCGGATCGTGGACGAAGGAAATAATTTTTTGGGCGCGGACGAAGTGGGTGAATTAATTTTGAAGGGTCCTTCGTATTCATCGGGATACTTCAACAACCCGCAAGCCTCTGCGGAATCTATTGACGCGCGCGGATACTTTCATACCGGCGATTTGGCGAAGTGCGACAGCGAAGGCTACTTCTACATTGTGGATCGCAAGAAGGATATGTTTATCAGCGGCGGCGAGAATGTGTATCCGGCGGAGATCGAGAAAGCGATCTATCAACATCCGGCGATTCAGATGTGCGCGGTGATCGGCCTGCCTGATGCCAAGTGGGGCGAAGTCGGTCATGCCTGTGTCGTCTTGAAGCCGGATCAAAAATTGAGCGAAGAAGAATTGATCGCGTTTGTCGCGGCGCGTCTCGCCAAATTTAAAGTTCCCAAAGGCGTGACGTTTATGGACGCACTGCCGATCAGCGCGGCGGGGAAGATTTTGAAGAGGGAGTTAAAGGCGGTAATTGGTAAATAGTAATTGGTAATTGGAGATTGGAAATTAGAAGTTGGAGTAATGATGTTGGCGGTAGATCAGGTTGTTACTGTTAAACGCACTTTCACCCAAGACGATTTCAATCGTTTTGCGATGTTAAGTGGCGATGATAACCCGATCCACGTTGACCCGCAGTTTTCGGCGCGCACACGTTTTGGGCGCACGGTGGCGCATGGCATGTTTCTCTACAGCGTGTTGTGTGCCGCGTGGAGCGCGCACTTGTCCGGCGCGATTCAACTTGAACAAGAATTAATTTTCCCCGCGCCGACGTTTGTGGGCGACGTGATGACGTTCAGGTTAGAGGTCACGGCGTTGAATGACGGTGAAGCCGAGATGAACATGCAAGTTCTTCGACCTGATGGCGCCGTGACCGTTGAAGGGCGCACGCGGGTTTGTATGCCCACGAGCCAAGTGAGGCGACCTGCCGCCAGCGCGACAAAAAAATTTAGCGACTCGGCGCAGCACTACAAAGGCTTGCAGATCAATCAATGCGTTTTGATCACGCGCACGTTTTCTCGAGCCGATCTCGCCGAATATGTCGATCTCACCCGCGACTCGAATCCCGTCTTCACAGGGGATGCCGCCACTCTCCCCGGCGGCTTGCTCGGCGGGTTATTTTCTTTTTTGTTAGGCACGGAACTTCCGGGGCGCGGCACCAATTGGCTCAGGCAGCATCTTGCTTTTCCCGCGCCCGCGCATCCTAACGAAACGATCACCGCCAGCGTCGAGATCGTCCGCATCCGCCCCGAAAAAGATTTAGTGAATCTCAAAACGCTTTGCGTGAATCAGCAAAATGAAATTGTGTGTGACGGCGAAGCGCTGGTGTTGGTGAAAGATTTGGAAACGATTTTGTAGAGGCGTAGCAGGCTGCGTCTCTTGGGAAGGCAGAAATTCTATGTTCGGCATAGGTTACTGGTTAACGAAACACGCGCAGTTGCATCCCAGCCGGGTCGCGCTGGTGAGTCCGCAAAGGACTTATTCCTATAGCGATCTCAACAGCGAAGCGAATAAGGTTGCTCACGCGTTGAAGGGATTGGGGATCAAGGAAGGAGATCGCATCGCCATCTTGGCGATGAACTATCCCGAGTTCCTCACGATCTTTTTTGGCGTTGCCAAGATCGGCGCGGTGCAGGTCTCACTCAACTATCGCCTCACCGCGCCCGAACTTGTTTATCAACTTCAAGACAGCGGCGCGCGCTTGTTGTTCGTGGGTTCAGAGCAAGCGGCGATCATTCCCGCGCTGCGCGAAGGCACGAAGATCGAAGGCGTGTATGTGTTGGAAGGTGAATCGCCTGCGGGATGCAAAACGTATTCGCAATTGATCAATGGGCAAGCCGACTCTGATTTTGAAACGATCTCTTGGGACAAACCTTTGTTGATCGTTTACACCAGCGGCACAACCGGCAAACCCAAAGGCGCGATGTTGACTCACGCCAACCATTTTTGGAACGCGATGAACGACATCATCCCCTTGCGCTTCACGGCGGATGATTGCGCGCTGACGCTGCTGCCGTTGGTTCACGTGGGCGGCTTGGGGCTGTTTACTCTGCCTATGTTATTGCTGGGCGGCAAAGTGATCCTGCCGCGCAAGTTCGATCCCGACGAAGCGTGGACTCTGATCGAAAAAGAGAAGCCGACGATTGTGATGGGTGTGCCGGCGGTCTTTCAATTTTTGATCGGCTCGCCGAAATTTAAGACTGCAAATGCTTCGAGCGTGCGCGCCTTTTACAACGGTGGGGATCGCTGCCCGTTAGAGGCGGTTCAGGCATTTCGCGGGCGCGGCTTGCCCTTCGGCGGTGGATACGGGCTGACCGAAACATCGCCCACCGCTTTTATGATGGAGCCGGATGATTTCAAGCGCGGCACAAGCCGACTCGGGTTTATTGGCAAGGCGGCGTTTTTTAACGAAGCACGGGTGATGGGCGGTGACGGCAGCACCGTCGCTCAAGGCGAGATCGGCGAGCTGCAATTGCGCGGCGGCAACGTCTTCTCCGGTTATTGGAATAAAGCGGAAGCGAGCCAAGAAGCTTTCACGGGCGATGGCTGGTTCCGCACGGGCGATCTTGTTTCGCAAGATGAAACAGGTTTGACGTTTGTGAGCGGGCGCAGCAAAGAGATGTTCAAGAGCGGTGGCTTGAATGTGTATCCGGCTGAAGTGGAAGTGGTGTTGGCGCAGCACGCGGCGGTGAAGGAAGTCTGCGTGATCGGCGTGCCGGACCCGAAGTGGAATGAAGTGGGCAAGGCGATTGTGGCGATCACGAGTGAAGCGAACGCGGACGAATTGATTAAATTTTGCGAAGGCAAGTTAGCCGCCTACAAAATTCCGAAGAGCGTTGTCTTTGTGGATGCCCTGCCGCGTAACTCATTGGGCAAGGTGATGCGCGGCGAGTTAAAGGCGAAATATTCGTAGAGACGTTGCCTGCAACGTCTCTACCCAAAACATAATGTCTCTGGTTTTTCTTGAAATCATGCCACCTCTTGCCACTATCACCCTCAATCGTCCAGAGCGGCACAACAGTTTGATTCCAGAATTACTGCGCGAGCTGCTTGAGGTGATTGACTCGGTTAAGGCAAATAATGAGGTGCGAGTCGTGGTGCTGCAAGCGAACGGCAGATCGTTTTCGACGGGCGGGGATGTGAAGGCCTTTTACGATCATTGGAATGAGATCGAATCGTATTCGGGCGAAGTCGTCGGGCTGTTAAACGATTCGATTCTTGCATTGATCAATTTACCGCAGCCCATCGTGGCGGCGGTTCACGGAATTGTGACGGGCGGCTCGCTGGGTTTGGTGTTGGCGTGTGATGTGGTGCTGTTAAGCGAGCGCGCATCTTTTACGTCGTTTTACTCTGTTGTGGGTTTTAGTCCCGATGGCGGTTGGACGGCGATGCTGCCAAGCCTCATCGGGCAGAAACGCGCGGCGCAGGCGTTGATGCTCAATGAAACGATCACCGCGCGGCAAGCGGTGGAGTGGGGGATGGCGAATCGGATCGTCGAAGCCGTTTCGATTCGGGATGAGGCGGTGGCGGCGGCGCGGAAGATCGCGGCGATGAAGGTTGGCAGCATCCGCCGCGCGAAAAAAAATCTTTGGTCAAATGTGGATCAAATTGCGCGGTCGTTGGAATCCGAGCGGGCACAATTTATCACTCAAATAAAGACAGAGGACGCCAAGTTAGGCGTGGCGCAGTTTTTATCGGCGAGTATGATGTAACCATGATGTAACCAACCCATACTACCTTTTTAGGAGGCTCGTCATGAACATCGGATTACTGCCAGCCCGCAATGCCCGTTACCGTCCCAATCATCTCGCCGTTGTCTTTAAAGATCAGCGACTCACGTTTTTAGAATTCAACAAACGAGTCAATCGTTGGGCGAATGCGTTGGTGAAGATGGGGGTGAAGAAGGGCGATAAGGTCGCCACGATTCTGCCGAACTGTTTGGAATTGTTGGAGACGTATTGGGCGGTTGCCAAAGTGGGCGCCGTCGTTGTCCCCTTGAGCAATTTGCTCAGGGGAAAAGGACTCACCACTCTGCTCAACGACTCGGATACGGAACTGATCCTTACCAACAAAAATTTTGTCGAGCATCTCGATCCATTGCGACCCGACTTGCCAAAGATGAAAGCGGATCGTTACGTGTTGGTAGATGACCCGAATGTGAACGGCTATCAGTATTATCACTCACTCGTCTCGTACGCCAGCGAAGATGAACCGCCTTACGTCGAGATCAACGACGACGATCCTTACAACATCATTTACAGCAGTGGCACAACGGGCTTGCCCAAAGGCATTGTGCATACGCATTACATCCGCGCCAACTACTGCATGTTGTTCTCCGCTTCGTATCGTATTCTGCCCGAAAGCGTGATCATGCACGCCGGGTCGTTGGTGTTCAACGGCGCGTTCCTCACGTTGATGCCCGCTATGTTTTTGGGCGCAACTTACATTCTGATGGATCACTTTGATGCCGAACTGACGATTGAGACGATCAAAAAAGAAAAAGTGACGCACATCAAAATGGTGCCGTCGCAGATCGTGGCGATGCTCAACTCGCCCAACTTCACTTACGAGAATCTCAAATCGTTGGAGATGTTCGGCACGGTGGGCGCCCCTTTCCATAAAGAACATCGTGAGAAATTAACTTCGATAGTTCCCAACGTGTTTTACGAACTTTACGGACTCACCGAGGGCTTCATCGTAGTGTTGGATCGCACGCACTACGCCACCAAACCGATGTCGGTGGGCGTGCCGCTTCCGTTTTACGAAATGCGGGTCGTGGATGAGAACGGAAAAGATTTGCCGCCGAATGAAGTGGGCGAGATCGTCGGGCGCGGTCCGTTGATGATGCCGCATTACTACAAACGACCCGATGTGACGGCGCAAGCGATCAAAGACGGCTGGCTGTATAGCGGCGACATGGGTTACGCCGACGAAGATGGATTTTTGTTTTTAGTGGATCGCAAGAAGGACATGATCATCAGTGGCGGCGTCAACGTGTACCCGCGCGATATTGAAGAAGTGATCGTTCAGCATCCGAGCGTGCGTGAGGTGGCCGTCTTCGGCGTCCCCGATGACAAATGGGGTGAGACGCCGCTCGCCGCCGTGATCTTGCGCGAGAAGAACGTGACCGCCGCCGAGTTGAAGAAGTGGATCAACGAACACGTCGAAGCGCGCTATCAACAAGTGGGCGACGTGGCGATCATGGACGATTTTCCACGAAGTACGGCGGGCAAGACTCTCAAGCGCGTGATGCGCGATGAGTATTGGAAGAACAAGCAGGAGAAGATTTGAAAATCCCAAATTCCAAAAGCCCAAATCCCAAGATGTGTCATTCTGAGCGGCGTTGTTCCGCGAAGAATCTCTAGGACGAGTCTAATCGACTCCTCGCGCTTGCACTGAGCGAAATCGAAGTGTCGCTTGGAGTGACATATTCGGATGGAACATTTCGTCGAAACGAATGGCGTCAATCTGCATTATCTCGATCATCAAGGCGGCCAGCCGTTGATCGTGTTGATGCATGGACTCACGGCGAATGCCCATTCGTTTGATGGATTGATCGGCGCCGGACTCTCACCCAAATACCGCGTGATCGCTCCTGACCTACGGGGGCGCGGACTCAGCGACAAACCCGCGAGCGGCTACTCGATGGCGGCGCACGCGGCGGACATCGTGGGGATGTTGGATGCGCTGAACATCAAGCAAGTGGTGATGGGCGGTCATTCGTTTGGCGGCTTGCTCACGTTTTATATCGC
>Ga0172368_10005058_pt1 | contig 14948 bp, 8 predicted proteins | sample Lak11m_FD_114540 | JGI IMG/M metagenome (GOLD analysis project Ga0172368, IMG submission 114540) | Freshwater microbial communities from Kabuno Bay, South-Kivu, Congo - kab_022012_11m | ecosystem: Environmental > Aquatic > Freshwater > Lake | place: Democratic Republic of the Congo: South-Kivu...
ATCGTAGCCAAGAGCCCAAAGGGCGATGCCACCGAGATGGCTACTTTTGACAAATTCGAGTTTGAGTCGGAGGGAGGCCTCGTTTTCGAAATAGATTTGAGTAGTGTTGCCTGACTCGGTGCTAGTGCCATAGGGTGTTAGAGAGTTACGATCCCAGACTAATTCAAGAGTTTTTTCATTGAGCATTTTTTCAATCCGCTCTAAACTGGCAGTTGAACCGCGACTATTGGTAGGAGCGTATTTGCTATTATCAACAGTGTCCCATTCGTAGCCATAGAGGGGAATGCCAAGGAGAATTTTTTCGGAGGGGACGAGATTGGTAATTTCGGCGATATTTTTAATTACGTTGTGTTCGAAACTATTTTCGAGATCACGAAGGGGGGAGTTGGGGCCGGCAGCGCTCGCTTTAGGCATGGTGTAATCGTAGGTCATGACAACAAAATAGTCGGTTAAAGGAGCGAGACTACTAAGATCCCAAATACGAGGTTTGACAGCGGCGGAAGGGTAAATGGAGATAGTGAGTAAAGGTTTGAGGTTATAGTTATTAGGTTGTAGGTTGTTGGCAAGTTCTTTGATAAAGAGGGTGAAGTTGTCGCGGAGGGTGGGGGAAATATCACCAACTGGTTCGAAGTCGATATTTACTCCAGTTGCACCACTTTCATTAAGAGAAGTAAGAATAGAGGTGATGGCGTTGCGGCGTGCTGCCGTGGAAGAGAGAATATTGTTTAGTGCATCCTGATTAATGGGCATGAAGGTGAGAATGAGAGGTTTATTGGGAATGGAAACTGAGTGTGCGAGGAGGCGTTGATAATTGGTAAATCCTGGGTCTTGTTCTCGTTTATTAACATGGGTATAGATATTCCCATCCTGATTAAGATGAAGGGCAAAGTAAGCGAAGTGGGTGATACCACTCGAAGATTCGGGGGAAAGTTTTTTGAGATTCCAGTAGGGAGCGAAACCGAGGATTAAGTATTCCGGTTTTCCAGTATCCCAGTTTTCCAGTGAGGGAGCAGTGGAGCTAATTGGGGACAGGGGGATTTGAGGGGGGAGGGCCAGATATGTGAATAACGAAGTAAGAATTATCAATAATGGGATTAGAAATATTTTAGTTTTCATTATCGGTTGTGAAGGAAGTACCGGAGTAGGGGACATCAATGGGAGGCTCTTTATAGCCTTCGGGGTAGGGGCCACAGTCAACACAATAGTCTTTGATAAAGGGATCGGAGGCAACAGTTTGGAGCTTAGCCTCGACATCGCCAAATTCACCTTCGTTGTTGGGTGGATGATGGGTGGTTTTGTTAACAAAGAGTTCTTTTTGGAACACTGTACTTACAGTGGGAACAGTGTCTTTGAGAAAATATTCATAGCGTGTTTCGCACGGGGTTTCGGCGGAGGGGAGTGTTCCAGAATTGCTACAGACACTCGCGCCTTCAATATCTTCTGGTTTGACTAGTCCTGGAGTTTTGACATCGCGTAGAGCGTATTTCATGATTTTTTGCCAAATGGGGCTAGCACCAGTTACACCACTAGCGACATAACTCATTGGAGAGTTGTCGTTGTTGCCTACCCAGGTTGCAACGAGAAGGTTGGGAGTATAGCCAATAGTCCAGTTGTCGCGAAGGTTGTTGGTGGTTCCGGTTTTGACGGAGACAGTTTTCCCCGGTACATTCAAAACAGAGTTTGTGCCAAAAGCACTTGAGCGAGCGTTGTTGTCAGACAAAATATGAGAGATTAGAAAAGCAGTGCTAGGAGAGAGGACGCGTTCTTTTTTAAGTTGATCTTCCTTTTTCTCATATAATATTTGGCCGGTAGGGTCTTCGACTTTGAGAATTGGATTGAGAGCGACTTTTTCACCGCCATTAGCGAAGACTCCAAAGGCAGTACTTAAGTCAATCATTGTCACTTCCCCACCACCAAGAGTTAGAGAAAGACCATAGTTTTTGGGATCCTTCCAGGTTGAAATCCCCATTTTTTGCGCGAAATCGATAAAGTTTTCGACACCATTGAGAGCTAAAACTTTCACGGCGGCGATATTAAGAGAGTTGCCAAGAGCAAAACGAATTTGTGTTAAACCTCGGAAGGTGTTGTCATAATTTTTGGGACAGTAATCAGCTTGGCCAAGAACTGAGAAGCAGATGGGGGTATCAAGAAGCATGGTAGAGGGGGTAATGATTTTGTTCTCGATGCCAAGGGCATAGTTGAGAGGCTTAATGCTACTACCAGGCTGTCTGAGGCTAGTTGTGACGTTAAATTTGCCATCAATATCTTCGCTCCAGTAATCTTTGCTACCAATCATGACCAAAACATCGCCATTACTTGGATTGGTGGCTAAGGCCGCACCATTGCTAATTTTGAGACGTCCTAAACTTTTTAGCTCAGCGGAGAGGGAGGCCGAAGCTACGTCTTGCAGTTCTAAATCGAGGGTAGTAGTGACGCGCAGACCACCGGAGTTGACCATTTGCTTGCCATATTGGTTCTCGATTATGTCGCGAACATACATTACAAAGTGGGGTGCGCGAATATCGACTCCTGCACTGGTATAGGTAAGCTCAGTTTCTTTGGCAGTTTTGGCCTCGGCTTCGGAAATTAGTCGGTTATCTAGCATCGAGCTAATTACTTGACCCTGTCTTGTTTTTGCTGAGTCGGGACTAGTGAAGGGGGAGTAGCGAGAAGGGGCTTGAGGTAACCCTGCAAGAAGAGCGGCCTCGCCAAGGGTTAAATCTTTGGCATCTTTGTCGAAAAAGCGATGAGCGGCAGCCTCAATACCATAGGTAGTGCCACCATATGGGATATGATTGAGATACATTTCGAGAATTTGATTTTTGCTATAGAGAATTTCGGTAGCGATGGTTAGGATGGCCTCTTTGATTTTGCGGGAAATTGTCCGCTCAGGAGTAAGAAGAGCTACTTTTACGAGCTGTTGGGTGATAGTGCTACCACCCTCTAATCTTTGTCCGGTTGCGGTTTTGTAGAGCGCGCGGATGATACCTCCAGTGTCGAAACCATGGTGGCGGTAAAAATTTTTATCTTCGATGGCTATGGTCGCGTATTTGACATAGGGGGGAAGATAATCAATTTTTATTGGGGTGCGGTTTTGGTCTGAGTAGATTTCGTAGAGAAGGTTGCTATTCCTATCTAAGATTTTGGTGCTAATTGGGTAACTCGCGGGTTTACTAAGCTTGGCGGGAGAGGGGAGGTCACGCAGGAAGAGGAATAGTCCAGCGAGAATGGTGGCCAAAAAGAAGGAAATAAAGATGAGCTGCTTTTTGTTAAGAGTGAGCGTTGGGGTGGCACGTCGGAATGGCCAGTAATTAGGGAGGTTCATAAGAACATTATATGCTATACTCGTTTTTGCTATGACTGATCTGATACCAGACGAAGTAGGTGTAGAGTTGGGGAGACAAAAAAAGAGGGGCGTTTTGCTTGTTTTGTCGGGACCATCGGGAGTTGGGAAGGATAGCGTGATGCTTAAGCTTTTGGAGAAAAATCCAAAGATGGAAAAGTTGGTGACGACAAATAGTCGACCTAAGCGGGAAGATGAGAAAGATGGATTTGATTACCATTTCGTGAGCCGAGAAGAATTTGAAAAATTAATCGCCGAAGAGGCATTTTTCGAGTGGGTGGAGTATCGAGGGCATTATCGTGGTGGACAAAAGAAGCATGTTCAAGAGGCGCTTGATTCGGGACGCGACGTTATTTGGCGAATTGATGTCAGAGGGGTGATGAATATTAAGGCCAAAGTTAAAGAAATGTTCCCACACTCAGTGTTTGTGATGCTGGCAGTGTCTGACCTAGACATCTTACAGAAAAGAATGGAGGAGCGAGCGAGCGAGACACAGGCAGACTTGGATTGGAGTATTGATATGGCGATGTGGGAGCAGAGACAGTGGCACCATTTTGATTATGTTGTTGAGAATGAAGAGGACAAACTTGATTTGGCGGTAGAGGAGGTGAGTAATATTGTTGAAGCGACGCGGATGAAGGTGGTCTGAATATTTGCTGAATGTTGACCTCGGGTGTACAATTTTTCATAACGTGCCAGGGATAACTAGTAAAAACACAATTGCCCGAGCAGTAGCAGCGACTTTTCCTGAAGAAGTAGCGTTTGTTTCAAGTCTGGTTAAAGCAAAGAGTACCAACCCATATATTCCTGGAGACTCACCTCTCCATGAGACTGTAGAAGGTGAAGTTCCGACATTGATTTTCAACAAATTAAAAGAAATTGGATTATCACCTAAATATGTGGGACCGAGTCGAGAGAGGATGAATGTAATTGCCGAATGGGGGGAGAAGAGGGGTAGAAACTGCCTAATGCTTAATGGTCACATGGATACAGCGCCAGTTGATCCCAAAAATGAGACGGGGTTGTTCTCGGGAGTTGTTCGGGCGGGCAATCTTTATGGAATTGGAGCGCTCGACATGAAGGCAACGCTTGCGGCTTATATTTTTGCGGTCAAAGCACTAATGACAGCAAAGACTAAGTTGGCGGGGAAGTTGATGCTTGCTTTTGTGGTTGATGAAGAGTCGGGGGCATGTAGTAAATATGGGACACAATACTTGTTGGAAAATGGGGTTTTGCCCAAAGCATGTTTGATAGGGGAGCATGGGAGCAAGTATGTAAGGATCGGTCAAAGAGGAATATATCGATTCAAAATTATTGTTAGGGGTAAGGCGGTACATACGGGAGTTTCTGCCTGGGAGCGAAAAGAGGATGGACATAACGCAATTGTGGATATGGGGAGAGTGATTGAGACTCTCCAAGATTTGGCAATACCGTACAAGACTTCGAAAATGTTTGAAGGTAGAAAGCCGGTTTTCACTTTCCCAACCAAGATCGAAGGTGGGGTAGGACTTAATGTCGTTCCAGAATCATGTGTTGCGTATGGAGACGTGAGATTGTTACCTGGAAACTCTGACGCACAAGTAAAGCTCTTATTAATTGAGAAATTGGTCAAACTGGGGATTGATTATGAAATTGTAGATTTGGTTTATTCGCCTGCGGTGGAGATGGATCCACACGATCCACTCGTTCTTGCGCTTCAGAAAGTAGCAAAAGATGTAACTGGGGTAAATCCGCCAGTTGCAGTATCGGGGCCTGCAACTGACGCTTGGATGATGGTGAAGCGTGATATCCCTACAATCATGGGATTTGGGCCAGATGGAGGAGGAGAGCATGGAAGGAAAGAGTGGGTGAACCTCGAATCATTGCAAAAGACAACAGAGATATATGCACACCTGATTGCCGAGTATTTGGGGTAAGATAGGGCAATGTACACCAATCACAAATTCTCCAATTCTCCAATTAACTACGCATTAACTGCGGTTTTGCTGTTGATTGGGGTGGGAGTATTTCTATTTTCGTTATATGTTGCGTCATTATCAGGATTAATGAGTAGGTTGGGACTGGTTGGGGGTGACTTGCGACAAGAGTTAGACACTAATGAGTTGTACCGAGGGTTAGTAGAGGTAGGAGGGATACCAACTTGTGATTGGTGGGAGACAACGAAGACGATTCCGCAGTATATTTTTACGCCTAAGGATCGAAGAATAGGACTGGGACTTGCGGTAGGGAAAAAGCGGAGGAATTGTGCAATTAAGTATGTTTTGAATGGGAATGTTGAGCGAGGTGTTTACACAATGCTTAAGGGAGTGAGGTATGAACGATTAAACTTGCTCGAACTTGAGAGAGGAGTTTTGCGTGATAAGGCAAAGTGTATTGAGTACAACCCAAGAGATTATGGGGATATTGAGATATTTATAGAGTCGAGTAGGGGTAATGTAAGAAGTGTGATCTACAAAGAATACGAAGAGATTAGTCAGATACGGAGTCGATTAGAAGAGAGCTGTGGGACGCAGTTGACGACTCCGCAGGATCGGTTTTAACTAGAGATTGTTAACAAATCAATATGTTGGTGTAAGGAATCCAGTTTAATTCTGGAGCTGTGCCGCAACTGTAAGCCCCACCGTCGCTAAAGCTATGGCGGGCGAAGCCAGGAACTTCCCAACATGTTGCCTTTTCTATATCCTCCGAGCGAGAGGATGAAGGAGTGGGTGTGGGTGCGGAAAGAATAGATTTTGGTGATAGGGCTTCCGAGTATCGCAAACAATATTCAGTTTGGTATTACCTGTGGATGAAAGAACATCTGGGTATTGATGAAGAAATAATGGGAAAAGTTATTGGGTCGAATAACGTAAATTGGGCTGCTGAGCATATTTTTAAGGTTAATTATCGCGAGTATCGTTTGAATTTAAGAAATGGAGTTCTATACTCTCCTGATTTTGGCGGGAAAACATTGTTACAGATGGCAGATGATGCAATTTTGATTCGTGAGAAGGCGGGCGCAAACCTAGATCGAACACAAAGCGAAAAAAGAGGAATTGAAAAATTGCAGGAGATGTTTGGGCGAATTAAAGTGGGTGAGACTGTGGTATTGATGAGCCCTACTGACCCCAATGATCCAGATATGGGTGGATATAGCATGGTTTATGTATATGAAAAACAGGAGAACGATCAAATTAGGGCAACTGCAATTAGAAATGATGAGTTCAAGATTGACGATTTAAGAGTACTGGCTAATTACTTGTCTGGGGTGAATCGGTGGAATGTTGCAGATCATATGGATTTTGTGGCGAAGCCATTCATAACAAGATTAAGCTTTGAAAAGTTAGTTGTGGAAATCGGAGTAAGTAGGAAGGATGTACTACCTAGTTGGGTTGAGGAGATGTCGGCGAGCGTGGTGCGAGCAATGTTGTTTGAGTTGGGGATGGGAAGGGTAGAAAAAATGAAGGAGATATTTGATGCATTTCAAATGAGTGTAAAGACAAGATATGAATATGAGAAAGAAAAGATGGGAGATCAAGATTTAAGTTGGATTGACCCCGTAAGAATGTCGCATGACGAGGGCATGTGGCTAATGGTGCAGAGACAATTTTTGGAGCGGGGAGGAAGAGAGATGATGAGTGGGGGTGGATCGTGTGGGAGACCAGATTTGGACATAAAAACAGACCCATTGCGAAGCAACAATGTGATGTCTGATTTGGTGGGAGTTAATGAGCGAGAAGATAGTTACTCATTTGATCACGAGGGGAAGTGTGTGGTGTGTAAGCAAGATCCGAGAATGTTGGGGCCATGTGGGATTTGTGAAGAATGTGATCATAAAATCCGCGCCCAGGTGGAGTAGAAATATTGCTACTTTTTGATGCAGTCGGGACTAGTTGACACTCACTAGTCGTAGGGGTTACGGTAGATGAGCCCTACTATATGTAGGGTTTTGGTTCGAGAGGAGTAAAAGATATGCAATGCCCATATTGTCACTACGAAGATACTTCTGTATTGGAATCACGAATAACTGACGAAGGTGGGGCGATGAGGAGGCGTAGAGAGTGTGTTAAGTGTAGTAAGCGTTTTACCACCTATGAAAGACCAGAGGGGGTAGATATCAAGGTTGTTAAAAAGACGGGCAAGATCGAGGACTTTGATCGAGAGAAGCTGAAGAGAGGAGTGATGAAAGCAACCTGGAAGAGGCCAGTAACGATGGAGCAGATCGAGGCGATGGTGGATGAGATCGAGGGGATACTCAGGAGAAAGACAACTACAGAAGTGAGGTCCTGGGAGATAGGAAATTTGGTGATCAATAGATTAAAAAAGATTGATCCACTGGCATATTTATTGTTTGCTTCGGTCTATCGGGAGTTCGAGGCTTTAAGCGACTTTGAAGAGGAAATTAAGAAGTTAAAGGAAAATAACTAATGAAAATTACGAAGCTGAACAAAAATGCGGCAGCAATCATGATCAATCGCTATAGTTTGAGGGACGAGTCAGGGCATCCAGTCGAGTCGCCGGCCGAAATATTAATGCGAACGGCGCGGATTGTGGCTGAGGCTGAGAACAACTACAGGAGTAGTGGTGAGACAGCTATGGAAGTAAGAGAGAAGTTTTTTGAAATGCTTTATGAGATGAGGTTTGTTCCGAATGGGCGCACAATGGCTAATGCAGGGACCAAGTATGGGCAGCTCGCCAACTGTTTCGTCTTGCCGGTTGAGGATGACCTAGGGAAGGGGGCGGATTCGATCTTCTCGGTGCTACGCAAAGCAATTTTGACCTTGCAAACTGGAGGAGGGGTCGGATTTTCATTCGGGCGGATTAGACCTAAGGATGCAACAATTAGTACGACTAAGGGTAAGGCAACGGGAGCGGTCTCGTTTATCAAAGTATATGACACAGCTTTTTGGGTGATTGGGCAAGGTGGGGGGAGGCGGTCGGCTGCCATGGCAGTGCTCCCGGTTTGGCATCCTGATATTTATGAGTTCGTGAGATGTAAGGCAACAGAGGGGCAGATTACTAACTTTAACATCTCGGTAGGATTAACAGACGAGTTTATGAAAGCGGTGTCCAAAGATGATGATTTCGCGCTTCGTCATCCGGAGAACGGCGACCTCTACCGAATGGTTCCGGCCAGAGAACTATTTGGCGAGATTGTGAAGTATGCATACAAAAATGGCGAGCCGGGGGTGCTATTTTTGGACGAAGCTAATCGAAGCAACCCTGTCCCGCATTTGTACAAACTGGAAGCGACAAACCCCTGTGCAGAGCAGTGGCTAGGGCCGTACGAGAACTGTTGTTTGGGAAGCATTAACTTGCGAGAGCATGTACGTAAGCTCGTGGACACGTCAGCACGTCAGCACGAAAAAAACGTGGAAACGTGGAAACGTGGAAACGTGCAATACGTAATAGATTGGAATAAGCTAGCGGAGACGGTGAGGTTGGCAACAAGATTTTTGGATAATGTAGTGGATGTGAATAAATATGTGTCGGCTGTGCCAGAACTAGAGGAGGTGGCACGCAAAGTAAGACGGATTGGTCTATCGGTGATGGGAATGTCGGACCTCATGTACATGGTGAATGTGAGATACGGGAGTGCCAAGGGGCAAGAGCTGGCCTCGCAAATCATGGAGTTTATTAGATATCAGAGTATGACAGCGTCGGTCGAGCTATCGCGAGTTAGGGGTGCTTTCCCAGGAATTGCGGGGAGTATCTATGATCCCACTAATCTCAAGTGGAGTGTGCCAAAGCCATTGGTTAAGCATGCAACTAACTTTGGGAGAGGTGAGCTAGATTGGAAGGGATTAATTAAGAATTTGAAACAACATGGGATCAGAAATGGAGCGCAGACAACAGTTGCACCGACTGGATCGATTGCGACAATCTCAGGACTTGAGGGATATGGGTGTGAGCCAGTATTTGCTTTGTCATATGTTCGCCATACGAGAGAGGGTGCAGAGAAGGAGGGGAAAGAGTGGAGAGAGATGTATTACACAAGCGAATTATTTGAGCAGGAACTAAGGAAGCGAGGATTAGGAATCAGTCAGCGCAGGAAAATTTTTGAACTGGTAAGAGAGCGGGGGGGGAGTTGTCAAAAAATCATGGAAGTGCCCAAAGAGATGCGGGAGGTGTATGTGGTGTCAGCTGATTTAACGGTCACGGAGCATGTACGAATGCAGGCGGTGATGCAACGGTGGATTGATAACTCGATTAGTAAGACGATTAACTTCCCGAGTACGGCGACGGCAGACGAGGTCGCTCGGGCCTACCAGCTTGGCTGGGAGCTGGGGCTTAAGGGTATGACGGTATATGTCGAGGGCTCTAGAGAGCAAGTGGTGCTGGAGAAGTCGGCGCCATTTGAGACTAAGGCTGAGAAGCAAGTGACGAGCGAGGAGTTGTGCCCAGAATGTGGGACTCCAATGCGGAAAGAAGAGGGGTGCTCGACGTGTCCGTCGTGTGCTTATAGCAAATGTGATAAGTAATACTTTACAGGGTCTCTCTTCGTAAGATACAAATATCGGTATCTTACAAGGAAAGACCCTGACGAAGAGAACACCCTGAGAATCACAAAATATGACGAAACCAAAAATAATTGAACCAAAGCTAACGAAGAACGCGCTCGAGGTCGCGAAGAAGCGTTATTTGCGGACGGATATGAAGGGGAAGACGGTTGAGACGGTGGGGGAGATGCTGTGGAGAGTGGCATACCATATGGCCAAGCCAGAAGTTAACTGGGCGTCAAACGGGATTGTGATGGAGATGGCAAATAAGTTTTATGAGAGGATGATAAGTCTCAAAATGGTGTGTGCCGGAAAGGCGATGTTTGAGGCTGGGAATCCAGGAGGGACGGGACAGTTATCATCCTGCTTTGTACTCCCCATAGAGGATTCGATTGGGACGATATTTATGACTTTGGGAGATGCGGCGGTAGTGCACAAAAATAACGGGGGAACGGGCTTTAACTTTAGTAAGATCAGACCGCACGGAGACAAGGTAAAGAATGTGCCGGGAGCGTCCAGCGGGCCGGTAGATTTTATTAAAGCTTACTCGGCGGCGCTGGCACAGATTTTGCAGGGAGCGAAAAGGCAGGGAGCGAATATTGCAATCCTGAATGCAGACCACCCAGATATCGAAGAGTTTATTGAGTTAAAAGATACTGATGGAACGATTAAGAACTTCAATGTGAGTGTGGGGGTAACGGATAGCTTTATGGAGGCAGTTGAGAATAATAAAGACTGGAATCTTGTTAACCCCAGAAACAGAGAAGTAGTAAAAAAGGTGAAGGCAAGAGCACTCTTTAATAAAATTGCGGAAGCAGCGTGGAAGAGCGGGGATCCAGGACTGATGTTTTTGGATAATACTGAGTCTACTAATACAGTGCCAGGATTCGGGAAGTTGGACGCGACCAATCCATGCGGCGAAATAGCTCTTTTTCCATACGAATCATGTAACTTGACGAGCATTGACCTGGCGAGACATCTTAAGAAGGGGAAGAAGGGGTGGGAAGTGGACTACAAAGAATTGCGAGAGACAGTGCGGTTGGGGGTGAGATTCCTCGACAACATGATTGAGGTCAACGCTTATCCGGTGCCAGAAATTGAGGCGACGGTTAAGAATGGGAATCGAAGAATTGGGCTAGGTGTGATGGGATTTGCGCATGTTTTGTACAAAATGGGAATTTCGTACGCCAGCAATGAGGCAGTCAGGCTAGCGAAAGAGTATGCGAAGTTTATTTATGAGACTGCAGCCGAAATGAGTGCCGAACTTGCCGAAGTGCGAGGCAATTTCCCCAACTGGGATCTCTCGATTTATCCTGCTAAGGGACAGCCGATGCGTAACTGTGCGGTGACAATGGTAGCGCCAACGGGGACAATCTCAATTTTGGCTGACACCAGCTCAGGAATTGAGCCGGTGTTTTCGTTGGTAACAAAACGAAGAACTTTTTATGAGGATGATAAATCTAATCATTCAACCAAAGAGTTGTTAATGGTTGATCCAGTTTTTGAGGAGTATTTAAAATCAAGTACACAGTACGCAGTACACAGTACACAGATTTTAAAGCGGGTCGCAGAGGGAGATATGAGTGATTTGACGGTGGAAGAGAAGAAGATATTTACTACGACACACCAAATCGCACCGGAGTGGCATGTGAAGATCCAAGCTGCCTGGCAAAAATACTTTGATAACAGTATTAGTAAAACTGTAAACTTCCCACATGAGGCAACCATCGAGGATGTGAAGACGGTTTATATGCAAGCCTGGAAAGCGGGATGTAAGGGAGTGACGATATACCGGGATGGGTCGAAACAAGATCAGGTACTCGTGACGAGTAAGACTCGTCACGACAGTGACACAGTGACACGGTGGCACAGTGACACAACGGAGATTTGTCCCGAATGTGGGGGGAGCTTACACAAACAAGATGGATGTTCTAAATGTGTTGATTGTGGATACAGCGTATGCGGATAAAAAAGATTATTAAGCGAGACGGGAGAGAAGTGGTTTTTGAGATACCAAAATTGGTTGTGGCAATTGAGAAAGCAGGGGTACAGACCAAGGAATTTGCGAGAACAGAAGCGAAGCGACTAGCAGAAATTGTCGTTACTTTGGTGGAGAAGACACTGAAAGAGGGGGAGGCAGCAGCGGTTGAGAAAGTGCAGGACGTAGTTGAGCAAGTTCTTATGGCGGCGGGGCATTACCAAACGGCTAAAGCTTATATTTTGTATCGTCAGGCAAGGAGCGAGGAGCGACGGGTGGAGCGACTAATTGGAGTGAAGGATGATTTAGACTTTACTCCTAACCAACTAAAAGTTCTGCAGAGTCGTTACTTGCTAAAAGATGAGAATGGCAAGGTTATTGAGACGCCGAGTGAGTTGTTCCGCAGAGTTGCTAAAAATCTAGCGGTGATTGAGAAGAAAGAAAAGCGGAAGCAAGTCGAAGAGCAGTTTTATGAGGTGATGTCGCGACTAGAGTTTTTGCCGGCAGGGCGAACACTTAATAATGCCGGAACACCACAATCACAGCTCGCCAATTGCTTTGTACTACCAATTGAGGATTCGATGGAAGAGATTTTTGACTCCGTCAAATATATGGCATTGGTGCACCAGCGAGGAGGGGGTTGTATTGCCGCGGGTTCTAAAGTATTTACATCTTATTGTGGGTTAGAAAATTTCGAGATTTTATATGAGCGTTTGGGTGGCAAAAGAGCTGAACAACAGCAGGAAAGTGGATGGAAAATATCTCTTCGGGGGAAGAATATTACATCTTTGGCTCTTGATCCTAATACAGGTAAATATGTGAAAGAGAATGTAACTGATATATGGCGATATGAATTGCCAAAAGAGCGTATTTATACGATTAAAGCTCAAGGTAGTTTAAAAGTTACCACCAGTGATTGGCACCCATTTTTTGTATTTGAGAATGGAGTAATTGTAGAGAAGAGAGCTGATACAATTGTCAAAGGAGATTTGCTAATTAGTACAAATCAAAGTATTACACAAGACTCATGGATATTTAAGCAGTATCAGGAATTTGAAGGTAGAAAAATTGACGAAAAAATTGGTTGGCTAGTTGGGTATATTTTGGGAGATGGATCTTTTGGAAATGCAAAAACATCTAGTAAAAAGGCTGGGGGAAGCTACTCTCGACTCAGATTGTTTGATGGAGTAGAAGATAATCTGGAGAAGGCAAGGAAGATATTACAAGGATTGTCTGGTGAGGAAACAAATATTCAGAAAGATAGTAGGAGTAAAACACTTTATCTTGCTACCACAAATCAGAAAGTGGTGTCTTGGTTACAGAATCTAACTGAAATTAGAGGACCAAAGGATAATCGTCTGCACATACCCGCTTTGCTAATCAAATCTCCTGTTTCTGTCGTGAGCTCGGTACTTGCTGGATTACTGGACTCCGATGGTTATGTGGCACTTTCAAGAAAAAGAGTGGATTTTGCCACAGAAAGTCCATTACTGGCTGATCAAATTGCCGGACTATTATCTTTGCTGGGGATACATAGTGCCGTGCGAGAAAGAAGACCTAGAAAAAATCATTGGAAATTGATGTATGAAGTAAAGTTGGATAATCCAGCGAATTTGCGTTTGTTGCACAAACACCTGTCTCCCTACATGACACATATGTTAAAGCTGTCTCGACTCGTAAAGCACGTTGGGTCGACTAGTCACATTGCGAATGTCGCATCCCCACTACTTTGGAACCATTTGGAGAAATATTTAGTTAAAGTTGGAGTGCCCGTCAAATCTAGATCAATACACAAATCAGCGATTGATGTTGTCGGTGAGAAATTTTGGTTGCATAGATTAAAGTGGGGTGGTACTTTGTCTGTTGCTAATGTCATCAAACTTTTAACTGCTCTACTGAGATTTGAAAAATGGAACTCAAGCGAACTAACTACATTAAAGCTATGGTTATTAGCTCACCAATCATTTAGACCAGTGATTGCTGTTGAGAGACCAGATAGGGGTGGCGAGTTTTACGACTTTTCGACCGAAAAATTGCATAATTACTTGGCTGGTTCGGGTGGTTTGACGGCAGTGCACAATACGGGCTTTAATTTTAGTAAGTTGCGACCAAAGGGAGATGTGGTGACCAAGAGCTCGGGTGGATTTGCGACCGGGCCTATTTCATTTATGAAAGTTTTCGATATTGCGACTAGGCAAGTGATGCAGGGAGGGAAGAAGAGAGGGGCAAATATGGGAATTCTCAATGTCGACCATCCGGACATTCTGGAGTTTATTAACTGCAAGAGTGGAACGGGGGAGATAGAGAATTTTAATATCTCGGTCGGAGTGACAGATGCATTTATGAAGGCAGTTGACCAGGATGGCGAGTGGGAGCTCAAGAACCCACGGACAGGAGAGGTAGTGCAGACTTTGCGGGCGCGGAGTTTGATGAGTCAACTAGTTGCGCACGCTTGGCGGACGGGAGACCCGGGATTAATATTCTTGGACCCTATTAATCGAAACAATCCACTGCTTGAGAAATATGGCAGGATTGATGCGACTAACCCGTGTGGGGAGCAACCACTCCACCCGTTTGATGCATGTAATCTAGGGTCAATAAATCTTGCGAAATTAGTCAGCACGTCAGCACGTCAACACGTCAACACGAATAAAAACGTGGAAACGTGGAAACGTGGAAACGTGGAAACGAAAATCGATTGGGAGAGGTTGGAGTTTGTGGTGAGGACGGGAGTCGGGATGCTAGACAATGTGATTGACGTGTGTCGATATCCATTACCACAGATTACGGAGACGGTGCGAGCGAATCGAAGAATTGGGCTTGGGGTGATGGGATGGGCAGATATGTTATACCAACTGCGGATCCCTTATGATTCGACAGAAGGAGTTAAACTGGCGGGGAAAATTGCTAAATTTATCCAAGAGGTGAGCTGGAGTGAGAGCGAAAAATTGGCGAAAGAGAAAGGAGTGTTTCCAAGGTGGAAAGACTCGAGTTTTAAAAACAAAGTTCGTAACCTTGCTATAACGACGATCGCGCCAACGGGGAGTATTTCGATGCTGGCAGATGCCTCTAGCGGAATTGAGCCGGTTTTTGCGCTCGCATTTACTAAGAACGTGGTCGAGGATAATGGACTATCGTATATTAATAA
>Ga0172368_10005059_pt1 | contig 14947 bp, 12 predicted proteins | sample Lak11m_FD_114540 | JGI IMG/M metagenome (GOLD analysis project Ga0172368, IMG submission 114540) | Freshwater microbial communities from Kabuno Bay, South-Kivu, Congo - kab_022012_11m | ecosystem: Environmental > Aquatic > Freshwater > Lake | place: Democratic Republic of the Congo: South-Kivu...
AGTACCTGAACCTGCTCGTGCTGCCGCTGACGTGGCTGCACCATCCGACCACGATACGTGAGCCCTTCGGGTGGGTTCTCGTGTGCCTGCGGTCGGGACGGTGGCCACCGGGGCGTGCGGCTGCCTGATCCACGTCGCGGTGCCGAGAATCCTGCTGCGACTCGAGTCGCCCGGCGGCCCTTCGCGGCTCGCTCCGGCCCTGGAAGTGCTGCTGCGCGGCTGGAGCGCGGTGCACCTCGGAGTGTCGGCGCTGTTCGCGCTGGCGCTGCTCGTGCACGTGCTGGCGCGCCTGTAGGACGGCTCGCCCCCCCGGGGAGCGCATGCCGCGGCCGGTACGCACCCGCGCCGCGCGAGGTCCGGGTCGACGACCCGGTCGGCGCGGCGCAGGAAGCCGTCGGAAATCGCCTCGTGGACGTTCACGCCCGCGATGCGCGCGAGGAGGTCGCGGCGGCAGGAGCGCCCCGTCCGACCCGGCCGAACCCGCGCGCGACCGTCGCCGACGGAATCGTCGCGCACGGCGCGGACCGGTCCCCGCGAGGGGCGTCGCGCGCAGGGTCCGGCCCGCGCCGTCGGGCGGGACGAGGGCGCAGCGAAGCCGGTGCGTCGCCGTCGCCGCGGGGTGGTTGACATCAAGGCATCAGCCGCGCATCATCTGACGCATGCGGACGACCCTCACCATCGACGACGACCTCGCGACGCTGCTCCGGCGCCTGCAGGAGAAGCGCCGCGCGGGCTTCAAGGAGACGGTCAACAACGTGCTGAGGGCGGGTCTCGCCGCGCTCACGGCGCCCGCGCGTCCCCGACCGGTTGCGCACCCGACCCGGGCCGTGCGGGGCGAGCCGCGCCTGGCGGACTTCGACAACGTGGCAGAGGTGCTTTCGCAGGTCGAGGGGGATGCGCACAGGTGATTCTGGTCGATGCCAACCTTCTGCTGTACGCCAAGTTCCTGGATCTGCCGCAGCACGGGCGGGCGCGCGACTGGCTCGACGGCAGGCTCGCGGGCCCGGCGCGGGTCGGCCTGCCGTGGCCGTCCCTGCTCGCGTTTCTCCGCATCGGCACGAACCCACGCGCGTTCGCCCGCCCGATGGCGGCCGCCGATGCCTGGCGGCAGGTGCAGGACTGGCTCGCGGCGCCCTGCGCGTGGGTTCCGGTGCCCACCGATCGCCACGCCGAGGTGCTCTCGACCATCTACGAGCAGGCGCACCCGGCCGGCGACCTCGTCCCCGACGCGCACCTCGCCGCCCTGGCGGTCGAGCACGGACTCACCCTTTGCAGCACCGATGCGGACTTCGCGCGGTTCCCGGGCGTGCGCTGGGTGAATCCGCTGGCGTGACCCGGCGCAAGTCCGGTCTGCCGCTTCCGGGGCGCGCGGGGAGTGCCGGCCCGCCGCCGACCGGACGTCGCGGCCTTGTCGCGGAACCCGCGCTGCGCGAGCCGATGCTCGGCGACGGCTTCCCGCCGGTGCAGGTCGAGCGAGCGGGCACCTGCCGGGCATCGTCGCCCCGGGGCACGGCGCTGGAGGCGGCGCGCGTGCTCGGAATCGACGAATCGACGCTCTGGCGCAGGCGGGGGCGCTATTGATCGCTGCGAAAGTGCAGGCAGCGGCGTCAAGAGAAAGCCGGGCACCTCAGCGCCGGGTGGCGCGAGCAGCCGTCGCAGCGGACCCGGGCACTGACGTGCCCGGCTGCGGGGCCGCGGGGGATGCGGGTACTTCTGCAAGGACCAATACGAGGCGAAGCAAGGTGAGGAGCGGTGGCGCGACGGCCGGCACGCACGGGCGCCCGGCGCCGTTCGGCCACCGGGGGGGGGCAGTCTGTTCTGCCTCGCGGTGCCCAGAATCCGGCTCCGCCCGGGGTCGTCCGGCGCTCCGTCGAGCGGCCGGCGGGGCATTCCCTCAGCGCGGTCCGAGCCTGACCACGAATCGGCTCGGACTCGTGGCGACCGCCTTGAACCGCTCCGCCAGCACCCGCTGCAGCGGGTGATCCGGCACGTCGGTCCTGTCGAGCACGTGCAGGGAGTCGCGATCCGTCACGATGACGATTCCAGGAGCGTCCAGCAGCGCGACCAGGCGGTCCACGTCGCCGCGTCGCATGGTCTCGGGCCAGCTCGGCGCGAAGGCCGGAGCGCGATCCGCCTCGAGATAGCAGAGCGACGCGGTGCTCGTGAGGCACAGCAGCCGTCCCTGTGTCGCCTGCGCGCGGATGAACGCGTAGTCGGAGTCCGTCGTGTGCGGCCCGGGCTCGGTGGCGTATGCGATGCGATCGCGCCACTCTTCGGCGATGCCCGGCGCGACGGCCACGGTCGTCAGCACGTACGCCGAAAGCACGAATGCGAGAACCGCCCGCAGAGGGGCCCATCGCAGCACGTCGCGGCGTGCCTCCAGCGCCATCGCCGCGAGAATCCACGCGGGCCAGGAAACTCCCGGCAGCACGTCGGGGTGGCTGCGGCCCTGGTAGTACGTGAAGAGGCCGAATCCCATGACGGACAGCATCAGCGCAAGCGCAGGCCGCCGATCGTCCGCCGCCGGAGGGCGGAAGAGTGCGTGTATTGAGTAGAAGAGCGCGAGCGCGCAGACCAGCAGCACGAGCATCCACGTGCCCGGCAGAGGCATCGGGAGCATGTAGAAGCCGCTGCCGTAGAAGACCCGCTGGAACTCGAGGAAGCGTTCCCATTGCGGCATCCGGCCGTAGCCGATTCGGTAGGCCGCGGTGAATACGGCGAAGACCAGCGCGGCGCCGGCGACCGCTCCCCCGAGGGCGCCCGTCGCCGCGCGTGCCTTGCGCGGGAGCCCGGCGGCAGCGGCCATGCGCCGGTGCGCGACAAACGCAGTCCATGCCGCGAGCGAGACGAAGCCCGTCTCCAGGTTCCAGAGCATCCCGGCGCCGGCGGCGACGAAGCCTGCCGCCGCGATTCGTCTTTCCGCGGAAATCCGTGAAAAGGCGAGCAGGAGGAGAATTCCCGGAAAAAGGGTTCGCAGCGGATTGAGCTGGAAATAGGGGTCGTTGAACACGTACGCCGGTCCCAGCGTCTCGGCGGTGTACTGCCGGTGGTGGAGCTGCCCGCAGTGCAGGCTTAGCGAGACCCCTGCCGCCCAGAGGGACACCGCGAGCCACCGGTCGCGCACGAGGCGCATCGCGACCGCGAGCAGGGCGGCGACGAACCCCGTCGCGAGCAGGCTCATGAGCACGCTGTAGCGGACGACGCCGAGTCCGACGAGCCGGAAGATCGGCACGAGGAAGTGCGCGAAGAGGCCGTACTGATTGCCGCTCTCCGCCAGCAGCGGGCTGCCCTCCCAGACCTGCACGACGGGGAAGAACATCGCTTCGAAATGGCCGCCGAGCGGAAAGCGCGGATACGGATCGTCGCGCAGGAACACGCCCCCGGCGAACGTCAGGGCGAGAAGGAATACGGGCAGGGCGACGCATCCGATCCGCGCGGCTGCGCGCACGACGCGGAAACGGGATGCAGCCGCAGCGAGGGCGGCGAGAGCGCCGGCGGCGACCCATCCGGGGTGGACGGAATAGGCCGTCCGAGAAACGTAGAAGAACCCGTCGCCCGCAATTGCCGCTGCGCCGATGATCGAGACCGCCGCGGCAGTGCCGATGCGGAACCTCCGCGGCCGCGCGGCAACCGCCCGCTCCAGACGGGGAAGCGCGAGCGCGAACCAGACGAGTGCGAAAACAGGGAGAAAAAGGACTCCGTGCGTGTAGAGGTACGACTCGACCGGCTCGGGCCTCAGTACACCGGGCGGCGCGAGAACGCCGGAAGCCGCCGGGTCCGGAGCCGCGGGTGCCAGCAGGGCGAGCACCGGCGCGAGCAGGGCGAAAACAGCCGCCGCCGCCAGCGTCGAGCTCCAGACGACGAGCGCGGGATGCCCGGCACCTTCTGGCTCTCCGGCAGCGCTTCGGGGGAGCGTGGCGGCGGCGCCGTCAGGCATCGGGCTCGACGCGCACCTTCAGCCCCGTCACCTCGACGACTTTCACGTGCTGGCCCGCGGCAAGCGGGCGATCCGCGCACGCGTTCCACAGCTCGCCGTGTACGAAGACGCGCCCGTCGCGGCCCGGTGCGATTTCCTCGCGCACCTCGCCGGTTTCGCCCACGAGGCCCGCGTCGCCCGTGACGGGCCGCATGCGCCACGCGGCCACGGCCTTGTAGCCCACGAAAACCGCCATGATCGCCACGAAGACGGAAGTCGGCAGGATGGCCACGGGGGAGACTCCGAAGTCGCGGTCCGCGAAGAAGTCGGGACCGGTGTTGTCCACGAGCAGAATGCCGCCCGCCGCGAAGCAGACGGCGCCCGCGACGCCGAGCACGCCGAACGAACTGACGAACAGCTCCGCGACGAAGAGCCCGATCCCCAGCAGCAGCAGTGCCACGGCGCCCACGTTCACCGGCAGCGCCGAAATGCCCACGACGCCCAGCAGCAGAAGGATGGCTCCCGTGATACCGGGCACCATCGCTCCCGGCTTGTAGAACTCCAGCAGCAGCCCCAGCGCGCCCAGCGACAGCAGGATGCCCGCGATGGTCGGCTCGCCGATGACGTGCAGGAAGCGCGCCTTGGGCGACCACTCCATCTCGTCCACCGGCGCGCCCGCCGTGTGCAGCGTGCGCGGCTCGCGGCCCGGCCCCAGCTCCACGCGGCGTCCGTCCAGCTTCTTCAGCAGCTCGTCGCGGTCTGCGGCGATGAAGTCCACCACTTTCAGCTCCACCGCCTTGTCGGCGGCGATCGCCTTGCTCTCGCGCACCGCGGAAACGGCCCACTCGACGTTGCGGCCGCGTTCCTTCGCGATGGCCTCGACGAACGCCGCCGTGTCGTTCTCGATCTTCTGCGACATGACGGATTCGTCGTCCTTGCCCTTCTCGTCCTTGTCGTCCCCGTCCCTGCTGCCCGGCCCGATGCTCACCGGGTGCGCGGCGCCGATGTTCGTGGCCGGCGCCATGGCCGCCACGTGCGCCGCCAGCGTGATGAAGACCCCGGCGCTTCCGGCGCGCGCCGCCGACGGGGCGACCCACACGACGATCGGCACGTGCGATTCCAGCTCCGCCTGCACGATTTCGCGCGTCGTCGTGAGCAGCCCGCCCGGAGTGTCGAGTTTCACAATCAGGGCTTCGTAACCTTCGCGCTGCGCGCGCTCGATTGCTCTTTTGATGTAATCGCCGCTGCCGGGGTCGATCGCGCCCTCCACGACCGCTTCCGCAAGGCGCCCCCGCCCCGGATGCGCCGCCGCGAGAACGTGGGCGGCGAAGGGTGCCGACAGGAGCGCCGCCGCGCAGGCGGCCGCGCGCGCCGGCCGGTTTCGAAGCAGCCGGAGCATCACTGGCTCCTCTGCGGCAGGGCTTTCCCCAGCCGCTCCATGACGAGCTTCAGGTCGTCCCACGCCTTGGCTTTCTCCTGCGGGGCGCGCAGCAGGTAGCTGGGGTGGAAGGTCGGCATGGCGGGGATGCCCTCCCACGACGTCCAGCGGTTGCGCAACCGCCCGATGGGAGCGTCCACGCGCAGCAGCGCCTGCGCCGCCGTCGCGCCCAGCAGAACGATGGCGCGCGGTGCGATGGCCTTGAGCTGGCGCTCGACGAACGGCCGGCACGCCGCGATCTCGTCCGGCTCGGGGCGGCGGTTGCCCGGCGGCCGGCACTTCACGATGTTGCAGATGTACACGTCCTTGTCGCGGTCGAAGCCCATGGCGGAGATCATCTTAGTGAGGAGCTGCCCGGCGCGTCCCACGAACGCCAGGCCGGTGTTGTCCTCCTCCTCGCCCGGACCCTCGCCGACGAACACGAGCTGCGTGCGCGCGAAGCCCTGCCCGAAAACGACGTGGCGCCGGTGCTCGCACAGCCTGCACCGCGTGCACGGGCCCAGTTCCGTCCGGATGCGCTCCAACTCCGCGGCCGGATCGGCCTCGGCGCGCGGGGGGGCGGCCGCCGCAGCGGGCGGGGGCGCCGTGCGGGCGGCCGGGGGCGGGGAGACGAGCACCGGCGGCGCAGCGCGCGCGGGCGCTGCCGGGGCAGGCGCTGGCGCGGGGGGCCGTACGGGCGCTGGTTCCGTCGAACGCTTCACGGTGCGAATGCCGGCGTCGGCCATCCATTCGACGTGGCGGCGCAGCTCCCCGACGAGCCCGGCGAGCTCGGCCGAGGGATCGGCCTCCGCAACGGCTTCCGCCGGATCGTTTGCAGCTTCGGGCGTCCCCGACATCGTCTTGTCCTCTCCGGCCTGAGCGCCGGCGGCCCCGGTATAGCGCGATGCAGCGCGCGCCGCCCGAGCCGCGACGGGTCGCTGCCCGCGCGCCCGCGCCGGCCGGGATCCGGAGTCGCCCGCAGCATCCGCAGCCGGGAACGCAGAAACGCCGGGGACGCCGGAAGCGCCAAGGCCGGCAGGGGATGGAAAGGCCGCGGACAACCCCGAAAACCTGGCGATCCTGGCCTCTTTGGCGTCCTGGCCTTCACGTGTGCGCCACTTCGAATCGCAGGGCAGCGAGGCAGGCGCGGCGCCGGATCGCGCTGGACCTCCCTCCGGCGGAGCGATACGATGCATCCCCCGAGACAGGGCAGGTGCGGCAGGGACGCCGCACCGAACCGTTTCCCCGACCGAATCGCCCGGGGGTCGCCGCCAGTGAACTTCGCCACGCTGCAGGCCATCGTTGCCGCGACCCTGGCCTTCGGCGCCGGCATTCTGCACCTGTATCTGTCCAGGGTGCCGCGGTGGCGCTGGGCCCGCTCGTTCTCCGCGGTGGCTCTGAGCGCCGCGGTTTTCAGTTCGATGGGCGTGCTCCTGAGCCTCGACGGAATCGGCGAAGCCTGGGGGCGGCTCGCGGCCCAGGCGATGTACGCAGCGTCGGCCGCCCACGTCGTGGCGTGGCTGGTGTTCGTGTTCGGCGGAGCCCGCGAGCGGCAGGCCATGCCCTTGCCCGTGGAAGCGCTGTGCTGGCTCATCGGCGTCGCCGCGGTCTTCTTCGCGGCCACCGGCCTGCACGTCGTCGACCGGCTGGCCGTCAGCGAGGTCGCCTGGGCGCATTCGCGCAGGCTCTACCTGCCTCCGTCGGGCGTCGGCGTCGTATATTCAATAGTGCTCGTCGGCAGCATGGCTTTCGCGATGGGCGGCTTCCTCGTCCGTGCCGTGCGGCGCCGCGAGGGTTCTGGAGTGATGGCAGCGGGGCTCGTGGTTGTGTTCGCCTGCTCCTTCAACGAAACGCTGATCGTCCACGGCGTCTACAGCTTCATCTCGCTGCTCGACCTGGGGGTCGCGGCGGGGCTGCTTCCGGCGTCGCTGGCGCTCCTTCAGGGGTTCGCGGCGGATTCCCGGCGTCTGGGCGAGTTCACGGCGGCGCTGGAAGAGCAGGTGCACGAGCGCACGGCCGAGCGCGACCGGGCGCGCGAGGCGCTGGTCCTCTCCGAGCGCCTGGCGTCGATGGGGCGGCTCGCCGCGGGCGTGGGCCACGAGATCAACAACCCGCTCACGTACCTCCAGCTCGGCCTCGAGGTCGTGGACGAGCACCTGCACGCGACGGGCGCGCCCGCGGCCGTGCGCGAGGCGCTGCACGACGCGCAGGACGGGGCGCGCCGGATCGCGCAGGCGGTCGAGGGGCTGCGCACCTACGCGCGGGGCCCGGGCGACCGAAGGCGCGTCGATGCGCGGGAGGCCGTGCGTTCCGCGCTCCGGGTGGCGGCCAGCCGCCTGGGGCACGTGGCCCGCGTCGAGGTCGACGCGGACGCCGTGGCGCCGGTCCTGGCCGACGAGCCGCGACTGGTGCAGGCGCTCGTGAACCTGCTGGTGAACGCGGGGCAGGCGGTCGAGAAGCAGGGCGGCACGGTGTCGGTGCGCGTGCGCTCCGAGGGGGGCGACGTTCTGCTGGAGGTGGCAGACACGGGAGTGGGCATGGTGCCCGAGGTGCTGCAGCGCGCGGCCGAGCCGTATTTCACCACGAAGGCGGACGTCGGCGGGCTCGGCCTGGGGCTGTTCGTCACGCACGGCATCGTGGAAGCGCTGCAGGGGCGCCTGGAGCTCGACTCCAGCGCGGGCGGCGGCACGCGGGTGCGCATCCGGCTGCCGGCGGCGCCGGCCGACTTCTCCGTGCCGGCCGTCGCGCCCGACCCGGCCGCACCGGCGCCGGACGCTGTGCGCTCCGCGCCGGAGCCGGTGCGCACGGCGACGCCCGAGGCGGCCCCCGCCTCTCCGGGCCGGCTGCTGCTCGTGGACGACGAGGAGCTGGTAGGCCATAGCTTGGCAAGAGCGCTGCAGAGGTACGGCTGGAACGTCTCGGTGACCACCGGCGCGGACCGGGCGCTCGAGGAAATCCGCGCCGGCCCCCCGTTCGACGCCGTGCTCTGCGACCTGCTGATGCCCGGGCGCTCGGGCATCGACCTCGCCGAGGAACTGGCCCGCACGCGGCCCGACGTGCGCGCGCGGATGCTGTTCCTGACCGGCGGGGCGGTGGGCGAGACGGCGGAGGCCTTCCTCCTGCGGCCCGACGTGCGACACCTGGTGAAGCCCGTCGAAACCGAGGCGCTGGCCGCGGCGCTGGACGAGGTGCGGCGGGCGTGCGCGTGAGCCTGAGCGGGAATCGCCCGGCCGAGAGGCCGCGAGGTCATGTTCCGGTCGAACACCCGCAGACCGACCGACCATCTTCACCACGGAGCCCGGGGAGAGCACGGAGGGTAGAGGACGTGAACACGACACGAACCTCCGTGCTCTCCGTGCTCTCCGTGGTGAATCGTTCTTCCGGCGGTTTCCGTGCCATGCGCCGATTCGTGCTCGGACTGTGAGCCGGGCGAGACGCCGCGGCCGGCAGCGCGTCCTACGGCAGCGTGCAGTTTCCTGCCGCGGGAATGCCGCCCGCGTCGCGGCAGAGCTCCTCGCCCGTGCGCGCGGTGCTCCAGAGCGCGACTTCGTCCAGACGTCCGACGAACTTCGGGCCTCTCGCCACGTCGAGGTCGAACGGCGAGTCGACGGGCGCGAAGGGCTGGCCGGCGGACGCTCCCAGCGGCATGGGATTGGAATACTTGTTTCCCAGAGTATTCGCCGTCGATGGCGACTCCCGCAGGACTCCGTCGACATGGAGGGCCACGCGCGTGCCGTCGTAAGTACACCCCAGGTGCGTCCAGCGATCGGTCGGCAGGTCGAGGAGGGTCTTCGGCACGCCGGCGCCCCAGACCGTGATGTTGCTGGGCGGCTCGCCGTTGTCGGTCGTGGCGACGCAGTAGGCGAAATCCGGGGCGACGACGACGGAGAGGAACCCGAACTGCGCGACGAGGTCGTCCTTGTCGCGGCTTTCCTGGCGCGCCCACAGCTCCAGCGTGCCCGTGGTGTGGAAGCGCTGCACCATCTCGCGCGGCGGGGTCGCGTAGGCGCCGTTTCCGTAGGTCGCGCCGCGGTTGTCCGAGACGAGCCCGCGGCCGAAGCGTCCGTCGGCGCCGATGACGGCGTCCAGCGCGTGCATCCGCGGGCCGGTCGGGGACGCGGCGTCGGGGATCTCGTGCCGGTCGTCCGCTTCGAAGTCGTAGTACAGCTCCAGTCCGGGTGTGCCCGGTCGGATGCCGCGCGGGCCTGCGTCGGGCGTGCCCGGCGAAGACGAAGGCTCGCTGCAGGCGCAGGCGAGGGCGACGGCGAAGACCGTGCGGAACATCGGAAGACGCGGGAGAACAGGGTGCGCGGGCATGCCGGCCTCCGGGCAGCGGGCAGAGTAGTCCCCTTCCGGCGGGCGTCAAGATGAAGGATGCGCCTTCATCCGAGGCGCGGACCGCCGGTCCCTGGTTCCCGCGGTTGATGCGCGCCCGGAAGCTGGATAGAACACCGCGGCGCGGGTCCGCGGAGGAGCCGCGCTTTTTCCCGGTTCGGAGGCGGGCGCCGTGCGCCCGGACGTCGAATGAGCGATTTCGTGACCGTGACGCTGCCCGACGGATCCAGCAAGTCGGTGCCCCGCGGCACTGCGATCCTTGACTTCGTGCGCACGCAGATCGGCGCCGGGCTCGCGAAGGCGTCGGTCTTCGCGCGCCTGGACGGCGAGGACCTGGACCTCGTGCGCCCGCTGGAGCGCGACGGGCGTCTCGTGCTCTTCACCACGAAATCCCCCGAGGCCGTGCAGGTGCTGCGCCACGACGCGGCGCACGTCATGGCGAGCGTGGTGCAGAAGCTCTTCCCCGGAACCCAGGTCACCATCGGCCCCGCCATCGAAGACGGCTTCTACTACGACTTCCACCGCGAACAGGCCTTCACTCCGGAGGACCTGGAGAAGATCGAGGCCGGCATCGCCGAAATGGTCAAGGCCGATCTGCCCTTCGTCCGCGAGGAAATCTCGATGGACGACGCGGTGCGCCTCTTCGAGGGCAAAGGCGAGTCGTTCAAGGTCGAGATCGTACACGACATCGCCGCCAAGGGGGCGAAGACGCTCACGCTGTACCGCCACGGCGACTGGGTGGACTTCTGCCTCGGACCGCACGCGCCCAGCACCGGGAAGATCGGCGCCGTGAAGCTCATGAGCGTGAGCGGCGCGTACTGGCGCGGCGACCCGAAGAAGCCGCAGCTCCAGCGCATCTACGGCACGGCGTTCCCGGATCGCAAGCAGCTCGACGAGTACCTCAAGCGCCTGGAGGAGGCGAAGAAGCGCGACCACCGCAAGCTCGGCAAGGAACTGGGCCTGTTCACGTTCCTCCCGGTTTCGCCCGGATCCGCGTTCTGGCTGCCCAAGGGAACGACGCTCTTCCACACGCTCGCGGACGGAATGCGGCGGCTGCTGCTGGACGAGGCGGGATACGTCGAAATCAAGACGCCGCTCATCTACGACAAGGCGCTGTGGCAGCAGAGCGGACACTGGGGCAAGTACAAGGAGAACATGTTCCTCATCCTCAACAAGGAGGTGCTGGAACCCGGCTGGGACGACGAGACGGACGGCGCGGAGCCGAAACAGGTGCCGGTGCCGGCGCTCGACTCGTCGCTCAAGCCCATGAACTGCCCCTCGCACCACCTCGTGTACGCGCTGGAGCGGCGCAGCTACCGCGAGCTGCCCATCCGCTACCACACGCAGGATCCGCTGCACCGCAACGAGGCGTCCGGCACGCTCGGGGGCCTGACTCGCGTGCGCCAGTTCCACCAGGACGACGCGCACATCTATCTCATGGAGCAGCAGATCGGCGACGAGGTCGCGCGCGTGTGCGGACTCATCGACCGGATCTACGGCGCGCTGGGATTGCCGTACGAATTCAAGTACTCGACGCGCCCGCCCAACTTCCTGGGCAGCGAGGAGGCCTGGAACCGCGCCGAACAGATGCTTGAGAAGGCATTGAAAGACACGGGCAAACCCTACGTGGTCAAACCCGGCGAAGGCGCCTTCTACGGCCCGAAGATCGACTTCGACGTGACGGACGCCATCGGGCGCAAGTGGCAGTGCGCCACCATACAGCTCGACTACCTCGCCCCCGAACGCTTCAACCTGCGCTTCATCGGGTCGGACAACGCCGAGCACACGCCCGTGGTCATCCACCGCGCCCTGTACGGGTCGTTCGAGCGCTTCATCGCGATTCTCACGGAGCACTTCGCCGGAGCGTTCCCGACGTGGCTCGCGCCGGTGCAGGCGCGCGTGCTGGTCGTGAGCGAAAAGCAGCTTCCCTGGGCGCGCGAGGTGTTCCTCGCGCTGCGCGCGCGCGGACTGCGCGTGGAGCTGGAGGAGAGCAGCGCCGAGAAGATCGGGGCGCGCGTGCGTCTGAGCGAGCTGGCGAAGATTCCCTACGCGCTGGTCGTGGGCGACCGCGAGGTCGAGCAGAAGGCCGTGGCCCCGCGCGGGCGCGGCGGACGCGACCTCGGCACCATGCCCCTGGAGCGTTTCGCCGACATGCTCGCGGCCGAGTCGAAGGTGCCGTGGCTCTGATGCGGCGACAGGCAACAGAGGCGACCTCACGGACACGGGGCCCCGGAGCGAGTAGGACGGGCGTGAACGTGGCTCGGCGATACTTGCAGGCTTCTTCGTCCGATTCCTACCGCCCCAGCATCAGCAGGTGAAGCTCGCCCAGATGCGTCTTCGGCGGCTCGCGTGCCATCGCGTCGCCCAGACGTGCCAGCAGCGGCGCCGAGTCGAATCCGCGCAAGGCCCGCAGCAGGTCTGCGCCTGCGCGCGCCGCGGTGGTTCCATCCACCAGAGCGCCCGCGTGCTCCGTCGCGCCGTCGCGCCCGTCGGATCCCGCGGCCAGAAACGCCGCGTCCAGCCCCGAAATCGCGCCCGCGACCATCAGCGCCAAGTGCTGCGCGCGTCCGCCCGTGCCTCCGCCCGCCACGCGCAGCGTCGTCTCTCCGGCCGCCACCAGCGCCGCCGGGCCGCGCCCCGCATGCGTTCGCGCCCAGCGCTGGTAGCGCTCCGCGCGTGCGTCCACTGGCCCGTCCACCGGCGGATCCACGGTCACCGGGATCTTCAGCTCCGCCGCGGCCGCGCGTGCCAGGTCGCGCGCCCCCGCAAGAATCCGCGCCTCGACTCGGATACCCGCCAGCGACGGCGCGGGCTCCGACCACGACAGGCGCTCGCGCACCGAAGCCGGAAGCGCGTCCCACACGCCCGCACGCCGGCAGTGGCGCGCCGCAGCTTGCGGCGCCGTGGCGTCGGGACTGCACGGTCCGCTCGCAATCGCGTCCAGCCGGTCGCCCGCCACGTCGCTGAGCGCGAGCACCGTCCAAGCCGATCGCGATGCCGCCCTGGCGAGCCCGCCCGCTTTGATTGCGGAGAGCCGTTTGCGCACCTCGTTGAGCTGCACGATGTCCAGCCCCGAACGCAGCAGCACGCGCGTCGCCTCGGCCAGTTCCTCCGCGTCGATGCCGGGGTGCGGCGCCTCCGCCAGCGCCGAGCCGCCGCCCGAGAGCAGCACGAGAATCGGCTCGCCATCCGCATGACGCACCGCGTCAAGAAGCGCCTTGCCCGCGGCCGTCGACCGTTCGCCGGGCACCGGATGGTCGCCCGCCAGCGCCCAGCGCTCGGACCCCGCCTCGGTTCCCACGGAAACGAGCGGCCGCAGATCGGGCCGCTCCGCCAGCACGGCGCGCATCATCCGGTGCGCGACCTTGCCGAGCGCCGCCACGCAGGCCGACCGCGGCACGCCTGCGAGCGCCCGCGCCGCGAGCATGCCTGCATCCGTCCGCGCGCACGCCGCATGGAAGACGCGCAGAAGCTCCGCACGTGCCGCCGGTACATCGCCCATGCGCTGGTAGTATCCCGTGCGCGCCCGCGGTGCCAGCCGGCCCCGGGCCCGGAGGACCGCGCCATGAAATTCGAGTTCGTCAACCCGACCCGCGTCGTCTTCGGCATCGGCTCGCTCGCGCGACTCGGGGCGGAGACCGCCCGCATCGGGCATCGCGCGCTTCTCGTCACAGGCGGCGGGAGCGTGAAGCGCTCGGGCGTGTTCCGACGCGCGATTGAGAGCCTCGAGAAAGCCGGCGTCGCGTGGACCGAGTGCGCGGGCGTCGAGCCGAACCCGCGCCTGACGACCGTCGTGCGCGGCGCGTCACAGGCGCGCGAGCACGGCTCGGAGGTCGTCGTGGCGCTCGGAGGCGGCAGCGTCATGGACGCGTCGAAAGTGATGGCCGCCGCAGTCCACTACGAGGGCGATCCCTGGGACATGATGTTCCACGGCGAGCGGCGCGCCCGGCCGCCTCGGCGCGCGCTTCCCGTCGTCACCGTGCCGACGCTGGCCGCGACCGGCTCCGAGATGAACGACGGGGCGGTCATCACCAACGAGAAAACCGTCGAGAAGTCGTTCGTCATTGCCGACTGTCTGTATCCGCGCGCGGCGATCCTGGATCCCGCGCTCACAGCGAGCGTGCCGCCCGATCAGACGGCGTACGGCATCGCGGATCTCGTGACGCACGTGACCGAGTCGTACTTCAACGGCGTCGACGGCACGCCGCTGCAGGATCGCTGGACCGAGGGCGTGGTCGAAATCGCCATGGAATACGGGCCGCGCGCGGTGCGCGACGGAGGCGACCTGGAGGCGCGCACGCAGATCCTGTGGGCGTCCACCGTGGCGCTCAACGGCTGGATCGGCGCCGCGTGCGGAGCGCCGTATCCGGTCCACATGATCGAGCACGTGCTGAGTGCCCACACCGACGTCGCGCACGGTGCGGGGCTGGCCATCGTGTCGCCGGCGTGGATGCGCTTCGCCGCGCGCACGCGTCCGGAGCGCTTCGCGCAATTCGCGCGGCGCGTGCCGGGGTTGCGTCCCGAGTCGGCCGACGACGCGGCGGCGGCGGCGGAAGGCATCGACGGACTGGAGGCGTTCTTCCGCTCGCTCGGATGCCCGACGCGTCTGAGCCAGGCGGGCATCCGGGCGGACGGCATTGCCCGTTTCGCCGCGGACGCCGTGCGGGTGGGCGGCGCCGAGGGACGCGTGGGCGGGCGGCCGCCGGCCGGTGCGGCCGACGTGGAGGCGATTCTGCGGGCGTGCGCCTGACCGCGGAGTGAATCCTTTTTCCCATCCGGGTCGCGGGGCGAGTCCGGGCGCGTCGCCGGGGCACGCCTTGCCCGCCCGCGGCGCAATGGCGCGGTGCAACGGCCGGAGCGGCACGCGGCTTGAAGTTGCCGTCCGGCCATGGACGCCAAAGAGCTCGAGGTCGTGCTGGAAGCCGCGCTGGCGCTGAGGCACCCGACGAAGAAGGATCTGCGCGACGCGCTGGTGGACTACTTCGTGGCCGCGGCGACGCCGTTCATCCGCCGGGGTCTGGCTCATACCGAACCGGATGCGGACGAGGCCACGGTTTCGCGCTTGGTAATGGCACGCCTGAACACGCTCTGGCAGGACGTTTCTCCGCTGCGGGGCGAGCCGTCGCTCGAGGGTCTTGCGCGTTTCCGGCAGCGGATCGACCGCTACGCCTGTGCGGCGGAGAACCCGGCTCTGGAGCGCCCGCGTCGGCTGCTGGACGAACTGCTGGTGGCGACCGCTGTTTCGGAACGGCTGCGATCACCTGCTGCGCGAGCGGCAC
>Ga0172368_10005061_pt1 | contig 14947 bp, 10 predicted proteins | sample Lak11m_FD_114540 | JGI IMG/M metagenome (GOLD analysis project Ga0172368, IMG submission 114540) | Freshwater microbial communities from Kabuno Bay, South-Kivu, Congo - kab_022012_11m | ecosystem: Environmental > Aquatic > Freshwater > Lake | place: Democratic Republic of the Congo: South-Kivu...
AAACGGGAAATCGGGCAAATTACCCCCGTAAAAGTGGAAAAAGCACGATGAAATTCGAGATTCTCAAGGCTGAACAAAAAATGGCGTTCGTAAAAACGATTTATTCAGCGCTTCCTTAGATTAGCAAACGCTTTGATGATGGCCCTTGACGATGCCATACAAGATACTGTCTACTGCATTATCCTTGCAGAAAACGCAGGAGTATCACAAAGCATCTTCGCTAAAGAACGACCTTTGTTTTCAGGACGGTGCCTTCATTGATATCTGTTGAAAAATATTTTTCCAGAATCTATTCGACACTGAACGCGCTGTTCGGTCGCAGCATCACCATGACTTTCGCCATGATTGCCCTTGCCGTCATTGCGGTGGCTGCATCGACCATCTTCTTTTTCAATTCCGCTCCGCCTAATTCCCTAACCATAGCCAGCGGCCCGGAAGGCAGCAGTTTTCGAAGAACCGCCGACAAGTACCAAAAGATACTGAAGAAACAGGGGGTCAACCTGAGGATTGTTGCCTCGCAAGGCTCCAGCGACAACCTTAGGATGCTGCTTGATCGCAAAGCCAAGGTAGATATTGGTTTTGTCCTGGGTGGCGAGGCCAATGCATCTGATATCGATAAACTCATGTCCCTTGGCAGTATCTCTAACCAACCGCTGTTTGTTTTCTATCGTGGCGCACAAAAAAGCCTGCTTTCCGATTTCAAGGGCATGCGTCTATATACCGGCGCCGAAGGCAGTGGGGCACGCCGTTTGGCATTGTCGCTACTCGCGGTCAACGAACTGGAGTTCGGTAAAGATGTCATTCTTGTCGACATCGCGCCGGAGGATTCTGCGGCGGCTCTGCTGGATGGGCGCATCGATGCGTTGTTTGCCATGGGAGAATCCACCTCAACAGTATTGATGCGTCAGTTGCTACGTACGCCAGAAATTCATCTTCTTAGCTTTACCCAAGCCGATGCGTATGCGCGAAAAATTACTTATCTAAGCAAGCTCGAGCTCCCTATGGGATCGTTTGATCTGGGCCTGAACATTCCCGCTAAAGACATCTCCCTGGTCGCGCCAACCGTGGAAATTCTTGCCCGTCCCGAGCTGCACCCGGCGCTATCGGATATCCTGCTCGAAGCAGCGCGGGAAGTGCATGGGTCGGCTGGCCTGCTGAGGAAACGCGGCGAATTCCCGGCTCCTCTGGAACATGATTTTCGCATCAGCCCGGACGCCAGCCGCTGGTATACATCGGGCAAGAGTTTTCTGTATCGCACCTTTCCGTTCTGGCTCGCCAGCCTGATAAGCCGGCTCCTGGCTTTTATCGTGCCAACCCTGCTGATACTGGTTCCCGCACTCAAACTGGCCCCAGGCATCTATAGCTGGCAGATGCGCTGGCGCATTTACCGCTGGTATGGCGAGTTACTTAAACTGGAGCGCGATGTGTTCGATCACGCCGGTGATGCCAATAAAAAGATCGAATTATTGAAACAACTCGATTTCATCGACAAAGGCGTCAACCGCATCAAAGTCCCTGCAGCCTTCGCCGATATGTTTTATGCATTACGCGGGCATATCGACTTTGTCAGGGGGAAATTGCAGGAGAAACCGTAGTATCGGTGACAGTCTGGGTTGGCTCCAGGCAGTGCCGGGCCGGGTGCAATGCTGGCTCAGACGTTATGCCGCCGAAGCATAAGCTGCTTTAACTTCTTCCGATATGGGTTTGGGCTGGGCGGTAGTAGTATTTGCGACCAAGGCACGCGGTTCACGCTCATCCTTAGTCCGCTTGCCAGGTGCCACATTTCCAGCATTCGACTGTAAATTCCGCATTTTGCGTTCGTATTGTTCACGGTTCATTTTATTTTTTCCTGCGATTTCGTTATCCATGCAAGACATCACGAAAACTTTGGCAATAACAACCAAATATGGTTCCGGACAAACTTGCGAGGGGCGCATCATCCTGATTTAACCGACTGTTGTCAATGGATATTAGTGCTCACCGGTTATCCATGTGGGTGTTTATGGCGAAAACTGTCCTTATGGAGTAAGCCCCGGCGGGAACTTTCCGTCTGCGGTAGAATCGCAGGCCTATGTCAACCCCGCCCGCACTCGATTCCTACCGCCCCTATTGGGCCAAGCGTTTCGGCATCGCGCCGTTCCTGCCGATGTCGCGCGCCGAGATGGACGAGCTCGGCTGGGATTCGTGCGACATCATTCTGGTCACCGGCGACGCCTATATCGACCACCCCAGCTTTGGCATGGCGCTGGTGGGGCGGCTGCTGGAAGCGCAGGGCTTTCGCGTCGGCATCATCGCCCAGCCGGACTGGCAGACGGCGGAACCGTTCAAGGCGCTGGGCAGGCCCAACCTGTATTTTGGCGTGACTGCAGGCAACATGGATTCCATGGTCAACCGCTACACCGCCGAACGCAAGATTCGCTCCGACGACGCCTACACGCCCGGCGGCGAGGGCGGCAAACGCCCGGATCGCGCCGTGCTGGTATATTCCTCGCGCTGCCGCGAAGCCTATCCCGACGCTACTTTGGTCATCGGCAGCATTGAGGCCAGCCTGCGCCGCATCGCCCATTACGACTACTGGTCGGACAAGGTGCGGCGCTCGATGCTGGTGGACAGCAAGGCCGACATCCTGCTCTACGGCAATGCCGAACGCGCACTGCTGGCGCTGACGCATCGGCTAGCCAAAGGTGAAAAGATCGGCGACATCACCGATCTGCGTGGTACGGCGTTCATGCGCAAAAACCTGCCGGAAGGTTGGCTGGAGGTGGACTCGGTGGAAATGGACCACCCCGGTCACGTTCACCCTCATCCCGATCCCTATGCCATGGAACCGGCAGCCCAATCCTGCGCCGCTACCAATCAACCCGCAAGCATCGTGACTATCCACCCCTCTCCCCTCGCGGGAGAGGGGCAGGAGAGAGGGGGCAATCACCTATCCGCCCGCGACTTTGCTCGCCGGTTACGCAAGGATGCGACCAATGTCGAGCATCTGCTCTGGCAGGAACTGCGAGCCCACCGCTTTTTCGATCTTAAATTCAAGCGCCAGCAGCCCCTCGGCGACTATATCGTCGATTTCGTCTGTCTTGATAAGCGTGTGGTAGTTGAACTGGACGGCGGACAGCATGCCGACCGTGCCACATACGACAAGAAACGGGATCATTGGCTTAATCAACAAGGTTTCAAGGTGTTGCGCTTCTGGAACAACGAAGTGCTGGAGAATAAGGGTGGTGTTCTGGAAACGATAGCTCGCACCTGCGGCATCCCCTTTCCAGATAGAAACCCCCTCTCCCCTACCCTCTCCCACGAGGGGGGAGGGAGCAACGAACTCCCCTCTCCCTTGATGGAAGAACGTAACTACCCCTCTCCCTCGATGGGAGAGGGGCAAGGGGAGAGGGTGAAACTAGTGGGAACGGTACGCCACCGCCCTGACCGCGTTCACACCGTCGTGCGCTTGCCTTCTTATGAGCAAGTGTCCACCGATCCGGTCATGTATGCCCACGCCTCCAGAGTGCTGCACCTGGAATCCAACCCCGGCAATGCAAGATCGTTAGTTCAGCGCCACGGCGACCGCGACGTGTGGCTCAACCCGCCGCCAATCCCGCTCACCACCAGGGAGATGGACTACGTCTACGGCCTGCCCTACGCCCGTGCGCCGCATCCCGCCTACCGGGACGCGAAAATCCCGGCGTGGGAGATGATCCATTTCTCGGTCAACATCATGCGCGGCTGTTTCGGCGGCTGCACCTTCTGCTCCATCACCGAACACGAAGGCCGCATCATCCAGAACCGCTCGGAACAATCCATCCTGCATGAGATCGAGGAAATCCGCGACAAAGTGGAAGGCTTCACCGGCATCATTTCCGACCTCGGCGGACCCACCGCCAACATGTACCGCCTGGCCTGCAAAGACCGCAGGATCGAGGCCGCCTGCCGCAAGCTGTCCTGCGTCTACCCGGACATCTGCGACAACCTCAACACTGACCACTCGGCTCTGGTGCAGCTCTACCGCAAGGCGCGTCAGATCAAGGGTGTGAAGAAAATCCTGATCGGCTCGGGACTGAGGTACGACCTAGCCGTCAGGTCGCCGGAATATGTCAGGGAACTGGTGCAGCACCACGTCGGCGGCTACCTCAAGATCGCCCCCGAACACAGCGAGGAAGGGCCGCTGTCCAAGATGATGAAGCCCGGCATGGCTGCTTACGAGCGCTTCAAGCTGATGTTCGACAAGTTCTCCAGGGAGGCGGGCAAGGAGCAATACCTCATCCCGTACTTCATCGCCGCCCACCCCGGTACCACCGACGAGGACATGCTCAACCTGGCGCTCTGGCTCAAGCGCAACAACTTCCGCCTCGACCAGGTGCAGACTTTCACCCCCACGCCCATGGCCATGGCGACCGCCATGTACCACAGCGGCAAGAACCCGCTGCACAAGGTGACGCCAACCAGTGAGGACGTGCCCATTCCCAAAGCGGCCGGCCAGCGCAAACTGCACAAGGCCTTTCTGCGCTACCACGACCCCGCCAACTGGCCGCTGCTACGGGAAGCGCTCAGGAAAATGGGCCGTGCGGATTTGATCGGCAACGGCAAGAAGCATCTGGTACCGAGCTTCCAACCGGTTGGCACCGCCATGCCATCGAACAGGCGGCGCCTAGGAGAGGTGAAGGCGCGGGTTGGCGGGGTCAAGAAACCCGCGCCGAGGCAGTTCTAGGGGACACCTGGACAAGCGGCATTCGTCATTCCGGAAACCGCAAAGCGGTTATCCAGAATCCAGTAATAATGTGCAGGATGGCCGCTGCGCTAAGCTTGCTCGAACTGAATCAAATTTATTTCGATGCTGCCCCCATGTGAGCCTTATCGCTCATGGCCATAGCATTCCCGCTGACAACGGAATACCAATGACTACGCCGAGCAAACCTGCCACCTGAGATCGTGGCCCTGCGATAGGAAAGAGCACGCGGACGAATACATTGGCGGCTACGACGACAATGAGAGCGTGCCACCATGCACCTGCATATGCAGAGGCTGCGATTGCACCAACGAGTGCAACATATGCGAGGCCCTGCAGCCACGAGAAGTCACTAGCAAGCCACGCGCCGACAGGCCAGCCCCGTGGGTTTGCGTAACCGGCGTAGGCGATGATTGCCCAGCCGAAGCCGGCAGTAAGTGCGAAGACAACGAGTCTAGCTATTTCCATTCTGATCATACGCCTCGCAATGAAGCCCAACTACCATAGAAAAATTATGACTACCAATCATGAAAATCTGATACCCATTTTTAGGGTTACTCAGATGTGCTCGAATTGGATGCCATGATCACCCTCGTAAGGCAGTTCGTGATTATGATTCCCGGTGATTATTTTCACCGGGATACCCTCAGGAAAGGCGTCGCAGGCAAGCATTCCTACCCAATAGTGCCTGCACATTACGCATTGATCGGATTGCGGCATTTCATTTCACCCATTTAATTGCTTCATTGTATGCCTTCAATATGTTTTCCGGCACTTCCGGACCCTTGCCTTCAGCTATCAAGCAGTCACTTAAGAGCCAGCATCGAATTAAAGCAACGAAGCCAGTATAGGCGATATTTTCTTGTTCGCCAGCTTTGCATAGCCGCCGGGGTTGGGATGTATCTCATTATCCCAGTCGTTGCTGTCGCCCTTGGCGTCGATCTTGGCGGGCTAGCGATCTTTTTCCATCTCCCAATGGAAATGATGCATCAGCCGGTGCAGCAGCGGGGCGAACACCACGCCGGCGGCGATGAGGAACACCAGCCCCGCATAGAGCGCGTACAGCCCGGCGAAGACCTTGCCGTTCGGAGTTTGCGGCGCATTGACCGGCCCCATGCCGCCAAGCAGCATGGCCGCGTTGAGAAAGGCGTCGCGCCAGCCGAGATTCTCGAAATACCAATACCCTGCCATTCCCAGCAGCAACGAGCCGCCGACCAGCAGGCTCGCCACGCAGAAGTGCGACGCGACGCGGCGCAGGAACACACCGCGAGGTGCCGGTGGGGTGTGCCGATTTTCGTACATGGGCTTCTCCGTTCGCAACACTGGGTAGCCAGTTTAATGAATAAGGGGAATAAGCACTATCGTGGTGCCTTTGCATCAGGGGCGGGTCTGGATTGGTGCAATCTGTCGTGTTGCCGCCTCTGGGTATAGCGCTTGGCGCGCCAAATCGGCGTCTGCCCTTGGGCATACAAATTGCTAACGTCATAAGGAAAGTAGGGTTAATCAACAATTCAACATTACTAGACAGACTACACATGAATCAACCTCAAGTTTTCCCTTTGGTCAATAACCATCTCGACACGCTATTGCAGGATAGGGAACGCATGCTGGCTTCCCTGATGGGCAATCTGCAGGGACTGGTCTTCTGTTGCTTGCCCGATGAACACTGGACCATGGTGTTTGTCAGTGATGGCTGCGAAATGCTGACGGGTTACCGTCCGCAGGAGTTGCTGTTCAACCACACGGTTTCCTGCGAAAGCATCACCTTGCCCCAGGACCGGGTAGCGGTGAGAAGCGCCATCGAGACTGCGATTGCCCAAGCTTCCCGCTATGACATCGAGTACCGCATTCGCCACGCCGACGGCAACATAAGGTGGGTTCGGGAGCGCGGCACCCCCATCTACAACGGATATGGCGAGGTGGAGGCCGTCGAAGGCTTCATCCAGGACATCACTCGACGCAAACAGGGCGAGGCGCGATACCGTTCGATTTTCGAAAACGCCATCGAGGGTATCTTCCAGACCAGCGCATCCGGCCAATATCTGAACGTCAACCCAGCCCTGGCGCGGATTTATGGCTACGATTCCGCCGAGGCGCTGATCGCCGGGCTAAGCGATATCCGCAACCAGTTGTATGTCGATCCCGGCCGCCGCGACGAGTTTGTGCAGGTGATGAAACAGGACGGTCAGGTGCAGAAGTTCGAGTCCCGTATCTATCGCAGGAATGGCGACATTATCTGGATCTCCGAGAATGCGCGCGAGGTCCGCGACGAGGCTGGCCGGCTACTGCATTACGAAGGCACAGTCGAAGACATTACCGACCAGAAAAGCTACGAGGAGCAGATTCAGTACCAGGCCACGCACGACAGCCTGACCGGTTTGCCGAACCGCTCGCTGCTGAGCGACCGGCTGCAGCAGTGCATCAATTTCACCGAACGCTACGGCAACAAGGTAGCCGTGGCGTTTATTGACCTCGACCATTTCAAGCAGATCAACGATTGCATGGGGCATCACATCGGTGACCAGTTGCTGGTGACGATGGCGGAGCGGCTTGCCGGCTGTGTGCGGGACAGCGATACCGTGGTGCGCCTGGGCGGTGACGAATTTGTCATCCTGCTCACCAGCTTCCAGAAAGCCGAAGACATATCGCCGACCATGCAGCGCATCCTGGCTTCAGTGGCGCAGCCTTGCGTCATCAACGACCGGGATTTCATTGTTTCGTGCAGCATCGGTATCGGCATTTATCCGGAGGATGGCAAGGACGCCAACACCCTGTTGAAGAATGCCGATTCGGCCATGTACAAGGCCAAGCAGTGCGGACGGAACAACTTCCAGTTTTTTACCCCGGAACTGAATCGCGTCCTGACGGAGCGGATCGATACCGAATATAAGTTACGGCATGCCATCGAGCGCAGCGAGTTCCTGCTGCATTACCAGCCCAAGGTCAATTTCTCCGACGGCACTGTTGACGGTGCCAAGGCGCTGATCCGCTGGCAGCCGCCGGACGCGGCGCTGGTTCCGCCGATCAAATTCATCCAGGTCGCCGAGGAAACGGGTTTGATCGAGGAGATCGGCGAATGGGTACTCGTTACCGCCTGCCAGCAGAGCCGCGAGTTCCAGCGCAAGCTGGGCAGGCCGATCCTGATCTCGGTCAATGTTTCGCCGCGCCAATTCCAGCAAGGGAACCTGGCCGGAATGGTCGAGATGGTACTGGCAAGAACCGGCGTCGACCCGCAATACATTGAGCTGGAAATCACCGAAAGCACGCTGGCTCAGGATAGCCGTGGATTCATTGCCACCCTGCATGACTTGAAATCGATAGGCGTCAAACTGGCGATAGACGATTTTGGCACCGGTTATTCCAGCATGGCCTATCTGAAGGATTTTCCGGTCGATCGCCTGAAAATCGACAAGGGGTTCGTCTCGAATCTGGAACAGGAGCCATCCAACATGGCGATCCTCAAGGCCATCGTCGCGCTTGGCCACAACTTCGGCTTGCGTGTGGTGGCTGAAGGCGTGGAAACCGAATACCAGCGGGAATTCCTGAAGCACATCGGTTGCGACGAACTGCAGGGCTATTTGTTCAGCAAACCGCTTAATGTCGAAAAATTCGAAACCCTGCTGCTGAGCAAAGGTCAGGAGAAGTCTGCCGTGGAGTGGGGAAAAGTGTTGTTATCTCAGAAACTTTCGTGCTCGCCCAGGTAACGCCATTGCCCTTGCGGCAAGTCGCCCAGCTTGACCCTGCCAATACGGATGCGCTTCAGCCCCATCACCTTCAGCCCCACCATTTCGCACATACGGCGGATTTGACGCTTCTTGCCTTCGCGCAAAATGAAGCGCAACTGGTCTTCGTTCAACCAATCCACCTTGGCCGGTTTCAATGCCTCGCCGTCCAACGACAAGCCGTGGTTCAGCAGCGCCAACCCTCGTTCCGAGAGGCTACCCTGCACGCGCACCAGGTATTCCTTGTCGATTTTGGAGTCCTCGCCGATCAGTTGTTTGGCGATGCGGCCATCCTGCGTCAGCACCAGCAGTCCCTGCGAATCGATATCCAGCCGGCCAGCCGGCGCCAGCCCTTTCGCCTGCATCGGGTGGAAACTCTGCGGCGACCGGTCGCCACTGTAGCGCGTTGCCGCGTTGAACAAAACAGCCGCCGGTTTGTAGCCCTGTTCCGCCTGCCCGGAAACATAGCCGATCGGCTTGTTCAGCAGGATGGTCACGCGGGCCTGCTGGCTGGTCTGGGCGGCTTTGTTCAGCGTGATTTTTTGCGTGGGATAAATTTTGGTGCCGAGTTCGCTGATGCGAACGCCATCGACAAACACCCAGCCGCGCTCGATATAGCTGTCCGCTTCACGGCGGGAACAGATGCCCTGTTCGGACATGACCTTGGAGAGACGAATTTTTTCCATAATGCTCACGAACCTTAAGTTTCAGGATGCCGGACCAGCACAAGCTCATTACGCTGACCGGGTAAAGACAATCGGTCAGCTCCGTGCCGCCAGGTATTGAGCAAAATCAAGGTCTTCCAGGAACTGGTGCAGTACAATCCATTCAAATAAAAATTCCACAAATTCTTCCGGCTTTTCCACCCCGGTCGAAAGATTGAGTACCTTGGTGTCAAGCCCAGCCAACAACCCGGCGTGTATCGCCTTGTGATGCTTCATTCCAGGATAGTCATGCTCCGCCATCAAGCCTTCTTCACTGGCAAAATGAAACCTGGAATATTCCAGAATCTCTTTTGCAATCATAACTTGCAAACTCAGCGATTCTCGATCTTGAACGGCTTGCTGAAACTTGTTGGCTAAATTAAAGAATTGCTCATGCTGCTGATCGATGAACTCGTGCCCAATCTTGTGTTTGTCGTCCCAGGTAAACATTCATGAATCCTCATGATTCATTGCCAATCTAGCAACTTCGTATTGTAGTAATTTTTTGGTTTTTATAAACCTGGCGCGCGCCCACTATAAAAAACCGGCTAAGCACCGTGAACGTTTGCGGAGGAGTAATTGTGGTCGCATAGGCTGCCGGGCTTGCCTCGTGGCTCCAGGTCGAATAGTGATCATCAAATCACAAAGGTTGCGCAGGATAGGGATTTTACATATATAGTCAGACAGCGGCACACTGACAAGCGTAAACGCATAACTATAAAAAAACAATTCCGCTTCAAGTTTCCTGCGGATCGACATCAACCGACCAGCGCACCTTGCCGACGAGCGGTTGCGCCGCTATCTGTGGCACCCATACTTGCAGGAATGCCTGCAAGGCTGTTCGTGTCTCCGCCTGCACCAGCAGTTGGGCACGTTCCATGCCTTTGAGCCGCGCCATTTGCGGCCGTACCGGGTCATATAAGGTGACTGACGAGGCTATATCCCGAGCGGCGGCGATAGCGCCTTCGAGGAAGCCACGCACCTGCTCGAAACGGCCCGCCTCGGCGCGCAGCAACGCCTCGAAACAATAGGGTGGAAAACCGGCAAGCTTGCGCTCTTCCAGCAAACCCGTCGCAAATTCGGCATAATCCTGCCTGCGCAAGGCGTGAAATAGCACATGGTCCGGGAATGCGGTCTGGATCAGCACCTCGCCCGGTTTGTCGGCACGCCCGGCGCGCCCGGCGACCTGCATCAACTGGGCGAACAAGTGCTCGGCAGCGCGGAAATCCGCACTGAACAGTGCACTATCGGTATCCACCACGCCCACCAGGGTGAGGTTGGGGAAGTCGTGGCCCTTGGTCACAATCTGCGTACCGACCAGGATATCCACCTCCTGTGCATGCACCTGATCGGTCATTTCCTGCATTGCGTGCTTGCGCCGCATGCTGTCGCGATCCACGCGCAACACCCGTGCCTCCGGGAAACGCCTGGCGAGTGTGCTTTCCAGTCGCTGCGTGCCCTGGCCGGTGGGGTGCAAGTCGGCATTGCCGCATTGCGGACACTGCATCGGCATGCGTTCCTCCAGGCCGCAGTGGTGGCAGCGCAGCCGTCCGTCACGCAGATGCACCACCAGGCGGCTGGAGCAGCGATGGCAGGGCGCCACCCAGGCGCATGCCGTACACAGGAATACCGGAGAATAACCGCGCCGGTTGATGAACAGCAGACTTTGTTCGCCCCGTGCCAGACGTTCCTCAATCGCATCCAGCAGTCCCACGGACAGCCCCTCGTCGAGCGGCTGGCGGCGTACGTCTATGCATTGAATTTGCGGCATGGCGGCATTGGCGACGGCACGCCGCTTGAGCGTCAACAGCCGGTAGCGTCCAAGCTGCGCGTTGTGCCAGGTTTCCAGCGCCGGCGTCGCTGAGCCCAATACGACTGGAATCTTTGCCATTTTCGCCCGCATGATGGCAACGTCCCGCGCCGAATAGCGCATACCATCCTGCTGCTTGTAGGAGGCGTCATGTTCCTCGTCCACCACCACCAGACTAAGATTAGGCATGGGAGTGAATACGGAAAGCCGTGTGCCGATGACGATGCGTGCCCGGCCGGACTGCGCCAGTAGCCAGTTCTGCAGCCGTTCGCCATCGGCCATGCCGCTATGCAGCGCGACCAGCTCATATTGCGGGAACCTGCTGCGGAAGCGCGCCTCCAGTTGCGGGGTGAGATTGATTTCCGGCACCAGCACCAACGCCTGTGCGCCATCCCGGGCCAGTACCTGCTCCAGCAGTCGCATGTACACTTCCGTCTTGCCGCTACCGGTAACGCCATAGAGCAACCACACGCCGAATTTGTCCAGCCCCTGCTGCAGGGCCTCCAGCACTGCTTGTTGCCCGACGTTCAGTGGCGGCGGGATTGCCGCAACGGCACCTGAAACCACTGACGTGAACGTTTCCTGCACCTGCTCCACCCACCCACGCTCTTTCAGCGCACATATGGCGCCGCGCCAGCCGGAGGAAATACCGGCCAATGCTTCCTGATCGAGCGGATTGTCCGCCAACGCCAGATACAATTTGCGCTGCAGTGCGGCGCGCGCAGGAATGTCTTCTAAATTAGCCGCTTGTCCCGCCTCGGCCAGGCGAAATATACTTTTGGTCGCGAGCTGCACTTGCTTGGCTTCGCGTAGCCTGGAAGGCAGTGCGGACAGCAATGCCTGGCCAAAAGGGTAGTGGTAGTAATCTGCGCAAAACCGCAGCAACCGCAACATCGCGGCAGGCAGCGGCGACTCATCCTCGAACGCATGCAGGATGTGCTTGAGGCGTTCGTGTGGAACGTCAGAGACCGCCACCCGTGCCTGTACGATGCCGATCACGCGCCGCCTGCCAAACGGCACCAGTACGCGCTGACCAGGCATTACGCCGGTGTCGGCGTCAAGATAGTCAAACAGTGTATCGAGCGGCACATCCAGCGCCACACGGAGAATTTTCATCGACTTTGTCATCTGGCGTTGAATGGCGAGCGTTATTGCAATGCAGGCTCAGCAGGAAATCGTTAAAATGGAAGTTTATACAATCATGGCCGATTCAAAGGCTCTCATTCTTCCTTGAAATTACATCTTACCGAATTACTGGCGCAGGCGGCAAAAGACATCGCCCCCGGCCAGACTTGCCCGGACATTGTTCTGGAACGCCCAAAAACCACGCTGCATGGAGATTTCGCTTGCAACCTGGCCATGCTGCTGGCAAAACCTTTACGCCAGAGTCCGCGTGCCATAGCCGACGCCATTGTCAAGGCGTTGCCGGCGTCGGCGTACGTGGCGAAGGTGGAAATCGCCGGTGCCGGGTTTATCAATTTCTTCCTCGCTGCCGGCGCCAAACAGGGCGTGGTGCACGAGATTCTTGCCCAGGGCGCGAAGTTTGGCTATAGCAATGCCGGGCAGGGCAAAAAAATACAGGTGGAATTCGTCTCGGCCAATCCGACTGGACCGCTGCATGTCGGCCACGGGCGCGGTGCTGCTTACGGCGCCAGTCTGTCCAACCTTCTGGAAACCGCCGGCTGGCAAGTGGCGCGCGAATATTATGTCAACGACGCCGGTCGCCAGATGGACATCCTGGCGTTGTCGACCTGGCTGCGCTACCTGGAACTGCATGGCGAGCAGGTACCATTTCCGCCCAACGCCTATCAGGGCGATTACGTACGAGACATGGCACGCCAGATACAAGCTGCTCACGGCAAACGCTATGTGTGCCAAGCAACAAGGGTGCTTGCGGGTACTCCTGGATTGCCCGATGCGGAGCGCGACGACAAAGAAGCTGCGAGCCGGCGAGAAGCACACCTGGACGCATTGATCGCCAAAGCCAAGGAGTTGCTGGGCGAGGATTATGCCTACATTCATAATCATGCCCTGACAGAACAACTGGGCGACTGCCGCGAGGATCTGGCGGAATTCGGCGTCACTTTCGACACCTGGTTCTCGGAAAAGTCGCTGTTCGATTCCGGCTTGGTGGAACGCGCCGTGGAATTGTTGGACCAGCACGGTCATTTATACCAGCAGGATGGCGCGACCTGGTTCCGTTCCACGACTTTTAGCGACGAGAAGGATCGTGTGGTGAAACGCGAAAATGGGCAATTCACCTATTTTGCCTCCGACATCGCTTATCACTTCAACAAGTTCGAGCGTGGCTTCGACCTCGTCATCAACGTCTGGGGTGCAGACCACCACGGATATATCGCGCGGGTAAAAGGCGCGCTGCAAGCGCTTGCTCTCGATACCGGCAAGCTGCTGGTAGCACTGGTGCAATTTGCCGTGCTCTACCGAGGCGGAGACAAGGTTCCCATGTCTACGCGCTCCGGCCAATTCGTTACACTGCGTGAACTACGTAGCGAAGTCGGCAACGACGCGGCGCGTTTCTTTTATGTGCTGCGCAAAAGCGAACAGCATCTGGACTTCGATCTTGACCTTGCCAAATCACAAAGCAACGACAACCCCGTGTATTACATTCAGTACGCGCATGCCCGCATTTGCAGCGTACTGAATCAGTGGGGCGGCAATCCCGCAAGCTTGAAGGCGGTCGATTTGAGTACATTGACGGAAGAACACGAACTGACGTTGTTGCAACGCCTGGCGGAATTCCCGGAGACAATTGAAAATGCCGCGCAGGAACTGGCGCCGCATGTTATTGCATACTATCTAAAAGACTTGGCGGGCGAGTTGCACAGCTACTACAATGCTCAGCAATTTCTGGTGGCCGACGAGGCGCTGAGGAATGCACGGCTAGCCTTGATCCTGGCTACGCGCCAGGTGCTGCAAACCGGCTTGCGCCTGCTTGGTGTAAGCGCCCCGGAAAAAATGTAACGTGGGAAAATCCGAAGGACGGACTTGTGACGCGCGACTATAAACCTACCCCGCAGAAACAGAAGGCCACAGGCAAAGGCAGCCCTTTTTTCAGTGGAATGCTGATTGGACTGCTACTCGGTATCGGTGCCTCTGTAGGAGTAGCACTGTTTGTCAAGGGCGGGGAGAGTCCTTTCGTCGCCAAGGTGGAGCCGGCTCCGACTGAACCCAGTATCAACAGCTTAAATTCCGCCGCCCCTGAAAACGCTGCCACCAAGCCCGACGCAAAAGCGCCTGTCAAATCCCGCTTCGATTTTTACACCATCCTTCCGGGGACCGAAAAGCAAGTGACGGAACAGGAAATCAAGGCCTCCTTGTCCGCCAAACAGGAGGCCGACAAAGCAGCCAGTGAAAGCTATTACCTGCAGGTTGGCGCGTTCCAGACCGAGGGAGAGGCTGACAACATGAAAGCGAAGCTTGCCCTGCTTGGGTTGGAAGCGGTAATCCAGACGGCCAATATTCCAGACAAGGGTGTGTGGCACCGCGTGCGCGTTGGCCCATTCACCCAAATCGACGATATCAATAAAGCCCGTACCGAACTGGCAAAAAATGGCATCGACTCGGCGTTGCTGAAAATTCACAGCAGCATACCGGACCAATAACTTTTACGAGGACAAAACCATGAAATTCCTACTGGCCACCTTATTTACCTTGATCGCTTTCACTGCCTCGGCCGATCCGCAGCTCGGTACACAATATCAGCCAACGCTGCAAGCCATTCCCACTGACAATCCTGCCAAGGTCGAAGTAATAGAGTTGTTTTGGTATGGCTGCCCGCACTGCTACCTGTTGGAGCCGCAGCTTAACGCCTGGATCAGGAAACTGCCCAAGGATGTTGACTTCAAACGCATGCCCGGTATTGCCCGTTCCGATTGGGCACCGATGGCCAAGGCATTTTACACATTGGAAGCGCTGAACCTTACCGAGAAGTTGCACAGCGCTCTGTTCGATGCCATACACAAGCAAA
>Ga0172368_10005063_pt1 | contig 14936 bp, 15 predicted proteins | sample Lak11m_FD_114540 | JGI IMG/M metagenome (GOLD analysis project Ga0172368, IMG submission 114540) | Freshwater microbial communities from Kabuno Bay, South-Kivu, Congo - kab_022012_11m | ecosystem: Environmental > Aquatic > Freshwater > Lake | place: Democratic Republic of the Congo: South-Kivu...
ATTATTCATACCGGTTATCCTATAACAGTAACCTATAATGAAAATGTTATAACAAGCGTTGAAGAACAAGATGATTTGCCAACATCTTTTTCTCTTTCTCAAAATTATCCGAATCCATTTAATCCGGTTACTAAAATCCAATTTTTCATTCCTACGTCGGGCTTGGTGCAATTAAAAATATATGATTTGCTTGGGAGAGAAATAAAGACTTTAGCAGATGACTTTATGCATGCCGGTAGACATGAAAGAGAATTTAACGCAAAGGATTTACCAAGCGGTGTCTATTTCTATCACTTGATAACAAATGGATACACTGAAACAAAGAAATTGCTCTTAATGAAATAGCTGAAACACAACCCGCCGCTCAACCTTACACTTAAGTACGGTTGCTCTTTTTCGATTATACATTTAAGATAAGAATAGCGTAAGTTTGTTTACCGAATTTAGTAACATTTTGAGGGTAACATGTCCTATACAATTTCAATAGATAGTAACCGGGAAATTTGCACCATCGTGGTAAAGGGAATTTACAATGGAGCGCTTGCGAATGAAATTCGTTTAGCCGGAGCTAAAATTGTGGTTGAAGAAAAAGTTTACAAGTTTTTAGTTGATTGCAGAAACGCCGAACTGGTAGCATCCTTTATTAAACTGTACGATTACGCGCAGGACGTTCTCGAAAAACTAAAAGCGAATAACATTCCCATCCATAAAATAAGGCGGGCGTTTGTGGTAGAAGAACGGAGTGAAAACTTTGAGTTCTACGAAACAATTTCGGTAAACAGGGGATTGAATGTACGTGCTTTTTTCAATAGTGAAGATGCGGTTGCCTGGCTAAAATCCACCTAAAGTTCTCCTCGAAATAACTTCTCCATCCTTGAGGAATTAAATTCCGATTTTTATTGTTTTCCTATTAACCGGCCGACATTATTCCTCAATGCGAATAATGTGTTGCAAGAAACAGTTTCTAAATCAATACTTCATTGTACAGGAGTTGCTATGTTAATGATCAATCCATACCTTCTCTTCGCGGGAAACGCTGAAGAAGCATTCACTTTTTACAAATCAATATTTGGCGGTGAATTCAGTTTTATCGCAAAGTTTCAAGGTTCACCCGGAAGCGAAAAACTTACCGACGCGGAACAAAATCAACTGATGCATGTGGCGCTTCCCATGGGGAAAAACAATTTGCTTATGGCTTCGGATACACCGAAGTCGATGGGATATGAAGTTGCGTACGGAAATGGAATTTCACTTTGCGTTCATACGGAATCAAGGGAAGAAGCAGATACTATTTTCAACAAACTCTCTGATGGTGCAACAATAGAACAGCCGCTCGCCGATATGTTCTGGGGAGACTATTATGGTCTCTTGACGGACAAGTTTGCTATTCGTTGGATGATTATTTACTCAACACCAAGATCGTAAATAATTTTCTTTCTTCTCCCGGATCGCCACCGGATGTGTTTATCGAATCGAAAAGTCGGCTCGGAAAAGTGTCGGTGAGTTACTTCACTTTTTTATCTTCATAATTGCAAAATTATTTTTCGTGGAGTAAATTGGAATGTGATGTTCGAACAAAATGACAAAATCACGCAGCGGCCATCAGGGCAAAAGGTATAGTGGAGTGCAGATGGAAAACAATACGTTTAGAATACTCATTGTAGAAGATCATCCTACCAACCTCAAAATTATGCAGAACCTTATGGCGAAGGAGCATTACCAGACGGGTACCGCGGGCAGCGGAAAAGAAGCTCTTGCCGTTTTAGAAAAAGAAACATTCGACCTCATTCTTCTCGATGTTATCATGCCAGAAATGAACGGCTTTGAAGTTTGTAAAATTATCCGTTCCACTCCTGTGTTAGCTGAAATTCCTATCATCTTTTTAACCGGACAAACAGAAGAAGAAAGTATTGTGGCCGGATTTACTTATGGGGGACAGGACTATATTAAAAGCCGTTCAACGCACCGGAACTCCTTGCCAGAGTTCGCCCGCATCTTGAATTAAAAAAACAAAAAGAAGAACTTCATTCGCTGAACGAATCTCTTGAGCGGAAAGTTGCCGAGCGCACCAAAGAACTGCTTGCCGCAAAAGAAAAAGCCGAGTTGATGAATGAACTAAAATCGAATTTCCTTGCAAACATGCATCATGAACTCCGCACTCCCTTCATGCCATAAACGGTTTTGCGAATCTTTTATCGGAAGAGATTGAAGACCCGAATCAAAAACATATGGCGGAAGGAATTTATAGAAGCGGTGTACGTTTGATGGAAACACTTAATTTGATTTTAGACCTTGCCCAGATTGAATCCGAAACGATGGAATTTGATTTTTCCTTAACCGATTTGGTACTTGAAACAAAAGAGATTCTCAATTCTTATGAGGCGGATGCGACAAAAAAAGGATTAACGCTTTCAGCAGCCTTCAGCGATCCCATAATTTATCTGAACACTGACAGAAGAGCGTACAGAACAATTCTCAACAATCTTTTGAACAACGCTATTAAATTCTCCCAAAGCGGCGGCATTGCCGTGGATGTAACCTTGGAGAAAAAATTCGCGCTCTTAAAAGTTTCCGATACGGGGATTGGCATTCCAAAAGAATTTCACAAACTTGTCTTTGAAGAGTTCAGGCAAGTGAGCGAAGGATTTACTCGGAATTTTGAAGGAAGCGGACTCGGGTTGAGTCTTTCAAAAATGTTTGTTGAAAAATTCGGCGGTTAAATTTGGGTTGAAAGTGAACCGGGAAAAGGCTCAACATTTTTTGTTAAGCTTCCCGTTGAGGATTTACCGGCGAATAACTAAACTAAAAATTCTTTTTCTTTTGGAAGGCAGATTGAAAAAGTAGTTACTCCTTTTATGTCCGATGAAACTGTTATCTCTCCCTTGTGCCAATCGATGATTGATTTTGCCACGGAGAGTCCGAGCCCGATGCCTCCAGTTTTTCTGTTCCGTGATGTTTCAACTCTGTAAAAACGATTGAAGATGAAGGGGAGTTCTTCACGCGGAATACCTTCACCAACATTGCTTACGGAAAGGCAGACGGTGTTTCCATTCTCGCTGCAAACCACCGCAACGCACTGCTTCTCATCCCCATATTTAATAGCGTTATCCATCAAGTTGCCGATTACCTGCTTCATAATTTCACGGTCAATAAAGAGCGTAATTGTTTCGTCACATTCGAGCGAAAAGGTAATCTGTTTTTCTTCACCGAGGATTCTGAAATTCTGAATAATCTGCGAAAGAAATCCGGCGGCATTCACCTCCGTTTTGTTCAGTTGAACGGAAGAGTGTTCCATCCTTGCGATAAAGAAAAGATTATCAACAATTTTGATAAGCCGCAGCGTCTCCTGATAGTTGCTCTCCAAGACTTCTTTATACACTTCCGGTGTTTTTCTTGATTTCAAGGCGACTTCAATTTCACCTCGAAGAATAGTGAGAGGAGTTTTAAGTTCATGAGCAGCGGATAAAGAAAATTGATTCATGTAATCAACAGACTGCTTAATGCGCTGAATCATGTTGTTCATTGTGCGCACAAGTCTGCCGTACTCATCATGGTACTCACCCCCGGCAATTTGCTGGTCGAGATTTTGTGCAGTTATCTCTTCCGTCTTTTTGATGATGCTATCGATGCGTGACAAAGCTTTTGCTGAAATAACCGCGCCGCCGAGAATGGAAATTAAAAGAAAGATTGGAGCGAGCATCAAGTACAAATTTTTTAAACTGTCAAGCGTCTGTATGATATGCTCTTTCGGGAACGCGACGATTACCTGATATTTGTTTTCATTCGCAACCGCGCAGCGGATGGTCATGGCGCTTAACGATGTATCGGAAAAATCAAACGTACTCAGTTTTGATTTTCTATTCTGGAAAGAAAATTCGTACTGATAAAGGTTTGCGGATTTGAAAAGAATTTTCTCTCCCATCGAAATTTGAATAAACGTATTCCGTCTGTTCATGGCAACCGCGTCGTAAATTATTGTCCACATCAAATCTTCCTGGCTCGAGAATGTAGAATCCGGCGTGAATGATTCAATGTCGATATGCTTTTCAATCACAATATTTTTTATCGCCGTTGCCTGGCTTTTGAGAGAGGAATCAAGGCTATCGCTGAGATTTGTAAGGAGATAAAGATAGACTAAAATTCCGAGAAGCGCTTCCAGCAGCGTAAATACAAAGACGTACCAAAGCGTGGTTTTGAACCTGGTTGTTGAAACAAAACGTTTGAGTTTGGTAAGTACGTCTTTCATACATCGGGATTTTTAATCATGTACCCGGAACCGCGGATGGTGAAAATGAGTTGCGGTGTTGTCTCGGTTTCAATTTTTGCACGGAGTTTGTTGATAAAAACTTCGATCACGTTTGAGCCGGTGTCGAAATGATAATCGTAAACATGCTCAATAAGCCGGGTGCGCGAAACGATACTGTTCTTGTTTAAAAGAAGAAGCTCAAGAATCGCGTATTCTTTTTGCGTGAGGAAAATTTCTTTATCGGCGCGGGAAACTTTGTGAGTCTTTTGATCCAGCTTGAGATCCGCCACAGATAAAACGGATGAAAGATTTCCTTCATTTCGTCTTGCAAGTGCGCGTACCCGTGCAAGCAGTTCTTCAAACGCGAATGGCTTGGTAAGATAATCATCCGCTCCGGCATCAAGTCCGGCAACCTTATCTTTTACGGCATCTTTTACGGTTAACAGAAGCAGGGGAGTTGCTATGCTTTTTTCTCTTAATGCTTTGGTGAGCTGAATTCCGTCCAGAATGGGAAGCATAATATCAGAGATAATAATGTCGTACGTTTCAACGCAAGCGAGATTAAATCCTTCTTTTCCGTCGTAGGCAACATCAACGGTAAAGAATTCTTCTTCCAGTCCTTTCTTAATGAAAGCCGCGACTTTCTTCTCATCTTCAATCAGCAAAATTTTCATAGGTATAAAATAAAAAAAGGAGAGTTAAAAACTCTCCTTTTAAAGCGACTTAAGATTAAATTATTTCTTTTCTGCGGCAGCGGCAGCGGCAGCAGCTTTTTTAGCTTTCTTTGCATGATGTTTTACAGCTTTTTCATCGGCTGGTTTTGCAGCTTCTTCTTTAACTTCAGCTTTCTTCTCTACTTCCTTTTCAATTTTAGCTTTTGGAGCTTTAGCAGCTTTTTCAGCTTTAGGAGCATCTTGAGCAAAGGAGATCATTGAGAATGTGAAAACAACAGCGATTACGAATGCAAAAATACGTTTCATGATTAAGAACCTTTCATTATGTTAGTTAAAATTTACATGAGAAACTTACCTCCCTAACCTTAAGCCAACCTTAACCGAACATTAATTTATTTTAATCTAAGTTTAGTCTTTTTTTGCAGAATTTTGCCGAAAACATGAGACTATTTCACCGTTCTTCTTTTTCGCTAACCAAAACATTTCATATATTTAAAGCAAAAATTCAGAAAATTCTACGAAGTAAATGCAGAAAATTTATATCAGCGATCTTTCACAGTACGTTGGGCAGGAAATTACTATTCAAGGGTGGCTTTATCACAAACGGTCAAGCGGAAAACTGAGATTTTTAGTACTGCGGGACGGTTCAGGCTATCTCCAATGCGTCTATTTTAAAGGGAATGTTACTCCCGAAATATTTGAACTTTGCGACCGCGTTGGACAAGAATCCTCAATTCAAGTTACCGGAAATGTAAAAGAAGAGCCGAGAGCTGTAGGCGGATTTGAGCTTGATGCTACCAATTTGGAAATCATCCACGAAACTCATGAATACCCGATCACTCCAAAAGATCACGGAGTGGAATTTTTAATGGATAACCGGCATCTCTGGTTGCGCTCAAGCAAGCAGGTTGCCATTATGAAAATCCGGCACCGCATTGTAAAAGCAATTCGTGATTTCTTTGATAACAAAGGCTTCACGCTTATGGACGCGCCTATCCTTACTCCTGCCGCCTGCGAAGGCACATCAACACTTTTTGAAACCGACTACTTTGATTTAGGAAAAGCATATTTAACGCAATCGGGTCAACTGTATGCGGAAGCCGGCGCTCTCGCGCTGGGAAAAGTTTACACGTTCGGTCCAACATTCCGCGCTGAAAAGTCAAAGACGAGAAGACATTTAACCGAATTCTGGATGGTTGAACCTGAAGTGGCATTTGCTACCTTGCAAGATGATATGGATTTAGCCGAAGAATTTTTAGAGTACATTGTTCAAACTGTTCTTGCGGAACGGAAAGAAGAACTAAAAACACTCGAACGAGATACCACGAAATTAGAAAATGTGAAACGTCCTTTCCCAAGAATCACTTACGATGAGGCTGTCGATATTCTGAAGAAGAACGGTGTTGAATTCGAGTACGGAAATGATCTTGGTGCTGCGGATGAAACAATTGTTTCGAGTCAGTATGATAGGCCTGTAATGGTTCACCGTTATCCGGCAGAAGTGAAAGCTTTTTACATGAAACGAGATCCGGAAAATCCCCATTTAGCTTTAGCGGTTGATGTGCTGGCCCCGGAAGGATACGGCGAAATTATCGGCGGCAGCCAAAGAGAAGATGAGCTTGATTTACTTATCTCCAGAATAAAAGAGCATAATCTACCTCAAGAAGCATTTGAATGGTATCTCGATTTACGCAGATTTGGTTCGGTTCCGCACGCCGGATTTGGATTGGGACTTGAACGAACAGTTACCTGGATTTGCGGATTAGAACACTTAAGGGAAACAATTCCATTCCCTCGCATGATTTATAGAAACACTCCTTAATTTATATCAAATTAAGTTGAATTAATTAGAGAAAAGTTAACCAACAGACTTTACATGATAACCATAGAACAAATTTTATTTTTTCTTTTTGCCGGAATTGCGGTTGTTACCTCGGTTTTAGTAGTAACAAGAAAAAACCCTGTCATCTCGGCACTCTTTCTTGTGTTGAATTTTGCGGCGCTTGCAGGCATTTACCTTCTCCTTAATGCGCAGTTTATTGCGGTTGTACAGGTAATTGTGTACGCCGGGGCAATAATGGTGCTGTTTCTGTTCGTCCTCATGCTCTTGCGACCCGAGCACGAGAAAAACTTTTTTGAAGAACATCCAAAGATGAAATGGCTTGCCTTGTTTGTCGGCGGAATAGTTTTTCTTCAACTTCTCTATACTATTTTTATCGGTAAACTTTCGTCAACCATGCACGCCAATACCGAGCAGAGTGTTCAGATTGGAACCGTTGAAAGTATCGGAAGAGGATTGTTCACAAGTTACATTATTCCCTTTGAAGCGGCCGGCTTTCTGCTTTTAGCCGCTGCCATCGGTGCGTTAGTTTTAGCAAAAAAACATTTTGATTAATTATGATTCCAATTGAATATTACCTTATCCTGAGTGCGTTCATGTTTATTGCCGGCGTTGTCGGTGTCTTAACAAGAAAAAATGCCATCATCGTTTTTATGTCGATTGAACTGATGTTGAATGCGGCAAATCTTTCGTTTGTCACCTTCTCCTCATTTCTCGGAAATAACATCGGACAATTGTTTGTCTTTTTTGTTATGACGGTAGCGGCCGCGGAATCTGCGGTTGGTCTGGCTATTATTATTGCGCTCTTCAGAAATAAATTGACAATCAATATTGATGAAATAAATATCCTTAAATGGTAATCAAGTAAGTAACAGCAATTCATGACACAATATATCTATCTTACTGTCGTTCTTCCCTTAGCCGGATTTTTAATAAACGGACTCTTTGGTTCGAAGATTAAAAATGAAAAAGTGATCGGATGGATTGGAAGCGGTGCAATTGGAATCTCTTTCCTTATCGTTCTTTCGGCGTTCTTCCAAACACTTGGACTCCCAGCAGAGGAAAGACAGCATATCGTTTCACTTTTCAACTGGCTTTCCGTCGGTTCTTTGCAAGTGTCCATCGCCTACCAGGTCGATCAGCTTTCGCTGACAATGGCTCTAATTGTTACGGGAGTCGGATTTGTTATCCATGTCTATTCAATCGGCTATATGCATGGCGATAAAAGCTTTTGGAGATTTTTCGCGTATTTAAATCTCTTCATCTTTGCGATGATGAACCTAATTCTTGCCGACAATTTTGTTCTTCTCTTTTTAGGTTGGGAAGGTGTTGGTCTCTGCTCTTATTTGCTTATAGGATTTTGGTATGATAGAAAATTCGAAAAGAGCACAACAAGCGACGCGGCTAAAAAAGCTTTCGTTGTAAACCGGATTGGGGATTTCGGATTTCTTCTTGGGATGTTTTTAATCTTTTTAACCTTCAACACGCTCAACTTTAATGAAGTCTTTGCCCGCGCAAACGCGATGCACGTTTCAACCACGATTTATAGTTTTATCGCGCTCTTCTTGTTTATTGGAGCCACAGGGAAATCGGCGCAAATTCCTTTATTTGTTTGGCTGCCGGACGCTATGGCGGGTCCAACGCCGGTTTCGGCATTAATCCATGCCGCAACAATGGTTACCGCGGGTGTTTACATGGTTGCAAGATGTTCAATTCTTTTTGCTTCTGCTCCTGCAATCATGACCGTGGTTGCGGTGATCGGGTTGTTAACCGCTCTTTTTGCGGCTACAATCGGATTAGTGCAAAACGATATTAAAAAAGTTTTAGCGTACTCTACGGTTAGTCAGTTAGGGTATATGTTTCTTGCAATGGGTGTCGGTGCTTTTTCCGCCGGAATTTTCCACGTGATGACGCATGCATTCTTCAAAGCGTTGTTATTCCTTGGTGCCGGTTCTGTTATTCACGGTATGCACGATCAGCAGGACATTCAAAAGTATGGCGGACTTAAAAAAGAAATGCCGACCACCTACAAAACGTTTTTAATAGCGGCGATTGCAATTTCCGGAATTCCGCCTCTCTCAGGATTTTTTAGTAAAGATGAAATCCTTTGGAGTGCCTACGCGAATGCCGGATTCATTTATTGGTTTATCGGTGTGGTAACTGCACTTCTTACAGCTTTTTACATGTTCAGATTATTGAACTTAACGTTTGAAGGGAAACCACGTTACGATGCGCACCATGTACATCCGCATGAATCGCCAAAACTCATGACTGTGCCTTTAATGATTTTGGCTGTTCTTTCTATCGTGGGTGGTTTCATCGGCATTCCCGAAATTTTTGCCGGTGAGCATGGTAATAATTTCCACGGCTGGCTTGAACCAATATTCGCCAATGCACAAATCAGACTTTCGCATTTTGGAAGTCATACCCATTTCGAAGAAATTTTATTGATGGCAATTTCCGTTATTGGTGCGGCGGCGTCAATTTACTTTGCCCGTCATATTTATCTTAAAAATCAATCTATCGCCGAGAACACTTCCGCAAAATTCATAGGGATCTATAGGCTTCTTCTTAATAAGTATTTTGTTGATGAAGCATACGATAAAGCAGTAGTGCAGCCGATCTTTAAAGTATCGGAATCATTTTTGTGGAAGATTACCGATGTGAAATTGATTGACGGATTGGTAAACGGAACCGCGTCGGTTATTGATGTTGTCTCCGGCAAAGTTAGAAAATTGCAAACGGGTGTTGCGCAAACCTACGCGGTCGTTATGATGCTCGGCATTGTCGCAGCTCTTTTCTGGATAATCTATAGTTTATAACATGGAAAATAATGTGTTAATCACTTACTTACTTCTTATTCCGTTAGTCGGTTCGTTATTGGTTATTGCGCTTCCTAAAGAAAAAGCAAGTTCAATTCGAGTTTTTGGACTGTTGGTTTCGCTAACCGCTTTTGTCGTTTCTCTCTTTCTTTATTTCGGTTTTGATCCGGCGTTGCCGGGATTTCAATTCTCTCAAAAAGTTCTTTGGGTTGAAAAGTTAAATGTTTCCTACTTCGTTGGTGTAGACGGGCTTTCGCTTTTACTTGTTTTACTTACCACTTTCTTAACACCGCTCACACTTCTTTCAAGCTGGAAAAGTATTGAGAAGAATGTAAAAGAGTTTACTTTTTTTATGTTGATGCTCGAAGTGGGAATGCTTGGTGTCTTTGTATCGCTTGATCTCTTTTTGTTTTACATTTTTTGGGAAGCGATGCTCATCCCGATGTATTTCATTATCGGAATTTGGGGCGGACAAAGAAGAATCTACGCTTCGGTTAAATTCTTTCTTTACACAATGTTCGGCAGTTTGCTGATGCTTGTTGCGATTATCTGGCTTGCTGTTTACGCATCAAGTACGTTAGGGAAGTTTACTACCAATTTAGTTGATCTTTATTTAGTTGCTCCCGGCATTACAAAACAAATTCAGATGTGGATGTTTGCAGCTTTTGCATTCAGCTTCGCGATAAAAGTTCCTTTATTTCCGTTGCATACATGGCTGCCGGACGCACACGTAGAAGCTCCGACCGCCGGCTCCGTTATTCTTGCAGGCGTTTTGCTGAAGATGGGAACGTACGGATTAATTAGATTTTGCTTACCATTGTTTCCTCAGGCGGCACTTGCTTTTGCTCCTTACATTTCAACATTAGCCGTTATCGGAATTATCTACGGTGCGCTTGTTGCAATGGTTCAGAAGGATATGAAAAAACTGGTTGCCTATTCTTCCGTTTCTCACCTTGGATTTGTCGTGCTCGGAATTTTCGCTATGACGCAGCAATCGATGCAGGGTGCGATCATCCAAATGGTAAATCACGGACTGTCAACTGGAGCGCTTTTTCTTTTGGTTGGAGTAGTTTATGAGAGAACGCATTCTCGTGAAATTGCCGACTACGGCGGTATCGCAAAAGTTGTTCCGCTGTTTGCCGTGGCATTTTTACTCGCGTCTCTTTCATCAATTGGATTGCCTGGATTAAACGGTTTCATCGGTGAATTTTTAATTTTGATCGGATCATTTAAGTCGGGTGTTCTCAATAGCTGGTGGTTCACTGCCTTTGCCGCAAGCGGAGTTATTTTTGCTGCGGTTTATATGCTTTGGTTGTATCAGCGGGTTGTGTTTGGTGAATATCATCAAACCGCAAAGCTTGCCCACTTAAGCGACTTAAACAGAAGGGAATTGGTAGTCCTTATACCGATTTTCATTTTCATCTTTTGGATTGGCGTCTACCCGACAACATTCTTAAAGTTAACGGATGCATTTACCTCATCGCTGCTGAAACAGGTAGTTACATCAGCCGCTATGGTAATTAAATAAGATTGCCGGTGAAAAAAGTTTTATTAGTTCTTTTGTTGTTCTTTGTCAATGTTGCCGTCTTTGCGTCAGAAACTGGCCAGGCAGGAGACTCACTTGCGGGTTCAAGCGAACATTTCGTTCTTCCGAACCCATTTATGGTGCTTCCGTTTATACTTCTTCTTGCACTCATTGCAACGGGACCAATTTTCTATAAGCATTTATGGGAAAGAAATTATCACAAAATTTCAATGTTGCTTGGACTTGTAACCGTTGCGTATTACATCGTTTTTTTGAATGATGTAAAGAGCGTTGAGCATTCTGTAATTGAGTACCTTTCATTTATCGCGCTATTAACCTCTTTGTTTATTGCGAGCGGAAGTATTCTTATTAAAGTGAATGTAAAAGCCGCGCCGCTTACCAATGTTCTTTTTCTTTTGTTTGGTGCTGTTGTCTCAAATCTGATTGGAACGACAGGTGCTTCGATGCTGCTGATTCGCCCTTTCATTAAAATGAATAGGGAAAGAATGAAACCGTATTTGATAATCTTTTTCATTTTTATTGTCAGTAATATCGGCGGCGCATTAACGCCTATCGGTGATCCGCCGCTCTTTTTAGGATTCTTACGCGGCGTACCGTTCTTTTGGGTGATCGACAATGTTTTTGTTATCTGGCTGCTCGGAATACTTTTAACGATTGCCGTTTTCTTTCTTTTTGATATTTCGAACAAGAAGAAGGGAAGCAGTGAAATGGTAAAAGCGAAATTCCCGGTTGAGTTAACAGGAGCGAAGAATTTAATTTTCTTTGCGATAATAATTGTTTCTGTTTTTCTCGATCCGAAAGTTTTAAGCTGGGTGCCAAGTTTAAGTCCGCTGCCCTTTGGAATACGAGAGATTATTATGTTTGCGGTTGCATTCGCGGCATTCAAAACCGCCGATCAGGAAATATTGAAAGCGAACGAATTTGATTTTGAACCGATTAAAGAAGTCGCTTACTTGTTCATTGGAATATTTTTAACGATGATACCCGCGCTGCAATTGATTGCGCACGAATCGAGAGTGTACAATCACTATTTAACTCAGGCTACATTTTACTGGTCGACAGGAACGCTTTCATCATTTTTAGATAATGCCCCGACGTACTTGAATTTTCTGAGCGCTGCGATGGGGAAATTCGGACTGGATGTAAACAAAGCCGTTGACGTACAACATTTTGTAACCGTTGATGATGTTTATTTACGCGCGATTTCTGTTGGTGCTGTTTTCTTCGGCGCAATGACGTACATTGGCAACGGACCGAATTTTATGGTGAAGTCAATTAGCGAACGAGCCGGTATTGAAATGCCGAGTTTCTTTACGTACATCATAAAATATTCATTACCGATATTGCTCCCGATTTTTGGAGTGACCTGGTTTTTATTTTTTAGAGGATAATCATGTATACCCTTGATGAAGCGCTTGGAAAAAAAATTAACGGACTCTGTTATGGAAACCGGATTCTTCTTCCTTTTAAGGCGCAGCTTCTTAAAGTAGTTGTGGAAAGCGACATCATTACAGACTTTTCAAGAAGTTCAAAAGGCATTCAAGTTGTTGATCAAAAAGATTTTTTAGATCTCTATTTTCTTGAGTATAAACGGCTTTCAGATTCGTTATCCGAATACGAAGCCATCAAAATGGTTTTGGTTGAAGAAGGAAAAGATGTTTTTGATTTGGGGAATCACCGCAAAGTAGCTCTTTATCTTGCGGAGAAACATCAAGTAACGATTGAAGAAACCGAAGCTGACATTTTATTTATTGAATGAAATAACATTACTGTATGAATGAATTAACTATGATCTTGCCCCTGCTGATAATCGGCGGTGGAATTTTGCTCTCACTTGTCGTTGAGATGTTTTACAAAAAAAGTGAACTGGTTCTTCCGTGGATTTCCATTGCTGTTTTTGTTTCGACTGCCTATTATTCGCTTCTAAGCAGCTACATGACGGGAACAGCCTTCAACAACATGCTCAGTGTTGGAGGAATGACGCATCTCTTCTACTTCATTTTTAATTTCGGAGCCGCGGTCGCCGTTCTTCTTTCGATAGATCATATCAAGAAGATTGGAATTTATTTCGGCGAGTTTTACATCATCATGCAGTCCGCTGTTTTAGGAATGATGCTTTTAGCCTCCGCTAAAGATTTGGTGGTAATTTTTCTCGGGCTGGAACAAATGTCGGTTTGTTTTTACATTTTAACCGGGTTCAATCGAAAACAAAATTCCTCAAACGAAGCCGCACTGAAATACTTTTTACTTGGCGCTTTTGCCAGCGGATTTGTTGTTTACGGCATGGCGTTAATCTACGGAGCGGTCGGCTCACTCTCAATTCCTGCTATTTCGTTATACCTCGTTAAAGGACTTCCCGCAAGTATTTTTGTTGTTGGTGTTTTGTTATTCATTATTGGGTTCTCGTTCAAAGTTGCCGCTGTTCCGTTTCACATGTGGGTGCCGGATGTTTATCAAGGCGCGCCTACAACAGTTACCGCATTTATGTCAACCGGCGGTAAAGCTGCCGCATTCAGCGCTTTAATTGTAGTCCTCGTTCCGGTTTTTAACAATCTCACAAAAAATAATTTTTCTCCGCTTCTTGCGGTACTTGCCGTGGCCACCATGCTGTATGGAGCTGTTGTTGCCATTGCTCAAACGGACTTAAAAAGAATGCTCGCCTATTCATCAATTGCACATGCCGGGTACATGCTGCTCGGACTTGCGTCTGCTAATCCGGACGGAATAACCGGTATTGTTTTCTATTTAGGTGCTTACACATTTATGAATTTGGGCGCGTTCGGTGTTATCTCTATGGTTGAATCAAAAACTTCAACTCAAGTTGATTTAAAAAGTTTTACCGGTCTTGCAGCAAAATATCCGTTACCGGCAGCACTCTTAACAATTTTTATGTTCGCACTTGCGGGTATTCCGCCGTTTGCAGGATTCTTCGGAAAATATTTTGTCTTTGTCTCCGCTATTGAAGCTAACATGACCTGGCTTGCTATTATCGGAGTTTTATCAAGTGCGATAAGCGCTTACTTCTATTTACGAGTTGTTGTTGTTATGTACTTCAAACCGGCAGAAGTTGAAGTAGAAATTGAACCATCGTATCAATCGTTACTCGGTATATTTATTTCTGCATTACTTGTTTTGGTTATGGGTGTTTTCCCCAACTCAATTATTCAACTCATTAATTACTTTGTGGGATAGTGAGTAGTTTCTCATCTGAGTTGTCGTTTTAAATGATTTGAGTTATGAGGAAGAGCAGGTAGTCGCTATCTTGGTATCTGACTGCTTACGTATAAGAATGTTATATGATTCCATTAGTTACAAATAAACAAGTAAGAGCGGTCGATAGCTTCGCGATCGAAAAGCTAAAATTTCCGTCAATGCTGTTGATGGAGAACGCTGCTTCCAGCCTGCTTACTATACTTCAAGAAAAAAACTTTTTAACGAATGTCCCTTCGACTATTGGCGTTCTCTGCGGGAAAGGAAATAACGGAGGTGACGGATTCGCTTTGGCGAGGAAGATGGCTTTCTTGGGGCATACCGTAATTGTCTTCCATCTTGCAAACCCGAACGAATTTTCTTCTGATGCAAAAAAGAATTATGAGTTACTTCTCGCTTGTCAAAAATTTTATAAAACTATCTCCGTAAAAAGAATAACAAAGGCAGCTGACCTCACTCCCTTGAAAAAGTGTACTCTTCTTGTTGATGCGCTGCTCGGGAGCGGTTCTCAAGGCGGGTTGAACGGTCGGCTCAAAGACGTTGTTGAAAAAGTAAATACGCTTCCCACAAAAAAAGTAGCGGTTGATGTTCCTACCGG
>Ga0172368_10005065_pt1 | contig 14934 bp, 15 predicted proteins | sample Lak11m_FD_114540 | JGI IMG/M metagenome (GOLD analysis project Ga0172368, IMG submission 114540) | Freshwater microbial communities from Kabuno Bay, South-Kivu, Congo - kab_022012_11m | ecosystem: Environmental > Aquatic > Freshwater > Lake | place: Democratic Republic of the Congo: South-Kivu...
GGATTTGAACCAAATTGCCATTATGGTTCTACCCACAATACGGAATTCCCTGTTCCGTACTCATTCTCCTCCCATATGTCGTTATCCGGATCAAGCATCCACTCTCCGTCAACAATGAATTTATAAGTGTATTTGCCTGGAAGTAGATAAATCGGGAAAATCCATTGGGTTTCCTGTTTTACCATCCTGAAACCTTTTTCATTCCAACCGTTAAAGCTGCCGGTAACGACCACTGTCTCTGCATCCAGATGTTTTTTCAGTCGAAATGCATAGTTCGGTTCTACCGAGAGGAATGAGTTGGTGAAATTTTCAGAGCCAATGGTCAGCGAATTGGCCGGATCCGTCATCCATTCTCCATCTACGATGAACTTGTATTCATAATTTCCCGGACCAAGGACATAAGGTAGTTCCCAGCCTTCCGCTATTTTGTTCATAGAAAGTTCTTCACTGTTCCAGGCATTGAAACTCCCCGCCAGGATGACTTTTTCAGCCTGGTGATGCCCCCCAAGGCGGAACCAGAGGGTATCGCCAAGGCTGACAAATGAATTCATATTCCCATTTCCGTCGGTACGGCTCACCGGGTTCGCAGGATCCAGGATCCATTGTCCGTCGACAACGTATTTATAAGCATGGGTTCCTTCCCTTAGATACAGGTAGATTGCCCAGCCTCCTGCAACACGAAGCATCCTGTATGAATCATCATCCCAGGAATTAAAGCTGCCAGCCAGGAAGACGTTACGCGCATTCTGGAAACCTTTCAGGAAGAACCTGTAATTGTAACAGAAAATCACGGAGTTAAATCCTCCGTACAAATCGTCTTCCTGGATTTTGTTATATGGATCAGCGGTCCATCTTCCTCCGATGATGTATTTATACAGGTATTTACCGGGTAAAAGATCCATGCTTGTGACCCAGCCACTGTCAGTACGTTGCATGGGCGTCTTCATGGTGCTCCAGTCATTGAAGGTCCCAGACAGATAAACCTGCTGTGCCTGAAGACGGTTTGGCAGGAAAAAGCGGGCCTTTCCTTTCCGGTAGTTAAAAACATTGTTACGTGTAAGGATATTAACACCGGAAGGTTCAGAGTTGCGGGTTGCCTCTTTCTTGCCAAAGTTGATCCAGTCATCCTCTACAAATACAACATCTTCCCTGTCGAAAACTCCGTCTGTGTAATCCATCACTGATTTAAAGACCTCTGCCCTGTTTTGATCCACTCTCCGGATTTTCCAGGTTTCACCACCCACTGTGACCTCCTGTAAATTCTCAAAAGCCTTCATCATTAAAAGACTGTCTACCTCAAAAAGCATCTGCACCTTATGTCTTTGTTCGCTGGTCCATCGGTTATCAATCGTGATTATAATCTGGTCATTATCCAGCCTCAGAGCATTTTCCGGTTCCACCTGTGCTCTTCCGGTTATCGCCAGAAGGCAGCAGAATACCAGACAATATGTACTCCTCAGGCTACTCATGGATTTACCTCCCGATTAAGGACTATTCCAAGTTCGTGTTTCACCAGGTTAATATAGATCTTGCCTTTCTCGAAAAAATCATACCCAAGCATCCCGTTGATTGGGTATCCGTATTTCTGGGATAATCCTGTCAGGTTGGTCATAATAACCTGCATATCCTCCAGCTTTTCCCCCCCGATCATAAAATCATTCATTTTGCCGAAAAGTACATCCTGGGTACCTGATCCGACTCCCTGAAGTGTTGACCGGCGGAGAACAGTGACTGTCTCCATTACTTTCTTTGGTAAGCTTATGTCAATTACATTGGATTCGGCACCTGTATCAAGACAAAATGCTAAAACTTTTTCTCCGATCACAACCTCCACGTAGGCCATGTTCTCATATTCGTTAACCTTTCCGGTTATATCGTAAATGATCTTTTCGGTTGAGCCACTTAACCGTTTCCCATCCTTATCAATCTTATGAAGTTGAAGTTCATTGTTTTTCAGGTCAACCATCATCTCCATGTCTTTGAACAGGTTCAGACCAAAAAGACCGAAAACCTGGATTCCTCTCCGGTTCTCAATATGTCCCAGGTTCATGACATCTGCGTAGAGCTTTTCGTATACTAAATTTCCGAGCTGAAGCCGGTTCAGCCTTATCCTGTAAGACTTGCCGGCAGATCCGGTAATACCGCCTGCCTCCATAGCATCCATGGGCGCATAATCCCGGAAGTAGGTTTGATTCAGGACCAGTCCGGTGGATCCAGTATCGAAAATAAAACTGCCAATCCGACCGTCAATTATGGCCTCCAACAAAAGGAGCCTTCCTGCCTTCTTTAACGGTATGATAACCGACAAAACATTTCTCTGCAAATCAGTGATTACTTTTCCCGGGAAAAGAATCGTGGACATGAAAACAGGCTCATTCTCACCCTCTGGCAAGCGGGTCAAAGGTTCATTGGAGAAGGTGGGCAAAGAGAGAAGGATCGAGAAAAAGGGTAGGATCACTGAAAACCTGTTGAAAATATTTAAACCGCAATATCTTCCACTGGCAGAACTTTTTCCCATGGCGAAAAGATCCCTGAAATAACAGGGTTTAATCTGATCTGTAAAGATAACATTAAAAGGGATTCGTAAATTTGTTCCTCATAATAACAAATCTCAATGAAGGATAAACAGACATGTGAATGGCCGGGCAATGACCCCCTGATGATCAGGTATCATGATGAAGAATGGGGCGTCCCGCTGCATGATGATACAAAACTCTTTGAATTCCTCGTCCTCGATGCGTTCCAGGCGGGATTATCCTGGCGAACCGTCCTCTATAAAAGAGAAAATTTCCGGAGAGCTTTCGATCAGTACGATGTTAACAAAATCGCTTCATACAGCGAACCTGATATTCAACGATTACTGAACGATGCCGGCATTATCAGGAATAAGGCGAAAATTAATGCTGCAGTTGAGAATGCCAGGCGTTTTCTGGAGGTTCAAAAGGAGTTTGGCTCATTTGACAAATACATCTGGCAGTTCACGGAAGGCAAAACAATACACAACAAGCACAAAATCCTGGGCGATCTTCCGGCCAGTACACCACTATCGGATGCGATGAGTAACGATTTGAGAAAGCGTGGATTTAAATTCGTTGGAACCACGATCTGCTATGCATTCATGCAGGCTGCAGGGATGGTAAATGATCATCTGATCCAATGCTACAGGCACCTTGAAGCGGAAAAATTATAAATCGCATAAATATCACCAATTAAATTTTTATTTTTATCTTTGCGCTTTCAAATCAAATCAAGTATGGAAGCGACATTCATAATTCTTGGGATCCTTGCTGCAGGGATGGGATTTCTTGTTTTCCGTTCCTATTTGCGCATGAAGCATATCAAGTCGGTAGGAGAGAGTGAAAAAATTAAAATCTTAACCGATCAGAATTTTAAAAACCAGATTAAAAGCGGCCTTGTCCTGGTTGATTTCTGGGCGGCCTGGTGCTTGCCCTGCAAGCTTATGGTCCCTGCACTGAATGAACTGGCCGATGATCCTGATAACAAAGCTGTAATCGCAAAACTGAATGTTGATGAGCAGCGTTCGACCGCATCGAAATTTGGCATCCGAAGTATTCCTACATCTATGCTTTTCAGGGATGGTAAAGAGATAGACCGGATGGTGGGAGTTAAAAGTGCGGATCAGCTAAGGAAAGTCATCGCGAAACATGAAAAAGATAAGAGGTAAGATTATTCATGTCCTGCATGTCATTATAACACCTTTTCCTTCTCCAGGTATTCAAAAAACTCTTTTTTGTACTTATTACCGATAGGGATCTTCTGACCGGCAACCAGTACTGTATTTCGCTCGATGCGTTCAATTTTATCGAGTGAAATGATGAAGGATTTATGTACGCGCATGAACCGGTCGGGCGGCAGGACTTTTTCCATCTTCATAAAACTCATCAACGTCATGAGGCGTTCATTGGGAAGGTGAAGCCTCAGATAATCTTTCATCCCTTCGATATATAGAATATTCTCCAGCTTCACTTTATGCATATGATAATCAGCTTTGATGAAGATGTATTCGGCAGGCGGCTTGACATTCCCTTCTGTTTCAATGACTGGTCGGGAGGACTGGTCGGAACGGATCTCTGTTCCCACTTTATTCACAGCTTTTAGGAACCGTTCGAATGAGATAGGTTTCAGGAGATAATCCGTTACATCAAGTTCATATCCCTTGAGAGCATATTGGTCGTAGGCTGAAGTAATAATGATCTTCGGGGGATTCCGTAGAATTTCCAGAAGCTGGATGCCTGTGAATTTATCCATCTGGATATCCAGGAACACAAGGTCTGTTTTTTTATCCCGCATAAATTCAAGCGCATCAATTGCATTATCAAATGACGCCAGTAAATCTAGGTACGGGATACGCTTGATATATTCCGTTATTTTTTCTATCGCCAATGGTTCATCGTCGACAACGATACACTTGATATTCATAGCAGCTGGATTTCTAATACAATCATATACTTCTCTTCATTCTCGTTGATCGACAGGACAAATTGGTTTGGATAGATCATCTCCAGTCTTCTTATTACGTTTGTAAGGCCGATCCCTTTCCCGGCATCCTTGATGGGTTCGTGATGGCGGTCAACGAAGTTAACCACTTCGAACCGGATCTCCTTTGGTTGAATCAGGAGGTCGACTGTTATAGCAGGAATTTTATGCCCTTTTAACCCATGCTTGAATGCGTTCTCCACGAAGGGGATAAAAAGCATCGGAGCAATGATCATCGCTCCCGGTGAACCACTTACCTGAAACCTGATAAACCCCGGATCTTTGTGCCGTATCCTCTGCAGTTCAATGAAATTACCCAGGTAATCGATCTCTTTTTCGAGCGGAACTTTTTCGGAGGTAGCCTCATAAATGAAATAGCGCATGATCTCGGAAAGTTTCAACACAGAGTCGGATGCTTTATCAGGATCTTTTCTGATCAACGTATCGATGTTATTCAGTGTGTTAAACAAAAAGTGAGGATTTACCTGGCTTCTTAGCAGGGCCAGCTCACTATTCCGGTTCTGGATCTCCAATTCAGCCTTATCCTGCTGTGACTGAATCCAGTACCGGGATAGCTTGATAGCGGAAGCAAGCAGGATTACAAATCCAAGAGAAACGTATATCATCAATCCATTCCCGGAGAAATAACTGATGCTGTTCTTCCAACTGTCATAATCAGAGTAGATTGCAGGATAGAGGATGAAAAAGTTGATGGTCCATTCAACAATGACGACAATAGTAAAAGAGAAAATAAAGGCGAGGATGAACCAGATGTATTTTTTTCTGAGTAACAGTTCAGGTATCAGAAAATAGATCAGGAAATAGGTGTAAAGCATATCCAGTGGCAGGGTGCCAAGCAAGACCTCGAACATCTCAAAATATTTGCCACTTCTGACACCGTAAATGAAGGTAAAGAACACAATGATAAATACCCAGAACAGGATATGAAAAAAGATCCGCAGGTATTTGTTTTTTGTCATATCAGGCAATGTTACAAAAAATAAGGTATATGGGTAAAAAAGTTTGGATCAACCTACGGTTTCTATATATATAATTGATCCGTTGATCGAGTAATCTGATTATATGTAAAACTGCACGGCTCGCAGAGGCAATGCATGCATGATGTTGCAGAAAAAGCTTTTAAATTAAGGAATTAGCAGGCATTGAGCCCTATAAGTTCAAAATATCCATCGTGACTTCAACAGTGATGTCAATGGATTCAGATATTTTGCCTGCTATGGCACCAGGGATTTTTATTTCATAATCAGAGAGCAGGACAGGAAATACAGAAACAGCCATGATCTTTCCGTCCGAAATAGTGAGGGTGCCTTTTTCTTTGACGGTTCTTGTCACACCGTGTATGGTAAGTTTCCCTTCCACTGTTGCTTTATAATGCCCGGATTTCTGAAAGTTAACCTCACTTGTGTTTGTTACTTTGCCCAAAAATGTTGCGTTTGGGTACTTGTCAGATTCAACATAGTTTTCGTTAAAATGTTCCTGCATCAATGCTTTTTCAAAGATGAATGACTTCATAAGAACCTTGATCACAAGATCCCCGGTTTCGGTATTCAGCGCAGCATTCACCTGGTTGTTGATTGCTTCAATTTTTTCCAGCGGTGCATCCGAGAAAAACTTGATAGAACCGTTTTTAGTTACATATTTTTGCCCGAATGATACCGATGTGATCAAAACGGTGACAAAAACTATGAAGGCTTTTATTTTCATAATAATTTGAATTAGAGGTATTATTCAACAATAGAACAGTGTTCGAGAATTACATCATCATTGAATCCGGTGCAATAGCCCTTTATCTTTATCGGTGTTGTTGTATCATATAGGATTAACGTCTCCTTAAAATTTGGGAGCATGGTACACCTGACACCTTCCTCCCCAAACATGCCACTTCCAAAAACAAATACTGCCAGAACCAATGAATCTACTTTTTCAATTCTGCTCAGCTTCCCTTCTATTAGAACCACCTTTCCTGTATAAAGGCTATCTGCTTGTGCTTTGTTCTGAACGAATTCCCGGAAAAGGTCACGTGCGGGCATCGTATATTGAGCATCTGCCTTCTCATAGTTAGGTTGTGGTTTGTTGTAAATAAAAAAATAGCTCAGGAGAATGGAAATGATTCCCAGCAGCATGAGGCCAAGAAAAAGTTTTATCCAAAACTTCATGGTGGATGTATTTATGAATGCAAATATACCTATTTTCCCTATCTTTGATTTTGACAATCCTGTTGAATCCTTTATCCAGATGATGGGAATGAAATACGACCAACCTTTGCTTGACCTGGTCAAACGATCTGATGATTATGTCATTTACAGTGGGGATCAACCACTTCTAACGAAAAGGGGATATGAAGTCGCTCACCCAAATGGCCGGCTATTGAAACATATTCTGACCGATCTCCTTATGGCTGCACCGGATGAACCTGTAATCTCTTTCCAGCTTTTTGAAATTCAGCGTGATAATTTATCCAATGGGGAGGATCCTGTACGTGATATGATGACTGATATTCTTGCAACGGATCCATTTGTCAAGGTCAAAACCGGATTTTATGCGCAACAAAATCCTGCTGATCTTTCCATACTGGTAGATAAAATGAATCTTTCTCTCTGGATTTTTTCTGAGCTTCTCTCGCGTGTTAATACATTTTATGAAGAAAAGGTCAGGCAGGATGAGCTATCTGTCGATGCAGAGACCCCTTTTACAGCAGTGATCCGTGAAACCTACTGCAGGCTGTCACCGGAAGAAAAGAGTTCCATAATATACCTCGTAAAGGAACATGAACCCGGATTGGTTCTTCCTCTTTTTCTCGCTACGGACAGGATTTCTCCTGCTGAATATTCGAAGGGAATGGTTGCTTTCACCGGGGGGCACCCGCAAGACCATAAGTTTTCTTCAATCCTAAATGAATCTTCTGCCATCCGTGATTATATCCTTGCCAGTGAATTGCTTCCTAACCGGGCTGAAGGACTGGAATCCCTTATCAGGGAGGGTGAAAGCAACTTTCTGGAATTTAAATCAACCTTACGATGGGACCTTCGGCAGGGAAAAACAACACAACACATTGAACGGGCTGTGCTCAAGACCATTTCAGCCTTTATCAATTCTGAGGGAGGAACGCTGTTGATCGGGGTGCGTGATGACGGAACAGCAGAGGGTATCGAAACTGACCGGCTCCAGACGGACGACCGGTGGTTGCTGCATTTATGGACGTTGATCCGGACATGTTTTGGCAGGGATGTATCACCATACATCAGAACTCAACTGGAAAAAATTGAAGGGAAGACCATCGCTCTCGTTGAATGTTCCAGGAGTCCCCGTCCTGTTTTTCTGAAACAGCCCGGGTTTGAAGAAGAGTTTTATATAAGGATTGGACCTGCAAGTGCTGCTTTATCAGTTAGTGAGGCTCTAAAATACATTGCCGATCACTTTCCTCAATCCTGACCCGGGGCCTGATATTGCACATCATTGCCACCAATGCACATCATTGCACATCATTGCCACCATTGCACATCATTATTGTTCTTAAGCACTATTTCACCATTTGGCTACGCCGAGCTACGCTTCGCTCCGGTTCACCATTTCACCAACCAAAAGGCCGGGAATTGAATGGATCCTGTTGAAAAGGGGAGGGGGAGAAGGTTCCCCCTGAGAATGGCGAGGGATCGTACATGGGTGATCCCATATAAGGCGAGTAACCGCTGGTATAACCGAACCCAACCTGGAAATATGCACGTTCAGCAATCTTGTACTGGGCATTCAGGTATATACCGTATGGCTCATTCTTACTCAATGGATTGTAAAAGGGGCTGTTATCGGTAATCGTGAACTCCTTGAACCCGGCACCTGAGATAGAAAGCCTTTCAGAAATGCGGTAGGTTCCTTCCAGATAAATTAACGCTTTGGAAAAATTCGCATCAAACGGGGAAGATCCTTCAGCTGCATACCATGGCCTGTAGTTGAACAGGGAAGTGTTTGAGACGGTGAGGCCCCCGCTTACTGAAAATCGGGGAGACACCCTGTACGAGATACTAGGGGAGATAAAGGTTGTGAGTCCTGTTCCGTAATATGAGGAACCGGAGAACTGTGTGCCGATCATCACATTGGTTTTCAGCCTTTTTGGAGGAGTGATCTGTTCCCCTTCCGCGTCAATGGTAACAGATTGTGGAATTGTGTCGGATACCTGGTCCTGAGCTTCCACGCCGAGAACGGTTATTAACAAGGCGACTATGTAGAAAGTTTTAGTCATACTGCAGAACCGGTTACAAAGATACCAACTTTTTAACGAACTGCGTCAGCAGAAGGAAGGAGACCGTATAATATCCTGTTCTCAGTATACTCAATTCCTATGATCCGAAGCGAAATAAACCGGATCAGAATCTGCTCTGCCTCATACCTGTTTAACCCAGTCAGCCTGATAAATTTACTGAAGGTGATTGATTCGTTCTCTTCCAGGTAAGATAGCAGGAGTTTCTCATGATCCGTGAATTTAACGAGTACTCCTTTTGCCTGGCCTTCCAGTTCCCATACCTTGAGCTGGATCCTGTTAACGGGAAAATTCTGGTCTTTCACCCGGATATAGGCTGACCATCTTCCCGCAGGATCCTCCGCAAAGTGAGGTTTACTGTTACTTTTCGGGATCGTAACTTCCAGGACCACTTTGCCGAAAACGGTCCATTGTCTGGCTTGGAACAGGACAACGGGGGAGCAGTAGAGATTGGCAGCGGCATCAAGCATATAGTATTCTTCATCTGATCTGACACCGGCAATGGACCCGTTATCTTTCACCCCGATCAGCAAACGTCCTCCGGCTGTGTTGGCGAAAGCCGACAGGCTCCTGGCAATCTTACGTGCATCGGAAATTTCAAATTTAAAATCCAGCAGTTGATGCTCCCCCTCCGAGATAAGCTTCAGGATGTGGTGTCCCGGTGACATAGTGAGATCGTGAAATGGTAAAATGGTAAAATGGTGAAATGGTGAAATCCTTTTATACCCTCATACCCTTACACCCTCACACCCTCACACCCTCACACCCTCACACCCTCACACCTTAATACCCTTATCCTAACCTAAATAAACACCATATTATCCTTCGCCGTAATTTTTTCGCAGTACCTGCAACGGAGTTTCAGATCTTTTTTATCGATCACAGTAAAGTGGGTTTCCATCTCCTCGTTGTTTGTGATGCAGTTGGGGTTGAAGCACTTAACGATCTTTTCAACGTGGTTCGGGATCTTTACCTGCTTTTTCTCGGTAACATTAAAATCTTTAATTATGATCAAGGTCGCTGTAGGAGCAACAAGGGCAATTTTGTTGATTTCCTGAGCAACAAAAAACCTGTTGCTCACTTTAATAATCCCTTTTTTGCCCATCTTCTGACTTTCCAGGTTGGTTGCAAGGAGCAACTGGTTGGGGTATTCGGTGAGGTTGAGGATACGGATAACCTGAAAGACACTCTGGGAAGGTATGTGATCGATTACAGTTCCGTTCTCGATTGCCGAGACTTTTAACTCTTTTCTTATTTCTTTCCGGGACATACGAAAGGGTTTTAGTTATGCAACAACACCAAGAATTGAAGCCAGCAAGGCCTGACGAACAAAAACACCATTCAGCGCCTGAGTAAAATAATATGCCATTGGATTGGCATCCACATCAATGGCTATCTCATTTACACGGGGAAGCGGGTGGAGGATCTTCAGGTTTTTCTTTGCTCCTTCAAGCATCTGCCCCCTGAGGACATACGAATTTTTTACTTTCTCATAGTCCAGAGGATCTGAAAACCGCTCTTTCTGGATTCGTGTCATATAGATGATATCTGCATTTGGGATGACTTCATGCATGTCAGTATACTGGTGGTAGGTCAGGTTTTTATCCTTGATGTGCATTTTGACAGAGCTGGGTAGCTTTAGTGCTTCAGGAGATACCAGGTGAAACGTTGTGTCATAGTTGCAGAACGCCATTACGAGTGAATGGACGGTTCGACCGTATTTCAGGTCGCCGACAAAAGCGATGTGAAGGTTGTCAAGTCTCCCTTGTGTTTTACGGATGGAGTAGAGATCCAGCAACGTTTGTGTCGGGTGCTGGTTTGCTCCGTCGCCGGCGTTGATAATAGGGACTGAGGCAACCTCACTGGCAAATCGTGCACTTCCCTCCCTGGGATGCCGCATCACAATAAGGTCGCTGTAGTTGCTAATTGTGCGAATGGTATCCCGCAACGATTCGCCTTTTTGAAGGCTGGTGCTGGCTGGCTCGGAAAAGCCGATCAATTGGGCTCCCAGTCGCGATGCTGCAGATTCGAAACTAAGACGGGTCCGAGTGGAAGGCTCAAAAAAGAGTGTTGCCACTACAAATTCCTCCAGGATCCGTTGTGTAGGCTGCCTTTCAAAATCCTCCGCCAGATCCAGGATCCGGATATGTTCTTCGGGGCTAAAGTCGTTAATAGAGATCAGGCTTTTATTTTTCATTGGCTGTATTGTTGAACTGAACAAATATAAAAAAGGCCGTTGAAAAACGGCCTTTTATGTTAGTTACTTTTCACAAGTTGACTACTTTTTCCCTTTTAGTTTGTACTCCTTGATGAAATCACCGAGGATTGTATCAAAGTTGGGATTTCCGATCTCTTGCAGATCGTAGTAAACCCGTGTATTTGGCTTTTTGATCTTGACCAGTCTGTTCAGGTCGATCGGTGTTGCAATGACGACAGAATCGCATTTGACCTTATTTATGGATGCCTCGAGGTCATTAACCTGTTGCTCACCATATCCCATTGCCGGAAGAAGCTGACCTATATTCGGATAGATGCGGAAAGTCTCAGCCAGTTTGCCCACAACAAATGGCCTTGGGTCCACAAGTTCGGCTGCACCGTATTTTTCTGCCGCAACCACGCCGGCACCGATCTTCATCTCTCCATGAGTAAGCGTTGGTCCATCCTCGATTACAAGCACTTTCTTCCCTCTGATCAGGCTCATGTCATCAACGCTGATAGGAGATGCCGCATCTACGACGATGGCTTTCGGATTCACTTTGCGGATGTTGTCCCGAACAATTTTGATGTTCTCGGGATAAGCCGAATCAATTTTATTTAAAACCACAACATCAGCCATACGCAGATTCACCTCCCCGGGATAATAGCTCAGCTCAGCTCCCGGACGGTGAGGATCGGCAACCGTGACCAAAAGGTCTGGTTTGTAAAAAGAAAAGTCATTGTTTCCGCCGTCCCAGAGGATCACATCACATCCGCCCGGATCCTTCTCCGCAGCTCGTAATATGGCTTCATAATCCACTCCTGCATAGATGACATTCCCGCGAACAACATGGGGTTCGTACTCTTCCATCTCTTCGATGGTGCATTTGTGCTTTGCCAGGTCCTTAACGGTAGCGAACCGTTGTACTTTCTGGGCAACCAGGTCACCATAGGGCATAGGGTGCCGAACGGCAACCACTTTAAGCCCTTTGGCCATCAGGATCTCGATGATTCTCCTGGAAGTCTGGCTTTTACCGCATCCCGTGCGGGTTGCACAGACAGAGATCACCGGTTTAGTGCTTTTGATCATGGTGTCCCTGGGGCTGAGAAGGAAGAAGCTTGCTCCGGCTGAGTTTACAATGGCGCTCAGGTTCATCACATGCTGATATGTAACATCACTGTAAGCAAAGTTGCAGATGTCAACCTTGTATTTTTTAATCAGATCGGGGAGTTCTTCCTGAGCAAAAATCGGGATCCCTTTCGGGTAGAGTTTTCCAGCCAGGGCGGCTGGATATTTTCGTCCATCGATGTCGGGAATCTGGGCTGCAGTGAAGGCAACAACATTGTAATCGGGATTATCCCGGTAAAACGTGTTGAAGTTATGAAAATCCCTCCCAGCTGCACCAATGATGATTACGTTTTTTTTCATTAAAACCTCGCTTTTTTTTAATTTTTGGGATCTTGATCTGAATTGCAAACCTAACTCTTTTTAACAAATTCCCCAAATCCACATGTAAAATTCATTGAACCTTTTACCTTTGCACCTCAAACTACTAGCATGATCGAAGAGAGAATCAGGGAGTTCTGTAAGGAAGCGGTTAAAGCCCTTTATGACCAGGAGATCCCATCTGAAACGATAGGATTTGAAAGGACAAGGAAGGAAGTCGAAGGAGATTTTACGGTAGTGGTTTTTCCGCTGGTCAGATATTCCAGGAAGTCACCTGAAGTTACCGCTTCAGAGGTCGGAACCTATCTGCTGGAAAACCTTCCCATGATAGAAAAATTCCATGTGATCAAAGGATTTCTGAACCTGGTGATGAAGGAGGCGTTCTGGTTGGATTTCTTATTCAGGGAATACTTTTCGGATTGTTTTGGGAAATTCCCGAAAAGGCAGGAAGCCCCTGTTATTCTGGAATATTCTTCTCCCAATACAAACAAACCCTTGCATCTTGGACATATCCGGAACAACCTCCTCGGTCAGTCCCTGTCCATGATCCTTGAAACGAATGGTTATACCGTCAAAAAAGTCAACCTGGTCAACGATCGGGGAATCCATATCTGCAAGTCGCTGTTGGCTTATATCAAATGGGGACAGGGAGAAACCCCGCAATCATCGGGTCTCAAAGGCGACCATCTCGTTGGCAAATACTATGTTCTGTTTGAGAAGCACTTTAAAAACGAGATAGCCAGCCTTAGAGCCACCGGAATGACTGAAGAGGAGGCTGCCAGTAACGCCGGCATGATCAGGGAGGCGCAGGAAATATTGCGTAAATGGGAGGCCAGGGACCCGGATACTATCCGTTTGTGGAAAATTATGAACGGTTGGACCTATGATGGATTTGCCAGGACGTATGAACGGCTTGGTGTGAATTTTGACAAAGTCTATTACGAAAGTGATACCTATCTGCTGGGGAAAGAGATTGTGTACCAGGGACTGGAGGAACATCTTTTGGAACGTAAGACTGACGGGAGCATCTGGATCAGGTTTCCCGGAGAAGAAGGACTTGACGAAAAACTTCTGTTACGTGCCGATGGCACCTCCGTATACATGACCCAGGACCTGGGGACCGCTGAAGAGAGGTACAAGGAGTATCATCCTTCGAAGATGATCTATGTAGTTGGAAATGAGCAGATCTATCATTTTGATATTCTCAAGAAGGTACTGCAGATATTAGGGAAACCATCGGCCGGAACAATTTATCATCTATCATACGGTATGGTGGAGCTGCCAGAGGGAAAGATGAAGTCGCGGGAAGGAAAGGTTGTTGATGCAGACGATCTGATGGATGAGATGTACTGGACCGCTGAGGAGACGACGAGGGAATTGGGTAAGGTAGATGATTTCGGGGAGGAAGAGGCCCGGATGTTGTTTCATACTATCGGGATGGGGGCGCTGAAATATTTTATCCTGAAGGTGGACCCAAAGAAAAACATGCTTTTTGATCCAAAGGAGTCTATCGACTTCAATGGCAACACCGGGCCATTCATCCAGTATACTTACGCAAGGATTCAGTCACTCCTGAGGAAAGCTGACTCTTTTGGATACGGGATATGGGATACGGGATACGGGAATTCAGAAACTCAACACTCGAATCACCCGCAGTTCACTTCATCCCTCGTCTATCGTCCTTCTTCCCTACTGTCCCAGGAGCGCGAAGTGATCAAACTGCTTTTCCAATATCCTTCTATCGTCCAGAAAGCCGGGGAGGAGCTAAACCCGGCTCTGATAGCCAATTACACTTACGATCTGGCAAAAGAATATAATCAGTTTTACCAGGAAGTACCTGTTTTGCGGGAAGAAGATCCTGAGAAAGTGACATTAAGACTAATGCTTTCAGCATTTACCGGTGATGTGATTAAAAAAGGAATGGCACTTCTCGGAATCAGGGTTCCCGGGAGGATGTGAACCCTGAACTTTGTTCCTCCATCCGGGACAAACCAACCCCCGCTAATACCCTTTCAAAATGGGAGAGTTAATCTCCCTGGAATCCTTACAAATCAAGAAAAAATACATCAGCTGCTGCCGGAGCAACCTAGGGACGCGGGGTTTATTCCTGTCTTGAAAAGTTTAGACCAAAAGTACAAGCGTTCCAGTTGCGGAGGTGGCAGCGAAAAAAAGAAAAAAAAATATCTATCGCGTTTGGGGAAATCAAAAGGGGTTGTCTCGATGTTTTGAGACAACCCCTACTTTTTTATCTGGGATCCGGAATCCGGAATCCGTTAACGGATTACTTCTTGACGAATTTCGCATTTGAAGTTCCTTTGTCGGTGGTTACGCGGACAAAGTATATCCCATTCGAAAGATTTCTGATATCAAGATTTGTTCCGGTTCCTTTGTACAGAACTTTTCCGCTGAAGTCGGTGATCTTGACAGCATTGACAATGTTACTGGTCTGAATCGTGATGAAATCCTGTGCAGGATTCGGATAGATCATTACGCTTGATGTCGCTTTCTCATCGATCCC
>Ga0172368_10005067_pt1 | contig 14927 bp, 13 predicted proteins | sample Lak11m_FD_114540 | JGI IMG/M metagenome (GOLD analysis project Ga0172368, IMG submission 114540) | Freshwater microbial communities from Kabuno Bay, South-Kivu, Congo - kab_022012_11m | ecosystem: Environmental > Aquatic > Freshwater > Lake | place: Democratic Republic of the Congo: South-Kivu...
CACGAAATGCAAACGGCGTACCTCTCGTACGCCATGAGCGTCATCGTCTCGCGCGCCATCCCCGATGCCCGCGACGGACTCAAACCCGTGCAGCGCCGCATCCTCTACGCCATGCACGACATGGGCTTGCGCCCCGACACCGCTTATAAAAAATCGGCGCGCATCGTCGGCGAAGTGTTAGGCAAATATCATCCGCACGGCGACGCCGCCGTGTACGACGCGATGGCGCGCATGGCGCAAGATTTTTCTATGCGCGGTCTGCTCGTGGACGGTCAAGGAAATTTCGGTTCGATTGACGGCGACGCGCCCGCCGCCATGCGTTACACCGAAGCGCGATTAAACAAACTCGCCACCGAACTTTTATCTGATATTGAAAAAGACACCGTTGATTTTTCCGCCAACTTCGATGACACCCTCACCGAACCTACGGTGCTGCCGTCAGCCTTGCCCAACCTTTTAGTCAACGGGGCAACGGGCATCGCCGTTGGCATGGCAACTTCCATTCCACCGCACAACTTAAACGAAGTCGTAGATGCGTTGTTGCTCATGCTCAACCAGTGGACGAATCTCGACGACCTGACCATTGATGATCTGATGAAGTACGTGCAAGGTCCCGACTTCCCCACCGGCGGCATCATCTTGAAATCAAAAGATGAGGAAGAGGGACTCGCCGCCGCGTACGGCACGGGACGCGGCAAAGTGATCGTGCAAGCGAAAGTTCATGTTGAAGAGATGGAACGGGGGCGCAGCCGACTCATCGTCACCGAACTGCCGTATCAAACCAACAAGTCATCGCTCATCGAACGAATCGCCGAACTCGCCCGCGATGGCAAACTCGAAGGGCTCGCCGATCTGCGCGACGAATCAGATCGGCAAGGAATGCGGATCGTCATTGAGCTTTCCAAGACCGCCGACCCCAACGCGCTTATCACTTCGCTCTTTAGACTCACGCCGATGCAATCTACCTACGGCATTAACTTGTTAGCGTTAGTCAACGGCGAACCGCGCACCCTCACCCTCAAACAAGCTCTGCACGTCTTCCTCGATCACCGTCTCGAAATTGTTGAGCGCCGCAGTGAATTCGATCTCGCCCGCGCCAAAGAACGCGCTCACATCCTTGAAGGCTTGCTCATCGCGCTTAAATTTTTAGATGAGGTGATTCGCCTCATCCGCAGTTCGCACCAAACCGAAGACGCGCGAAGCAAATTGATGAAGCGCTTCAAACTCTCGCGCTTGCAAACTGACGCCATTCTTGAGATGCCGCTTCGCAAGATCGCCAAACTTGAGCAGAAAAAGATTGACGATGAGTACAAGGAGAAGAAAACCCTCATCAAGTCTCTCGAAGAGTTGCTCGCTTCACCTAAGAAGATGCGCGATGTGATTGCCGGGGAGCTGAAAGAACTAAAAGGGAAATACGGAGATAAACGCCGCACACAGATTATGGATGCGGGTAAACGCGCCATCACGTCCGACTCGTTCCAGGCATCCGACTTGATCCCGGATGAAACAACATGGGTGACGATCACTCAAAGCGGTTTACTCTCGCGCACACCTAAACAACCTAAATTATCCAAAGAGGATGCGCCTCTTGCCATCGTTCAAGCCAACACCAAAGATTTAATTTATATCGTGACTCAAAAAGGACGATCAGCGGCGATCTCGGCATATTCAATTCCTGAAACTGAAGACGCCACGAACGGAACGCCGTTCTCGTCGTTATGCCCGCTCGATTCGGCGGCGCGTGTGGTGACGGTTGTTGCTATTCCGCATCAAGCGCGTGTCTCTGTCATTCTGAGCCCCGAAGGGGCGAAGAATCTCTCGGACAGCCCCAGAGATTCCTCGTCGCGCAAAGCGCTCCTCGGAATGACAACTGACGATGAGAAGACAACCTCACCATGTTTGGTGATCGCCACCGCGTTGGGCATGATCAAAAAGATCGCCGCCAGCGATCTGCCCGCACCCTCATCAAAGGTCGGGGAAGTGATGAAGGTGAATGAGGATGACCGCATCATCGGCGCGAAGATGGCGAGCGGGCACGACGATCTATTTTTAATTACGACGCTGGGGCAAAGCATCCGCTTCAAGGAAGATGAAGTGCGGGCGATGGGCACTGGCGCGGCGGGCGTGCAGGCGATCAAATTGGCGAATGTGGGTGACGGGGTCGTGGCATTGAACGTTGTAGGGGCGAGACATGCCTCGCCCTTACAAGAGGTGTTCATCATCACCGACAACGGCATGGGCAAGCGTGTGGCGATAAAAGAATTTCCTACGCAAGGTCGTTACGGCATCGGCACAACGGCGATGGATTTAACGGGCAAGGCAAAAATTGCCAGCGCAATAATGGGCGAGGCGAGCGATAAGTTGATCATCATCACATCCAAAGGCGCGCGCGTGATGAAGTTCGACGACGCGCCCAAACGCAAACGCGCCATGCGCGGAGCGAGCATCATTGAGTTGAAGAACGACGACGCGGTAATGACGCTTGTGCCATTTACAAAACGTTTGCACGTTGAAGAACCTAAGCCGCCAAAACAAAAGAAACCCGTGAGCAAACAATTGGCGCTCGATGTGAAAGTAAAGATAAATGCAAAACGCTAACGGCACGCGACACTTTGTCTGGGCGATGAAAGACAATACAATTATGTATAGCGCATTACCGTAATTTTTGACTCGCGGTGTTTGCTAAAGTAGAATGAACGGCAACAGAAGGAGATACAACATGGTCGTAACTCTCAACCTAACTAACGATCAAGTGATCGAACTGCTCAAACAATTACCAGTGGAACGTCAACGAGCCATCGTGTCGGTGATTATCAAAGATTGGCTTGATTGGGGTGAGTTGTCGCGTTACGGTGAAGAACGAGCGCGAGCCACTGCTGCCAAGCGCGGGCGCAACTGGGATGCCATGACCGCCGATGAACGAGAAATATTTATTGACGATCTTGTGCATGAGGATCGCAAATGACGATTCCGCGTGTTGTATTTGACACAAATGTTTTAATTTCAGCGGCAGTGTTTCCAGGCGGTGTGCCATCTAAGAGCCTGCAAAAGGTTGAAGTAAAAAAAGCGACTTCGGTGACATGCCGCGAAATTCTTAATGAGTTCCGCGAAAAACTAATCGTGAAATTTGATTACACCGAAGAACACGCCGAGAAAGTGATCGAGAAGATCATGATCCTTTCCGAGATCGTCCCAATTACGGGCGAGCTCAAAGTTATTGCAGCCGACCCAAAAGACGATATGGTCATTGAATGCGCGGTAGCAGGCAAAGCGAACTATCTCGTCACAGGTGATCGCAAACACCTACTGCCTTTGGGTCATTATGGGGAGGTACAGATCGTTAGTCCATCTGATTTTCTTGCATTGAAAGATTTTAGCGAAGAGTAAACGTTTATGCCCACACCTTACGATCACAAAGTCGGACTCATCTTCTGGTCAGGTCAATCGGTTGGCGAGAACTCCATCGAGCAGCTCGCCCAAACGATCAAAACTCAAACGCCCAACGCCACTGCCGTCTTCGTCAAAACCGCCGACGGCGCGGACTGGCAGGGCAAGTACGATAAAAAGACTCAAATGGCGATCAACAGTTTCAACGACATCACCAAGTGGGTCAACGTCCTCAACAACTTCGGGCTTGAATTTCATGCCTGGGTCGTCCTCAAAGGACAGAACGTCAACGGCGAAGCCAACCGTGTGCGCGAGACGTGCAACACAAACGGAGTGCGTTCGATGCTGCTCGACGTTGAAAGCGGACCCAACTACTTCTCAGGTGGCGCCGACTCGGCGCGCGACTTGATTCAAAAAATTCGCGCTGGCATCGCCCCCGACTTTCATCTCGGTCTCAACTTCGACGCGCGCGGCGCGCACCCTAAACACATTTACATTGACGAGTGGCTGCCGCACGTTCAAAGTTTGCATCCGATGGTGTATCACAAAGATTTTGGCATTGACGTTGGCTCCGCGCTCGACAACATGTATGCCGCCATCGGCAACCTCGGCAAACCAATCATCCCAATGCTGCAAGCATATGGCGGCGCAAACCCCGACGACATCTTCAATGGCGCGAACAAAGCCATCAACGAACTCGGCTGTGTGGGCGTGACGATCTACAGACTCGGCACGATGGGATCGCGCGAGTATGAGGCGACACGCAGGATCACGTTCCCCACAACGGTGACGCCGCCACCCCCGTCCGATCCTGATCCCGATCCAACGTTGGGCGGTCGCGCCATCATCATTCGATCCAGCGATCAAGGTTACAGCGACGGCGCGTACATCCCCAATCCAAATTGGGGGACGTTCACCGATGCGCATGGCTGGAATGTGAAATACAAACTCACCTCGAAGAGTCAGGATGTGTATGCCGGTTACACGCCGCAGTTGCCGAGCGCCGGGCGATACAAGATCGAAGTGTTCATACCCAACGACAACTCGGACGCTTCATCAGTGTTGTATTTTGTTGTGTTCCATCGTGACGGTCAGCGCATCGAGCAAAAAGTTTCGATTGATCAATCCATTTACTACAACGAATGGGTCTCGCTCGGCGTGTACGATCTCGATCCGGCGCAATTTGAATCGGGGCGAGTCAATCAAGTAGATTATTCCGATCAGCCGCCTGCGGCTGTGGTCTTTAGCGCGGTGCGTTGGTCTCCGAGTGAGGAAGCGCCCGTTGCCATCATCAATCCCGCCGATTACGGATTCGATTCGCCCGTTGGCACAACAGAAGAAAGACGGACAATGCAAATTTGGCCCGGCGGTTGGAAGGACGCCAACGGTTACGCCCGATGGTACGGCGATAGCGCTGGCAACGGCGCGTATCACACCGGCGCAGATTTGAATCTAAATGAGCCGCGTTGGAATATGGACGCGGGCGCACCCGTGTATGCGATTGGATCGGGGGTGGTGACGTGGGCAGCGCGACGCGGCGACATCTGGCGCAACATTATCATCATCGAACACGACCCGCTGCCCGATGGCACCAAAGTGTGCGCCCGTTACGCGCACATCGAAGACATGCTGGTCGCCGTCGGTGATCGCGTGGCGCGTGGGCAACAAATTGCCTCGGTGGGTCAAAGCGGCGGACCCGGCGCGAACTATCATCTGCACTTCGACATCTCAACGACAAACATCCTCAAAGAAAACCCCGGCCACTGGCCCGGCAAAGAAGTGAACTTGGTGTATCAGCATTACGTTGACCCGAAGGCGTTTTTGGAAACGCATAGACCGCCGAATAGATAACAAAGGATGAATCATGAAGGATGAATTATGAATGTCCGCGCTAATTCGTAATTCGTTACTCATAGTTCAAGATTTAGATGAAACGCAAAGCAGGAAGAAGAGTTAATAAAGTCGAGATCAAATCATCTTTACGAAAGCGACTCATTAAACAAAAGAGGACTGTTGCTAAGGGTGAGCGTGGCGAGTTATTTGAAGAAGTAGTGAAACGATTAGGCTTGGTTTAGCGTTTTGGAGCAGTCAATGACTCGAGTATTTAAGAAAGATGGGCACAAAATTTTCTGGGGCGATTCGTTGCAAATTCTCGCAGAAGAAATCCCGAACGGCTCAACAGATCTTATTTTTGCTGATCCTCCATACAATATCGGCAAGGATTTCAACGGCAGAAAAGATAAATGGGATTCGGACGAGGAATATCGCGAGTGGTGTTATCGCTGGCTTGATCTATGTATCGGCAAACTTAAGCCCACAGGAAGTTTCTATCTCATGGCATCCACCCAAAACATGCCCTACTTAGACATCTACTTGAGAGAAAAACTTCATATTCTTTCAAGGATTATATGGTTCTACGACAGTTCAGGTGTGCAGGCAAAAAAGTATTTCGGCTCTTTATATGAACCCATATTATTTTGCGTCAAAGATAGAAAAAACTACACCTTTAACTTTGAAGATGTTTTAGTAGAAGCTAAAACTGGAGCAACACGCAAGCTGATCGACTATCGTAAACCAATACCTTCTCTTTACAACACAAAAAAAATACCGGGAAATGTGTGGGAAATACCACGAGTCCGTTATCGTATGGATGAATATGAAAATCACCCGACACAAAAACCGATCGCTCTACTCGAACGCATCATTCTCGCAAGTTCAAATGAAGGGGATGTGGTTCTCGATCCTTTCTCAGGCACTTTCACAACATCGTTCGTGGCGAAAAAGTGGGGACGACGTTCAATTGGTATAGAAATAGAGGAAGATTATGTAAAAATTGGGCTTCGACGTTTACAGATACTCAGCAATTACAAAGGCGAAGAACTCAAGCGCGAACCAAGAACCTACGAGGCACCTGCGCCTAACCAGCAACGCCTAATGGAACGGCGATAAATGGAACACGAATTTACAAAACAGATCAGGATGATTCTCGTGTCAGCTTTTGGCGATGCGTCAGAGGACATTTACGAAAAAAGCCCTCTTCTGCAATATTTGAATATCAAAACAAAATCTGCGACCAGAGGCGCAAAAGCCCGAGGAAGTTTTGCTAATATCTATGCAATATATGTTTTAGCGGAAGATTATTTACAAAACAAGTTTGACAAACAAGGAGACTACTCCGAATATGCGGGCGCGCGTTTTACGGATTTGTTTCAACGCCAAAGAGAATTGCCTTTTGGAAGCAAGTTGCAAAACCACGCCCTCAATAGCAGAATGAACGAGGAGTTCAAAAAATATTTCCCCCGGGTCGAGTATCTCCCTATTCTTCGAGAACCGCAAACAAACCGCTATTGGATAAATGAAAACCTCCTGAAAATAAGGGCGGGCAAAAAAAACTACAACATCGCGCGGGTTATTGTCAAGATCGTAAAAAAATATATCCAAACGAAGCGCGACGCCTTTGAACGATTCGTCGAGAAATGCGAAGACCTCAAAAGTGTTTCTTCCGAAAACGATGCGGTAGTCAAAGTCTTCATCTCCGGATTACTTGCCCCCAATATTGACGCGCGCTTATTTGAAATAGCCAGCTACGCCATTTTAAAGCTTTACTATCACGATCAAACTGTTTACTTCGGTTACGATCCAGAGAATGTGCAAGAAGAAAGTCTAAAGCTCTATAAAACGGGTCGCACAAATGCTAACGACGGCGGCATTGATTTCGTCATGCGCCCTCTCGGTAGATTTTTCCAGGTTACAGAAACACTTGACACACGGAAGTATTTCCTCGACATAGACAAGATCGAGCGTTTTCCTATTTCTTTCGTCATCAAATCAGAAGAAACTATTGACGAACTAAAACAGAAACTCCGTGAAGGAGCAGAAAAACAATATTCCATCAAAGCGATTGTGGAAAGGTATATGGAATGTATTGAGGAGATTATTAATCTTACTGTGCTACAGCAACGACTTGAAGAAGCAATAGCACAAGGTTACTTAAGAGATATTCTTGATGAGATCATTCGTCAAAGTAAAGTTGAGTTCAATTATGATGACGAGAACGAATAATGACGACCAGAATTATTCACTGAAAAGGATCATCTCATGACCAAACCCAACAAACCCGCACCCACCCTGTTGCCCGTTGGCGCAGTCGGACGATGGCCGTTAGAAGCAACCGGCTACGGCGAGAACGTTTACGAAGTTTCACCGCAACGTCCATGGATTGATTTCGCCGACGCCTACGGCAAACCGGTTCGCGCAAAACTTTCGTGCGCCACACAAGATGTCGCCGTCTCCTACTTCCCCGCCCTGCCCGGTCCCGGACGCTTCAGCGTTGAAGTTTTTATCCCGTCGCAAAACGCCGACAACCCGCAAGCCGATTATCACCTCAACTATTACGAGCGCAGCAAACTCAGCGATCTGCAAGTGACGATTGATCAAACGAAGTATTCCAACGAATGGGTCTCACTCGGAATCTTTGATCTCGATCCGCGCCGCTCACAAGATGGGCAAGTGAACATCACCGATTACAACCCAAATGGATCGTTCATGATGGCGTTCAGTGGCGTGCGTTGGGTGCCGCCGCTCGCGGTTGTGGTCAAACCGCCGCACGAAGGCAAAACGAATCAAGATGTGATCAACGCCTTCATCGTCGTCGGCGCGAAGTTCAACGAGAAATTCACCGACCTGATCGCCGCCGCCGGGCTCAACGCTATTTACAATGATCGCAAAGCGGCATACAGTGGTCCCGCCATGACCGCCCTGCCCAACGTGAGCCCAGATCGCAAGAACGCGCTCAACGAAACGATGAAGATGTCTTCCGAGACGTTGGCGAAAGCCGCCGTTGAAGCGAGCAAGCCCAAAGCCGTTAAAGGAAAAGTGGACGGTCGCATCTGGGGGGTGCATGGTTCGGCGGGCGCGGGCGTGCCGCCGCGCGGGATGTGGGATTTTTGGATCGGCGAACTTAAGCAGATGGGGATGAAGTGGTACAAGCAGTGCGACAACGGTGGCGCCGACTACGGCGATGGAACGATCTTTAGATGGGTGCTGGCACTGCGCGACGCCGGCATCACGCCCGTCATCCGTTATCAAAATCCACGCATGTTTCCCAAACGACTCGAACCAAGTTTTTGGGACAAGATGAATGGCTACGTCAAAGAGGGAATCACTTGGGCAGAGATCGGCAACGAGCCGAACTTGGCGTGGGAGTGGCAAGACGAAAGTTTTGTGAACTGGCACAACGCCGATTGCGTTCGCACGATTGCCGACGTGTGGCTGCAAGACGCCGAAGAAGCGTTGCGGCGCGGCGCGAAACCGGCTTGGTACGCCTTTGCCCCAACCGATTGGCAAGGCGGCACGAACCATCTTTATTCGGGTCCAAAGTTTCAAGAGCTGGGCTGGAAATACATTGGCACGAATGCCCGTGATCGCGCGCGGAACATTTTCAAGAGCGGCGGTTGGGTTGCCGTTCACGTTGCGGCGTACGAGTTTCCATTTGATCACGATCCATTTAATCACGGAGTCGGCGGCGGCGCGCCGTGGGATATGTGCTTGCGCGGCTACGAGATTCCAATGCGCTACATTCAAAACAATATCGGTCTGACGGCGGGCGTGGACTTCCCGATCATGTCCACCGAAAGCGGTGTGTTCACTGTTGAGTCGCCTTCGATGGATGGACACAAGCGTTACGAGTCCGACGACGTTCATGCTGACTTGATGGTGAAGATGTTCGATTGGCTAGAGACGAACTCGCCGCTTCAAGCGATGATGCCGTGGTGCATCGCCGTAGATGATCGCATCGGTCACAAACCGGGTGAGTATATTCAGGATGGATGGTATTTGGAGCGCAATGGGCAGTTTGGTTCGCGGTCAGTCGTGGCGAAGTTGAAGCAGACGAAAGAACAGAGAGGGTAAAAAATGACGAATGATAAATGACGAATGACAAATGTCTTTCGTCTGACGTCTTTAGTCACACATCCAATGACAATTTACGACATCAGTATCACCCTCCAAGACGGCATCCCGATATGGCCCGGCAACCCGCCGTTTGAGTTGGTGCGGGTGAATAAACTGGAAGAGAGCGCATCGTCCAACGTTTCTAAATTAAGTTTGGGCGTGCATACTGGCACGCACGTGGATGCGCCGATTCATTTCATTCAAGGTGGAAGCGGAGTCGATCTGTTGCCTCTTGAATTGTTGACGGGCAAGGCAACCGTTCACGCGCTCGATCTGCCGCAGGGGAATATCACGGCAGCCGCGCTTGAGGCGGCGTCACCGAAGATCAGGCGCGGCACTGAAAGAGTCCTGTTGAAGACGCGCAATTCGGAATTGTGGCGGAGTCCGCATCCCTTCCGATCAGATTTTGCGGGCGTCACCGAAGACGGCGCGCAGTGGATCGCGAATCACAATATCAAATTGATCGGCGTGGATTATCTCTCGGTAGGTCCCAAGGGCGCGGGAAAAGTTACTCATGAAATTTTGCTGAAAGCGAGCGTGATAATTGTGGAGGGGTTGAACCTGCGCGAAGTGAGCGCAGGCGATTATGATTTTTATTGCTTGCCGTTGAAGTTGAAGGATTGCGACGGCGCACCGGCAAGGGCGATTTTGGTAGACAGGTAGACAAGTAGTTTGTTTACCTGTCTCCTTATTTACTTGTATACTTTGCGTACTTAAAAACCGAAAGGACTTAACCATAATGGCAACAGAACGAGTTAAAGAAATTCTCTCTTATTATCGAAGCGACAACCCCGGCACGCTGACCAACTTGGCGCGGATGTTGAATCATGGCAAGCTCGCTGGCACTGGCAAGTTTGTGATCTTGCCGGTGGATCAAGGATTTGAACACGGACCGGCGCGCAGCTTTGCGCCGAACCCGGCGGGATACGATCCGCGTTATCACGTTGAGTTGGCGATTGAAGCCGGATGCAACGCGTATGCCGCCCCGCTCGGATTCCTGGAAGCGGTTGCCGCCGATTACGCCGGTGAAGTGCCGTTGATCTTGAAACTCAACAACCACGACGTGTTACAAGATGAAAAAGATCCGATGGGCGCGATCACCGCCAGCGTGGACGATGCTTTGCGACTCGGATGCGTGGCGATTGGTTTCACAATTTATCCCGGCACAATGGATCGCCGCTTCCTCTACGAACAGCTGCAAGCGTTGACGCTTGAGGCGAAGGAAGCTGGACTCGCGGTAGTGGTGTGGTCGTATCCGCGCGGAAGCAGCTTGAGCAAAGAAGGCGAGACGGGCGTAGACGTAACCGCATATTCGGCGCAGCTCGCGGCGCAGATGGGCGCGCATATAATCAAAGTTAAACTTTCGACGGAACACATTGAGCAAGCCGAAGCCAAGAAGGTGTACGAGAAATATAAAATCCCGGTCAGCACATTGGCGGAGCGGGTGAAACACGTCGTTCAATCGTCGTTCAATGGTCGGCGCATTGTGATCTTCTCTGGCGGCGCGAAGAAGGAAGATGAAGCGGCGCTGCTCGACGAGATGCGCGCTATTCGCGACGGCGGCGGCTATGGATCGATCATGGGGCGCAACGCCTTCCAACGATCCAAGCCCGACGCATTAGCGTTGCTCGATAAGGTGATGAAGATTTACAAAGGCGAACTAAAATAAAAGGAACTAAAGGAGATAGGGGAAATTAAGGAAAGGCTTTCCCTTGTTTCCCTCGTTTCCGTTTTTTCCTGTGCACTGATGACTCAAACCGAACTTGATCAACTAAGCATCAATACGATTCGCTTTCTCGCCGCCGATGCGATCCAAAAAGCGAACTCCGGTCACCCCGGCTTGCCAATGGGCGCCGCGCCGATGGCGTATACCCTTTGGACTCGTTTTCTTAAACACAACCCTTCTGATCCAAAATGGTATGACCGTGATCGTTTTATTCTTTCGGGCGGTCACGGTTCGATGCTGTTGTATTCGCTTCTGCATCTCACCGGCTACGATCTTGCGCTCGACGATCTCAAAAATTTTCGTCAGTTCGGAAGCAAGACTCCCGGACATCCCGAAGTTCATTGGACGGCAGGCGTTGAGGTGACAACGGGTCCGCTCGGGCAAGGGCTGGCTAACGGGGTCGGGTTCGCCATCGCCGAAGCGCATCTCGCAGCGATTTTCAATAAGCCCGATCACACCATCGTCGATCATTACACCTACGTCATCACCACCGACGGCGATCTCATGGAAGGCGTGACCCACGAAGCCTGCGCGCTCGCTGGGCATTTGCGCTTGGGCAAACTCATCGCCCTCTACGACGACAATCACATTTCGTTGGCGGGCAGCACGTCGCTCTCCTTCACCGAGGATGTTGCGCTGCGGTTTGCGGCTTACGGTTGGAACGTGCTGCGCGTGAGTGACGGCAACAACGTCGAAGCGATTGAGGCGGCGATCAAGACCGCGCAGAGTGTGACCGATCAGCCTTCGATTATTTTGGTTCGCACGACCATCGGTTACGGCGCGCCGCACAAACAAAATACTTTTGAAGTGCATGGCTCGCCGCTCGGCGAAGAAGAACTGAAAGCGGCGAAGAAAAATCTTGGGTGGAATCCTGATGCTTCATTTTTAATTCCTGACGATGCGCTGAAAAATTTTCGCAAAGCAATTGAACAAGGCAAGAAGTCTCAAGCGGATTGGCAGAAGCGATTCGACTCATACAAGAAAAAATATCCTGATCTCGCTTCGGAGTTTGAGCGTCGGATGAAAGGCGACCTGCCACTCGCGTGGGATGCCGCCTTGCCAACCTTCCCCGCCGACGCCAAAGGGATGGCGACTCGCAAAGCGTCCGAAGCGGTGATGCAAGCGATTGCCAAAACTGTTCCCGAACTCATCGGGGGCTCCGCCGATTTAAATCCCTCGACCTTCACCTGGTTGAAAGGCTATGGCGATTTTCAATCACCGCTCACGTCGGCGCAAGGGGTGCAAGGAGCAGTCGGCGGCGTGTGGGGATACGAAGGACGCAACTTTCACTTTGGCGTGCGTGAACATGGCATGGGGGCAATCGTCAATGGCATGGCGCTGCATGGCGGCGTGCGCCCGTACAGCGCAACATTTTTCCCATTCACCGATTACATGAGAGGCGCAATGCGTCTTGCCGCGCTCTCCGACGTTCCATCCATTTTTATTTTCACGCACGACAGCATCGGCGTGGGCGAAGATGGTCCCACGCATCAACCCGTTGAACATCTGGCGACAATGCGCGCCATCCCGAATATGATCACGATCCGTCCGTGCGATGCCAATGAAGCGGTTGAGGCTTGGCGCTTTGCGATCAACCCCAATCGCGCACCCGTCACTTTAGTGTTCACACGACAGAATCTGGTCACCATAGATCGAAGCAAACATGCGCCCGCATCAAATCTGGCTAAAGGGGCGTATGTTTTAAATCCCAACATCCAAAACCCTAACGTGATTCTGCTGGCGACGGGATCAGAAGTCGAGTTAATAATGAAGGCCGAGGAGATGTTGAGCAAGGAAAGAATCGCGGCGCGGCTGGTCTCGATGCCGTCGTGGGAGTTGTTCGAGAAGCAATCGGCGGAATACAAAGAGTCGGTGCTGCCGGGCAACGTTACCGCGCGCGTGGCGGTAGAAGCGGGCGTGCGGCTCGGTTGGGATCGTTACATCGGTTCGCGCGGAATCTTCATCGGCTTGGATCGTTTCGGCGCAAGCGCACCGTATAAAGTGGTATACGAGAAGTTGGGTCTGACGGCGGAAAGAGTCGTTGAGGCAGCGAAAGGTTTAAACAAAAACAATTAACCGCGAAGACGCAAAGAACGCGAAGTAATTATTAAGAATCTTTGCGCCCTTCGCGCCTCGCCGTAGGCGTCCTGTGGATACGGTTTTCTCTTTATGAAAATAGCTCTCGGCTGCGATCACGGCGGCTTCCCCCTCAAAGAAACAGCGTTGTTAGTTGTGATGAAAGCCGGTCACGAAATTCTCGATCTCGGCACGTTCACGGCTGACGCGGTGGATTATCCCGATTACGCTCGCGCAGTCGGTGAAGCGATTCAACAAGGCAAAGCCGATCGCGGGATTTTAATTTGCGGCAGTGGCGTGGGGGCGTGCGTGGCGGCGAACAAAATGAAAGACATCCGCGCCGGTTTGTGCCACGACACCTATTCGGCGCATCAATGCGTGGAGCATGACGACGTTAACGTGTTGTGTCTTGGCGCGCGCATCATCGGCAGTGAGTTGGCGAAAGAGATCATCACCGCGTTCTTGAACGCCAAGTTCACGAATGAGGAGCGGCATGTGAGGCGCGTGGGGAAGGTGAAGGAGATGGAAGATGCTAACAGATACTAAAGACAATCTTGAAGTTGAAGACAAGCGGTTAGAAACCGAAGTGATCACCCCCGAACTGATCTCTTATATTACCGACAAGATCGTGCGTGAAATCAATCCGAAGCAGATCATCATGTTCGGCTCACGGGCTAGAGGGGAGGCAAAGGATGATAGCGATATTGATCTCTTCGTCGTTCAGGATAGCGCAATGCCTAACAAACTTGTGCGTCGAAAAATTGGACGTTTGTTAAGAGGGCGACTCTTTAGTCTTGATTTAATTGTCGCTACGCCATTAGAGGTTGATCTAAATATGAAAGATAACAATCCGTTTTTCACCAAACACATTTACAAATACGGCAAGGTGCTATATGAGCGACCAACCTCTCCCGTCCCAAACACCAATTGAGTGGATACGATATGCTGAAGGCGATCTTAAAGTAGCAGAGACAAGTTTCAACTCTGACGCGCCTTCATATCCAACGATTTGTTTTTTGTGCCAAAGTTCTGCCGAGAAATTTGTTAAAGCATATTTGATTTCTCAAGGTTGGGATCTTGAGAAAATACACGATATCGTCAAACTGATAAAGAGAAGCCAAAACTATACCGACAAGTTGAAAGACATGGAAGACAAGGGCGATATTTTAAATATGTACATCACAGCAGGACGATACCCACAGCGCATTAGTTCGGAAGAAATTTCTAAAGGTGACGCTGAAGAAGCAATTGAAGCAACCCGGGCGATCCGAATGCGCGTGATGGAATTAATGGCGAAAACCTGATGGCCTTTCAAGTTGACGGCGCTCTTTACCCAGACATCGATCCGCCCGCGACACTTGAAACGCGCGAAGAAAAAATTGACTTTATCGCGCGCTTGTGCTCGGCGTGGGATTTTGGGTTATTGCCCGATTGGGAAACGATCCTCGAAGTACGCAAAGAGACTTGGCGTGAAGCTGTTGAGGTGTGTAACTTGCTCACTTCGCCAACCTATCACCTTTTACGCGAATGGCACAAATTGCCTCGCACCGAATTTTTAGGCAGCGTCCCAGCGTATATTCGCGACGATCCGTTTCTATCTTTTGTATGATTACACCTGCGCAAGAATCTTTCTTTCCCGCTCTCACCGCTCAATTCCCATCAACCCGCTATCGAGGCAGTAAAGCGAAACTGGTAGATTGGATTTGGGAACAGATCAGCGATCTTACTTTCTCCACTTGCTTGGACGCATTTGGCGGCACGGGCGCAGTTGCCTACCGTCTGAAAC
>Ga0172368_10005068_pt1 | contig 14925 bp, 15 predicted proteins | sample Lak11m_FD_114540 | JGI IMG/M metagenome (GOLD analysis project Ga0172368, IMG submission 114540) | Freshwater microbial communities from Kabuno Bay, South-Kivu, Congo - kab_022012_11m | ecosystem: Environmental > Aquatic > Freshwater > Lake | place: Democratic Republic of the Congo: South-Kivu...
AAAGGAATTCGCATGCTTGATATTACCCATATTTTTTCGGATTTTTGGATGTTAGATTATTTAGAATCATTCTACCACTAAATTATCTCATATCCTACTGTCCGAATTTCGGGGTAAAGCTTACTTTTTCAAAGCTTTGCGGGCGAAAAATCTTTGCAAGCGGCGATTGCCTTCAATATAAACTATTTTGATTGACTTTAAATACATAATAAAAAACCAAACCGCTTCATGATAACCGCCGCCCTTGCCTTTGCCGCTGCCGCCGTCTACAATCATTAAATCATAATGTCTCTCCGGAGGTAAGATGCGGTAATCTTTTATAACTTGATAGCGCTCCTTGAATTCAGCTAAATTTTCTTCTATCTTGCCTTGGCAAAATTCATTATGTTCGTAAATATCAATAAAGGCATGAGAAAATTTTAATAAGGCGTAGCTAATAGTGCCGATGCCGCCACCCATTTCCAGTATCCTTTCAGGCTTAATCGCTTGGCAGATCCGCGACATTTCTTCCAGCGTAACAATGCCAGCAATATTTTCCGAACCGGCTTGTTTCCCGAAAAAATCATGAATTTCTAAGATTTCAGAACTAAAATTTTTAGCAGTTATTTGGTTCATAAATATTATTTTATTAATTTTTTCTATACTCTTCAACCGCTTCTATAATGGCCGACTCGGCCCGAAAACTGGCTTGACCGTCGGGGATATGAATTAGTTGCCTTAAAAATTTTTCACGCCGCTCTTGGCTATAAGCCAAGTACTTTTCATAATTCATGACATATTCTTCTAAATCCGACTCCGACTTAACATAATTTATTAATTCCGGATACATGGCGAAGTAATCCCAAGGTTTATCGGTGATAATATCGCCGAAAAAAGGTGACAAACTAATTTTCCCGGCTACAATCGCTTCGGTCAGAGTTGTAGAATAAAAACCGGCTACGGCGATTGAATCTTTAATTAATTGCGCGGAATTGCCCAAATTAATAATCGCTAAATTAGCCGGCCGATTTTCTTCGTCTTGAAAAACTTTTTCATATATATTTTTCACATAGGATAAATAATGTTTGGGAAATTTTGTTTTAATAATGACAGTATAATCTTTGTACCGCTTGGCAAAATTCATAAACCAGACATGGAAATCGTCGCACCTCTTCCTCGCCTGTTTGATCGTCTCCAAATCACCGGTCAAATTGTAAAAATTTTCCGAATAAAAGGAAAATAAAATAATTTGTTTTTTCAGCTGGCGATTTTTTAGATCTAAATCGGAAAAATATGCATCTAAGCGCGGCGCGCCCACGACTTCGGACTTAGCTTCTGTCAGACCTGGCAGATTAATGCTTAAAAGAGACTTTCTGACTTTATCTCCATAGAATAAAACCTTAGCCCCGATAAAGACACAACCTCGGCACATATCCAGCCATTTATCATAAGCTCCGGAAGCGGTCGCCGCGATCCCCTCTTTAAACAGTACCACAAACGGCACTTTATTTTCTTCGCAAACCCGCATTAATTCCTGATGTTCTACATAAACGAAATTTCCGGAAAAAACCGCGTTAAAGCGCAATAATTTATGCCAATAAGGAAATAGTTTTTTCAAATACAAATAATATCTTTCTTTGCCGGCTTGGCAAAAATTATTGACATGGTAATTTTCTTCGGATAATTTTTCCTTTTCCCAATCGCCGGCCAGATAATTAAAAATCTGGCAAAAATAACTGCGATGGACGCTAACATATTTTACGCGCCGACCGGAACCGGCCATAGCGGCAACATCGTCGCTAAAAATAGTCCGACCTAAACATAAAACCGTATATTCGTACCGGCCTTTGCCTTGATTGACTTTGTTGGCGGCCAGCCAAAGGGCTAAGGCGCCAAGCCACGGCCAATTTAAATACAAGCTCGTTTTAAGCATTGCCTTAACCGCGATAAGCCTAATTTTAAATATTATTTTTTTCATTGTAACCGGCATATTTTCTTAATCGTTTAAATCCCTGACCGCCTGAAAGGCTTCGGCGAATTTATAACCGACTTCCAGGCCGCGCCATTGAGCCAAAATATTTATGCCTTTTTTTGAGCGGGGATGCGGATACGGCTTTAGCTCTTCTTCATAAACCTTTATGGCCTTTATTTTCTTAGCTATAAAATCGCTGATGTCGTTATAATATGTCGGGCAAAACAAATTATTTTTCTTTTTAACCTGCCATTCGGTTGAAGACGGAATTTCAAACGACAGAATTTTTTTCACGAAAAATCCCGGCTGCGGCCGACAAGCGGTTAGAACCGCCTGGAAAGTTAAGCGGTGATCAATGTTCAGGTCGTCGCTAAAATGGGTATAAATTATATTCGGCTTTATCCGCTTAATTACCGGCTCAACTTTTTTTACGATTTCTAAAAGCGGCAGCGAATCAAATTTATTATCCGGCAGAGTTTCCAAAATAACTTGTTTAACGCCTAAAATGCCCGCGGCTTTTTTCGCCTGGTTCAGCCGCTGTTTAATTGCCGCGGCACCGGCGCCGCGCGAAGTTACGCCGTCGCCTAAAATCAAAATACTGACCCGGTCGCCATTTTTAACATGCTTTAAAATCGTTCCGCCGGCGCCCAACACTTCATCGTCCGGATGCGCGGCTACGATCAATATTTCATTCCAAAAAATATTTTTTGATTTATTAGATTTTGTCATTTATTTTTCAAGTCATTTATTAAATTAATTTTTTCGCCATTAAGCACGCGGCTAAGAACATAGGGGCGATAATCAGTTTTAGGGCGATTAACGTCGGCCGCGCCTTTATAAATCTTCTGCAAATCAAAATTTTCATCAATAATGCTTAAAATTGCCTGATCCATTTTGGAATTATTAGTTTTAAACAATTCATTAAAAACAGTGCCGTAATTTACCAAAAATTTAAACCGCTCCTGGCTCATCCATGGTCGAAATTTTTTACCCATGTCGTCGTCCACGCCCTTAACCCAGAGATTAGCGTCTTCCCATTCTTTTATGGCCGTAGGCAATTTAATTTTATAAAGCTCTTCCACATCAACGGCCAGCTGGGTTTTCAGCAAAGGCAAAAATAAATAAGCGTCGCCGCGGGAGAAGGGATTGATTCTTTTCATTTCCAGCATCATGGCGATATTGCTTCTTAAATCATCATCCGTTTCGGTTGGCAAGCCGATGATAAAGCCGGTATTGGCGGCAATGCCTTTATCATACAATTTTTTGACTTTAACCGGCACGGTTTCCAATCTAATGCCCTTATTTATGTATTTTTGCAGGCGCGGCGAGGCCGTCTCCACGTTGAAAGCAAAAGTCTGAACTACGCCGGCCATGGCATCAATCAATTCATCGTCCAAACAGTTAAGATGGCCCAGGCATTCTTCAATGTAAAAATTATGCTCCTTAAAATAATTCAGTATTTTTAACGCTCTCGGTTTGTTAACGATGAAATTATCGTCGCCGAAGCTGAAAACCGTCGTGCCGACTTTTTTATGGATATATTCTATCTCGGCTATGACGTGCTCGGCCGAACGGTAGCGCCACGGCGGCACGCTGGCCCGCAAATATTCATCCATGGAATGCTTATAACAAAATTTACAATTAAAAATACAGCCCCGGCTGGACATGATCAAAAAGTAATATGGCACCTGCTCTTTGTTGAAATAATCTCCAAACAGCTCCCAGTCAGGGATGGCGTAATTATCCAAAATTAAGCTGGGGATGCGTGGATGATTATTTATAACCTGGCCTTGCTTCATATATGACAGCCCGTCTATGGCGGACAAATCGGTTTTCTTCTCCAGCGCTCTAGCCAGTTCCAGCATGGTTTGCTCGCCTTCATAGCGCACAATAAAATCCGGCTCATATTCCCGAAGACATTCCTCGGGCATAATTGAAGCCATAATGCCGCCCCAAACTATCGGCAGAGCCGGATTAAGGCTTCTGATTAGTTCGGTAATTTCTCTGGCGTTTTTTAAAAACCGGCCGATAATTATGGTTAAACCGACGCAGAGATAATCATTATTTTTTATTTTTTCAGTAATCAATTCGCGATAGTTCTCTTCAATATGCGTATCCAAAATTTCCACGGCAAAACCATTCTGCTCTAGGTGCGTAGCCACATAGAGCAAGCTGATTGGCGGCGGATCACGATGCACCTGGCGATAGGCCTTCTTTTTATACATTTCGTGCGCCCCTGGATCATGATGACCGGGGTTGATTAACAATATTTTATTCATAAAATTTTTCGTTATTTTTTAAACTCTGCTTAGTTATATTATTAGACATTAAAATTTCCAAACTCTTATCTCCTTCATTGAATAATAGATCAATGATACCCAGATAAGACAGAAAGTTGCGGCCGGCTTGCCTGTACTGGGGATGGTGATAGTCCTGAAAATATATTTTTATTCCGGCCGCGCTGAATTTTTCCTTCTCGGCGTAATCTTTTCCTAAAGCGCCGAAAACATAAGTCGTGGCTTTTAACTTCCGGCACATATCCAAAACCAAATCTGATTTATGGCCTTGGAAATTAAGTTCCGAAGCCTTATAATGTTTTACTTTGATGCCCAGCGTTTCCAAAAACCATTTAAGCATATGCTCATTCAAGTCGGCCAGATAGCGCCACTCTCGCTTATAGGTTTTTTCAAAAAAATCAGCATAATTTTTAAAATACGGCGTCTTCTTATAATTTAAATAAATTGATTTCCAGTGTTTCTTCCGCCAATCCAAACTATTATTGATTTCTATCTCTCGTATCTTCTTGTCCCGATAGCCGCTGTTTAAAACCGGCACTGTCAGCCAGATCGCGCCGCTTGACGCTTTTATTTTATTCCGATTATTCCAATCTTTGATCTGATATTGCGCATCGTCAAAGTAGCAAAAAGCGTCGCTTAAAGCTATCTTATGGAATAAGCCGAGCCAAGGCAGATAAGTTGGTTGATGCGCAGTCAAAATCATAAATCGTTTACTTTTGTTGCTTTGAATAATAGCCGGTTTTCACCACAAAAGGATTGCCGACTACTAAAGAATACGGGGGAATCTTGCATGGTCTGGTTATAATCGTGCCGGCGGCGACAACCGAGTGATGACCGATATAAACGCCTCCGCCGATAAAACAATGGGAACCGACAAAAACATTATTTTCCAAAATGATATCGCCTCTTTCAATCTCCGGCATAAGCTCTAAGGCCCGCCGATGCGAATCAGCCGCGTTAATCGCTACGAACGAGGCGATGTCGCAGTTGTCGCCGATTTTCACTTTAGCCTTTTTAGCGTTTACTTCGGAAAAAAAACCGATGCAGACATTTTTGCCGATTTCCGGCCGGCCGTTTATAAAAGCCAGGGGGTGAAAAGGATTGGCCGGCACGCCGATTAATTTTGCGATAATTTTTCTAAACATAAAATTAAAAATCATTTTTAGTCAATAATTGATTTTTTTTAATATTTCTTTTAGCGGTTTTATCGATAATTTTTAGCAAGTATTTTGGCGGCAGGCCCGTGCCGGGCCGTTTGCACCCCAGATCTTGAGCCGTGAATTTCTGGCCAACTTTGATGTTTCCGGCCGCTACGATGCTCCGCCTGGCGATTTCGCGCACTTTTTTTTCAGCGGTTGTCGGAGCTAACGCCGAAATCCCTATAGCCTTTTCCATAAACCTGATGTCTTCAACGAATTTTTTTAACCCTTTCGGCTCCAGCGAAAACCAGTGATCAGGCCCGGGCAGATCATGCGATAAAGTAAAATGCTTTTCAATGACTTTGGCGCCGAAGCAGACCGCGCCAACGGCCGCGGCTCCGCCGATAGTATGATCGGAAAAACCAACCTTAACCTTAAATTTATTTTTTATGGCCGGAATTTTTTTTAAATTAACTTGCTCGGACCGCGCTGGATAAGAAGAGACGCAATGCAGCACAGTAATATCGTTATTACCGGACCGGCGAATCACGGCGATCGCCTCGCCGATTTCTTTGGCGTTAGCCATGCCGGAGGAAATTATCATTGGCAGACCCCGCTTAGCGTATTCAGCCAATAAAACTAAGTTAGTTAAATCATCCGAACCAACCTTAATAAACGGCGGCCTAGTTAAAGCCAAAATCATTTTAAGATCCGATAAATTCTGCGGTGTGGTGGCGAAAACTATTTTCTTCTTCCGGCAATAATTGATTATTTCCCGCCACTCGCTTTTTGAAAATTCCCACCGTTTAAACATGCTTAGTTGAGGCTCGGTAATTATCTGGCCGCGAGACTTATAAGTATAAACTAAATTTTTATCAGCCACAAACTCCTCGGCCTTAAAGGTCTGGAATTTCACGCAATCGGCACCGGCGTCTTTCGCGGCGTCAACCATTTTTTTTGCCAGCTTCAAGCTGCCGTTGTGGTTAACGCCGGCTTCGGCGATGATAAAAACTTTTTTTTGCTTTATTTTATTGATCATTTTTGATTAAAATACAAATTACCACGCCACAAAAACCGCGGCGTGAATTTTTTATTTATATTTGTAAGTCCCATCCTTGACTTGGCGCGTCCCCTGTTCTTCTAAGGCGATTCTCCGAGCCATGGCCGGACTGGCATAAGCTTTTTCAATAACTGACCGCCAAATTTTCGGCTGAAATTTAAGCAATATCTCTTCCGAGGCAATAACTCTGATTAATTTATTTCGTAACAATATTTTTAATTTACTAAGCTCCTCTTTATAATTTATCATGGCTAAAATACGCTTGATGCCGAGTTTATTGCTAATTATCCGTCCGCTGGCAAAATTTTCTTTTTGCCATATTTCCTGTATTTTAAATAGCTGCTGATAAGTATTAGCTGATTCTTTTTCCTCTAGAATACTCTCGAGCGTAACACCCAAATCAATTAATTCTTTTTTTATTACTTCCGCAACGCAGGGAACTGATAAACTGCCCGCAAATTGGCCGCGGCCGCCTAGAGCGACTAGCAGTAAGCCTGTTTCGTTCTTAAATAATAGGCTGGCTGCAACCACCATGGCCCGATCGCCGATAACTCCGAATTTATCGCCTTCGTCATAATTAGTGGTGCGCCAGACTCCCCCGTCATTTATCAATCCGCCTCCCATCAAAAAAATCGCTGTTTTATATTGGTTATTAACTGACACACATTAAGTGAGCCTGGCGAATTTAGTGTGAGCCACCGGACCTTTTAATAATTTATGCACTCCGCCCCGATCGGCGGCTTTCTTTAGTATGGCAAAAACTTCCCGCGCCGCTCTTAAATACTTTCTAGCCTGCTCTTCCTTTAAGGCATAACTCACGTCAATATTGCCGATGGCTAAGAAACCGCGCTTAAGCATCTCCTGGGTAAACAGGGTCATAACCGCTTGGCTGTCTTGGCCATAGCTGAAAGAAAAATATATCAATTGCGGGAAACCGCTTATATTAATCTTCAGGCCGGTAGCGGCAGCCGCTTCGGCTAAACCAGCTTTAAAGATCAGACCGATTTTTTCTAAATGCCGCGGCACTTTTTTATTGATCATTTTTTTAATCGTCGCCAGCGCGGCGGCCGGCCCGATGCGCTCGGTCCAGCTGGAACTCGAAATAAATGAATCTTGCGCCGCCTGCATTACTTTCTCCGCGCCGATAATCGCGGCCATGGGAAAACCGTTGCTCATGCCTTTGGCGAAAACCGCGATATCGGGATTAACTTTATATTTTAAATGAATGCCGCCGACTAAAAGCCGCCAGCCGATGGTAACTTCATCAAAAATTAACACCGCGCCGATCTGACGGGCGATCTGCTTGACTTCAGATAAAAAATTATTCTGCGGTTCGCGGTCGCGCGCCGGCTCCATGACGATTGCCCCGATATCTTTATGGGCGGCCGCGATTTTCTTCAACTCCTCAATATTATTATAATGAAACGGCAAAGCCGTTCCGACCAGATGGCGCGGCGTTCCTTTCGATTTAAGGCCCGGCAATAAATGTTCATCCAAATTTTTGTCATCGGCCAAATTAGCCGCTAAATACCAATCCTGCCAACCGTGGTAACCGCAAAAAGCCACCTTATCCTTACCGGTATAAGCCCGGGCGATTCTCACGGCTACGGCCATAGCTTCTCCGCCACCCCTGGCATACCTAACCATCCTGGCCCAAGGATGGAGCTTGCAAAGCAACTCGGCCAATTCAACTTCTTCCGGCGCATTTAAAGTGGAAGTGTTGCCTTGGTCAATTACCTTTTTTACCTCCCGGTTAACCTCCGCATCGGCATAACCTAAAATACAGGCACCGATGCTGGCGCAGGTATCAATATATTTATTGCCGTCTAAATCCCAAATCTCCACGCCCTTGGCTTTTTGAAAATAAGACGGCCAGCGCTCCGGCAAAAAAAGCTCGGATCTCTTGGAGAGAAGCTGGGAGCCGCCGGGAATTATTTTTTTCGCCCGGCGCCACAAGGCGGGGCCTTTCTTTATATTTTTCATAATTTTTTCTTATTTTTTAAAAATATTTTATCTCTGGCCCAGACTTTAATCATACCAGCATTTCTTTCAATATGCATATTTTTTAGCATAATCCGCGGATGCTTGGTCAAAACGGAGATATAATGCAAATAGCCGTCGGTAATTTTACTGTTTTTAATGAGAAATTTAATAACTGCGAAATCGGCTGCTTCATCAACCGTCAACCGGATATGAGACCAATCTTGCGGCGCGGCGAAATTTCCTTTCTTAAATTTTTTAGCGCGAAAAATATATTCATTAACTTCCTCCCGGTCCGAAGGCAACCCGGCTCGCCGCGCCGCTTCATGTAAAACACTTCTTTTAAAAATTTCCGTATCCAGCCCGTCCGGCCAGGTCGGTTTTAAAGCATTGCTGACATAATCATAATTATTTTTTTCAAAAAATGTTATAGTCTGATCAACTACGGCCGGATCAACCAAAGGGCAATCGCCGGTCAGCCTAACAATACTGCCATATTGGGGATATTTTAACGAACATTGATAAAAACGATCTAAAACATCGTCTTCCGAACCGCGAAAACAGGCCACGCCGATTTTCCTGCATAATTTCTCTATTAAACTATTTTTTCTATCCACAGAAGTGGCCACGACTATTTTATCTATTTTCTTTGACAGGCGAAGCCTTCTTACCTGATATTCCAGCAAAGCCATGCCGCCCGCCCTTAAAAGAACTTTTCCGGGCAACCGGGTTGAACCCAGGCGAGCCTGCAAAATGCACAGTTTTTTAGTTTTTAACTTTTCCATAAATTTGGAGAAATAATATTTTTTTCTACCGCGAAAAACTCTTTAACTAATCTTTTAAAACAGTCCTGATGTTTGAGCGGACGCGCCACTAAAGCAATAATCTCCGTCAGTTGATTAATGTCGTCAACGCCAAAAACTACGTAATTAATCTTATCATGGCTTAAAACGAAAGATAAAGCCGCCTGAATTCTGGTTAAAGCGCAATCTTTAATAATTTCATCTAATTTTTTAAGGTAGGCTTTGGCATTTTTTAAATGCGGCGGAATTTTTTTCTCCGGCATGAGAAGCAACCCCTGTAAAAAAACGCTGCGAGCGAAAACTGTTTTGCCGTTTTCCTTGGCTAGGCGGAAAAAATCCGACCGATCCAGCCGTTGATCAAAAATATTATAAGGAACCTGGATATAATCAATCTCTTTAAGCTTGGCGGCGTAAATGGCGTCCGGCTCTTCGTAAACGGAAACTCCGATATTTTTAACTAAACCTTGTTTTTTAAGATTAACTAACGCGCTGACGACCCTGTCTCGCCTGACATCCTCCGGAGTATGCAAAAGATAGCCGTCAACAAAATTTCTCTTTAATCGTTTTAAAGATTCAGCTAAATTCGCTTCAATAATGTCGCTTATTTTATCTTTTACTCCCGACGCGGCATTCGGCGCTAATTTAGTAATTATTTTAATCTGGCCGCTTAAATCGCGACTGGCTGAAAATTCGCCGATAATCTCCTCGGCGTCGCCGTAAGCACGGGCCGTGTCAAAAAATATAATGCCCTTATCATAAGCCAAATTGAGCATAGTCAACGACTTGTCTCTTAAGGGTTGGCCGCCGGAATTATTTATGCCATATTTCAGCCCGAACTGGGCCGTGCCCAAAACTAATTTATTGATTAAATTTTCCTGATTCATATTTTCGATTGATTACGTCAAGCGCTCTTCGGCAAACTATCTGAATATTCGCCGATAAACTTATTCATGTCCCGCTTAAATAATTCTTTGGAAAAATACTTTACACCTCTGAAATTCTGCCTAAAGTCACCGCCGAAACCGCGCTTAAAAAAGGCAATATTCAATTGTTTTTTGTCCGGGTTATAACCGAATTGGGCCGACGGGCTGGCTGGCTGCGATAAGTCCAGAAAACGAACATTTATTTTTTTTAAATACATCATGGCGGAAAAAATCAGAGCGTGGTAGAAAGAAGACTGTTCGCAATCGGGATCATTGGCGCTGGAAGCATAAATAGCTTTGCCAGAATTAAATTCAAAATAAGAATAAGCGACATTCTTTGTTTTATACTTTAAGCCGAACAAAACGGCATTCCCCTGCTTTAGCTTAGCGAATTGAATATCAAAAGTTTTTTTGTCCCTGGTTATCCGGCCGGCGCATTTATGATGCAATGTCCTATATTCTTCGTGAAGCGAATAATCAGGATTATCTTTATCAATGTAAAAAATTTCATAATTTTTATCGGCCAATATCCGTTTAATATCACTTTTATGCCCCTTGCGGCAAACCGCCAGCAAATCGTCACTGATGTCTAAATTAATAATATAAGACAAAATTGAGGTATCCAGATAATTATATTTTTGCAGATAATTATAATCGCCATCATCCATCAAAGAATCAATGGAAAACATAATTTTAGCCAGATGGTTGTCCCGCGCTATTTCGTCAATAACCGAAAAAACTTCCTTTTCCACCGACTTATCGGCTAAAATTGGGGCATGGATGTAACCGCCGGACAAACTGGCGGTAAGTTCATCGCCGTTTTTCTCTATTGGCAAAAAAACGCCGGCTAACAGCTGATTATTGACCAAATAAATAAAACTTTTATCCAAATAAATATTTTTTGAATAGGCTAAATAATATTCAAGATTTAATTTTAAATAAAGCAGACTGGCTTTTCGATCCAGCACCAGCTTTTGCCAAGACTGCCAAAACGCTTCTTCGTTATCCTGCTTAAAAATAATTTTTTTCATTTTTATTTTGAATAAATTATCAGCAACTTAAAATTAATTAAGGCTATCTCTTAATGCTGGCCAACACCTGCTCACGCAAAGTAGCCAGCATTTTTTCAGCTTGCCGCCCGCTGCCTTCGGCGCGCTTGATCAGTGGCCATTTTTCTTTTGGCAGTTTTATGTATAAATCAAAAGTTTTTAATAAACCGTCTACTTCCCGCGGCGGCATGGCTGACAGAGCGAAGTTTGAGGCTTGTTCCACCGGAATTATTTTACCCTGGCGATCACGGATATTTATATTATATTTTTTGTTAATGGCGGTCCCGGGATAAGGATAAACTATGTAAGCGTTAACCGCTTCTACTCCCAGCCCTCTATTTAAGGCAATGGTTTCAAAAACATTCTTTCTGGTTTCGCCGGGCAAGCCGATCATGTTAAAGGTTGATACTCTAATGCCGGCTTCTTGTAAAATTACAATGGTTTTTTCTATCTGTTGGTTAGACATGTGCCGGTTTAAAATTTTCTTTCTAATCCGCTCGTTACCCGATTCAACGCCCACGGTGGCCGCCACGCAGCCCATCTCTTTTAATAATTGAACCTTTCTTTTATTAGCCGTTTCTGGCCTGACTGAACAGCCGAATTGAATGCCTAAGGGCTTTAAACCCCGGGCTAATTCTTCTAAATAATCTTCGTTAAACAGCATTATTGAATCATCGGCGAACTTAAACCAAGTAGCGCCATATTGCTTCTTTAAAAAAGCTAATTGCTTAATTGTGGTGGCAGGAGATTGATAGCGAAAATAATGCCCGCAATTTTTTAATATTTCTCTGATTGAGCCATTAACGCAATAGGTGCATTGGCCCGGGCAGCCGCGCGACATTACATAAAAGCTGCCGCGATAAATTTTGCCCATAAAAGGGCGAAACAAATGGCGCTGATCAAACAACGACCAATCCGGAACCGGTAAATCATTTAAATCCACAAAAGGCCTGCTTTCATTTATGTGAATATTCTTCCCTTGTTTAAATCCTAAATTTTTAATTTTTGAATAATCGCGGCCGCCGGCTAAGCAATCGCACAATTCCAATAATGGCCCCTCTCCCTCGCCCACACAGACAAGGTCTACCGGCTCTCTTTGTAAAACATCCTGGGGCGAAATTGTGGCATGAACTCCGCCGACTATGACTGGGCAGGGCAAGGATACTGTTTGCAATAGGAGCAAGACTTCATCCAAATATCCGGTCATAGCCGAAACCGCGATTAAATCCGGCTTAAAGCGGCCTAATTTTTCTGTCAGAGCGGCGCTGAGTGATTGCGCCGGATCGGCGGCCACTAAATCGGCTAGACTATACGGGGTCGGCAAGTAAATTCCTTGCTCAACGGTTGCGCTGTCGTTCGCTTGACGAGTTTTTACAAAAGTAAAATCAAACAAATCAACCTCGTGGCCGGCTTGCTTTAAAACGGCCGATAAGGTAGCTATGCCGCTGGCAATGCCGATATTTAAATAATCATTTGGATAAATAAATAAAATTTTCACAGCCTTCTATTTAAAAAATTTTTTAATGCGACCGCAGACATAAACAACCTTTTCCTCCGTTAAATCGGGAAAGCATGGCAAGGTCAGGCATGAATTATAATATTTTTCTTCATTATTTAATTTAACCCGGCTATAGCCGTGTTGGCGATAATAAGGCTGCGAGTAAACCGCCGGATAATGAAAATTGACGCCAACGCCGTTATGCTTTAAATATGCCGCCAACTTATCCCTGTCTCGGCTCTGGCCGGTTCTGATTACATAAATATGCCAGGCTGAAAAATTACCAGCCACTTCCTGGGGCAAAATTATATCGGCGCATTGCTTCAGTTCCCGCTCATACCACCTGACGATGCGCCGCCGCGCTTTTATAAAACTATCTAATCTTTTTAACTGGCTGACGCCCAGGGCCGCCTGCAAATCGGTCAGGCGATAATTAAAACCTAATTCAGTCATAACATTTTTTCCTGCTTTATTTTTATGAATGCCGTGGCTGCGCAGCGAAATTAATTTTTCATAATGCTTCTTGCTGTTAGTCAAAATGGCTCCGCCTTCCCCGGTGGCGATGCTTTTAACCGGATGAAAACTAAAAATCGCCATGTCAGAATACCGGCAGCCGCCGATTTTACTGGTTCTGTATTCAGCGCCTAAAGCATGGCAGGCGTCCTCAATTACCACTAGACCGCGCCGGCGGGCAAACCGATGAATTTCCGCCATAGCGCAAGGCTGGCCGGCAAAATGAACCGGCACAATGGCTTTGGTTTTATGATTTACCAATTTCTTAATTTTAGATTCGTCTAGATTATAGGTGTCTAGCCGTATATCACAAAAAACCGGCTTGGTTTTTAAAATTAACAGCATATTGCTGGTAGCGACAAAAGTGTTTGGCGTGGTGATAACTTCATCGCCCTGTTTCAAACCAACCGCCAGATACGCCAGATGCAAAGCCGCCGTGCCGCTGGAAACCGCCACCGAGTACTTCGCACCGCAATAGCCGGCGAGAGCTTTTTCAAATTCAGCAACTTTAGGTCCTTGCGTCAACCGGCCGGATCGCAATGTTTTAATTACTTCCATAGCATCGCCCTGACTTATATTTTGATGTCCGTAAGGAATCATGGATGTTGTTTTATTAAATTTAAAAATTCATCCTTGGTAAGCCAAAGCTGATTAGTGTCGCTGGAAAAAACAAAATTTTTCGGCAAAACTTGGCCAGCCTTAAGATGTTTGTCAAACTTATTCTTGTCAAAAACGTCATAATGATCGGGTATTATTATAAAATACCCGCTGATTTGAACGGCTCTCCTCGCCTCTTCAACGGTTAAAAGGATTTCATGCAATTTTTCCCCCGGCCTAATGCCGATAGCCTCCTTTTCCGCTCCCGGCGCTAAAGCATCAAACAAATTCACCAACTTCATGCTTGGTATATTGGGCACAAAAATTTCCCCGCCCAGCATATTTTCTAAAGCATACATAACTAAATCGCAGGCGCCTTTTAAATTAATCCAAAATCTGGTCATTTCCAGATCGGTAATTTTTACCTTGCCTTCTTTATAATTTATCAAATTTTCCACGATACTGCCCCGGCTGCCGATAACATTACCGTATCTGACAACGCTGAAAGATGACCGTTCCGGCGAATAAGAATTGCCGCTGATGAACAATTTTTCGGCGCATAATTTAGTGGAGCCGTATAAATTAATCGGCTGAACGGCTTTGTCGGTAGAGATAAGCAGAGTTTTCGCCACCTTTTGATTAATGGCGGCGTTAATCACGTTTTGGCTGCCTAAAATATTGGTTTTTACCGCTTCAAAAGGATTATATTCCAAAGTGGGAACCTGCTTAAGGGCGGCGGCGTGAACAACAATATCCACCCCCCGAAAGGCCCGCTCCAGCCGTTCTGGATCCCTCACATCTCCTAAAAAAAATCTTAATCTTAAATCTTTCATTTCAGCCCGCATTTGCGATTGTTTTAACTCGTCGCGGCTGAAAATTATTATTTTTTTTACCAAGGTATTTTTTAATAAAAATTCAGTAAAATTTCTGCCGAAAGAACCGGTGCCTCCGGTAATTAAAATTGTTTTGTTGTCTAAATTAATCATATTGTTTAATGGCTTTATTGCACAAATATCATTCAAAGGCGCGAAGCGCCCCTGATCTTTAAAACTTACGCTAGCGAGCTGTCCGGCATTCCCAGAACAGCCATTTTATTAAGAATATTGCAGGAAACC
>Ga0172368_10005070_pt1 | contig 14923 bp, 6 predicted proteins | sample Lak11m_FD_114540 | JGI IMG/M metagenome (GOLD analysis project Ga0172368, IMG submission 114540) | Freshwater microbial communities from Kabuno Bay, South-Kivu, Congo - kab_022012_11m | ecosystem: Environmental > Aquatic > Freshwater > Lake | place: Democratic Republic of the Congo: South-Kivu...
ACACAACGGAAAAGACCTTCCGGTTGGAAGGTCTTTTGAACAGTAAATGCGGGGGTATCGGCGTGTTTTCCCGCCATATATAGGTGAACCACCAGGGACTCGAACCCTGAACCCATTGATTAAGAGTCAATTGCTCTACCGATTGAGCTAGTGGTCCGCTCAGGCTGTACTGCGAGGGCTATTATACCTCAGAGTCGATTTCTGTCAATATTTTTTCCCATTTTGAACAGATCTGTCTTCCATAGACGCGCGGCGCGCGAGGGTATAATCATCTGCAAAGGAGCTTCGCCTATGCCTTCAAGCAAATTGAAAGAGATCCTGGTCCTGCACCACAGCCACCTGGATGTAGGATATACGCACAGCCAGCCGGTCCTGTGGGAGATGCAGCGCGAATACCTCGACCAGGCCCTGGATTTTCTCGACCAAACCGCGGATTTTCCGGAGCCTTCCTTGCCGCGCTGGACCTGCGAGGTGACCGAGCCGCTGGTGCGCTGGCTGGAGACCGCCACACCCGCCCAGGTCGAACGCTTTGCGGGCCACCTGGCCAGCGGGCGGATCGGGATTTCGGCGATGCAGTACAACACCACCCCGCTGTGCAGCGCCGAACAGCTGGCGCGCCAGCTCTACCCGGCGCGCGCCCTGCGCGAACGCTTTGGCGCAAAGATCCAGACGCTCAACCAGCATGATGTCGACGGCCTGCCCTGGCCGATGGTTGAGCTGATGCTCGACAGCGGGGTCGAACTGCTGATCATGGCGATCAACCTGCACCTGGGCGGGGCGCCATCGCCGCGCCCGGGCATCTTCCGTTGGCAGGGCAGCAGCGGGCGCGAGATCCTGGTGATGAACGGCAATCACTACACCATGTTCGACCAGATCCTTTACGCCTGGGATGACAGCCTGGAGCGCATGGCCGAGGGCCTGGCTGAGTACGAGCCGGTCCTCGAGCAGATCGGTTACCCGTACGATTTCCTCTACCTGACCACGACCAACTCACCGGCTGCCTGGGACAATTCCCCGCCCAACCTGGCCACCGCGCAGCTGATCCGGCGCTGGAACGAGGCAGGCCGGCAGCCGCAAATCCGCTATGTCACCCCAGTCATGCTGCTCGAGCGCATCCGCCAGCTTCCGCCGGAGCAGATCCCGCTGGCGCGCGGTGATTGGACCGATTATTGGAACTTTGGCAGCGCCAGCACGGCCGCCGAAACCCGCCTGAACCAAAACGCCAAGGCCGCCCTGTACGCGGCGGAGCTGATCGAGGCCAGCCAGGCGCCCGCCCCGCGTTCAAACGCGCTCGAAGCGGTCTCGCGGCGCGCCTGGGGCGCGAACAACCAATACGACGAGCACACCTGGGGTTATTTCAACACCGATCCCGACCACCCCCAGATGCAAACTCAGGCCCACCTGAAGCGGACGCTGGCTTATGAGGCGCGCGAGCTGGCCGACTACCTGTTGGTGGATCAGCTGGAGCGCCTGGCGGGCAACCCGCTGCAGAGCGGCAAGCCAGACGGCGTGCTGCTGGTCAACCCGAGCGGCATCGCGCGCAGCGAGGTGGTGCCCATCCCCGAGAGCTGGACCTGGCCGGGCAAACACCTGCGCGCCAACCGCTTCCAATATGAGGCGGTGCACCCCTCGCGGCCCGGTATGATGCATGGCCCGGTTGAGCTGCCGCCGTTCAGCTGGAAGATTGTGCCCCTGAGCGACTTGCAGCCCGCCCCGCCCGACGCGCGCCTGCAGACCGGGGACGGCTGGATCGAAACGCCCGATTACCGCCTGACCTACTCCACCCGCAGCGGGCGCGTGCTGAGTCTTTTCGATAAGCAGCGCGGCTGGGAAGTCCTCGACCAGGCCAGTGAATTCAGTTTGTTCGAGTTCGTGCGCGAGCGCACCGACGCGCTGGTTGATCCGCGCCGCGAAGCCTATTACGACCGCGACCTGGAGCGCGAGAAGTTCAACCTGTCCTGCTGGCACAGCGATTGGCGCGCCGTCCGCGAGCGCGCCATCCGTCCGCTGGGCTGGCGGGTGGAGGCCGGGCCAGCAAGCGCCCGCCTGTGCCTGTCATTTGAGGCGCCGGGCGTGAGCGCTCTCCAGCAGTCGATCACCCTGCACGCCGGCTCCGCCCTGATCGACCTGGATGTTTCCTTTAATAAGCAAGATTATCGCGACCCGGAAGGGATCTATTTCGCCCTGCCGCTGAATTTGGCCGCGGGCTGGGAGTGCCTGTTTGACACGGCCGGCGCGCCGGTCCGCCTGGATGCCGACCAGATCCCGGGCGCCTGCCGCGACTGGTTCACAGCCGGCTCGTTCGCGGCGCTCTACGGCCCTGAGCGCGGCGTAACCCTCTATTGCCCGGACGCGCCGATGCTGCAGGCAGGCGGGTTTAACTTTGGCCGCAAGCAGGATGCCATTCCGCGCGGCGCTAACCCGCTGCTGCTGGCCTGGCCGATGAACAACTACTGGAACACCAACTTCCCGCTGACCCAGCCGGGCGCTGTGCGATTCCACTACGCGCTGCAGACGCATGGCCCACACTCGGCGGCCGAAATCACCCGCCAGGCCCAGGCGGTTCAGGCTGGCGTGCTGGTCCATCCGGTTTGCCGCGCGGCGGGGCAGGCGGCATTTCAGGCCAGCGAGGGCCGTTTGCTGGAACTGCAGGGCGAGGGGGTGGTGCTCCAACACGTCAAACTGCGCGAGGACGGGCGCGGCGCGCCTGAGCAACCTGAGCGGCAGCGCAGCGCAGGCAGTGTTCAAACCGGGCGGCTTCCAGCTGGCGTCGGCAACACTTTGTACTCCTCTGGAAGAAGACCGCGAACCGCTGGCAGTCAAAGACGGCGCGGCGCAGCTCACGCTCCAGCCCTATGCCGTCGAGACCCTCTCGCTTTATCCAGCCTGAGCAGCCGTTTGAAAGGAGATGATATGAGCGCAAAACGCATCCTTGTGACCGGGGCAACGGGCAAAGTCGGCCGGGTATTCATCCAGCGCCTGCTGGCGCAGCCGGCCTGCGCGGAATTTTCGGTGCGCGCGCTGTGCCACAACCGCCTGCTCGAGGCCGGCGAGCGCCTGGAGGTGCTGCGCGGCTCGATCGAACACCGCGACCTGGTGGAACAGGCCCTGGACGGCGTCAGCCATGTGGTTCACCTGGCCACCTGCAAGGAAACCCCGGACCAGATCATGGATGTGGCGGTCAAGGGCCTGTTCTGGCTGCTGGAGACCTGCCGGGTCAGCCCGACCTTCGAGCAGTTCATCTTGATCGGCGGGGACGCCGGGGTGGGCCACTGCGTCTACCCGCACCCGATCCCGGTCACCGAAACGCAAAAGCACACGGCCTACCCGGGTTGTTACGCGCTCTCCAAGGTGCTCGAGGAGGTGATGCTCGAGCAGTATTACATCCAGTACAACCTGAACGGCTGCTGCCTGCGCGCGCCGTGGATCATGGAGAAGGACGATTTCAAGTACACCTTATCCTTCGGCGAGGATGTGTTTGGCGGTCCGCGCTGGCGCGAGCTGGTCGGCGCAGAGCAGGCCGAGGCCTGCCGGCGCAGCGGCGCCGTACCGGTGATGCTCGACCCGTCCGGCAAGCCGGTCAAGCGCAATTTCGTGCACGTCGATGACCTGGTCAGCGCGATGCTGCTGGCGCTCGATCACCCCGGCGCGCGCCAGCAGACCTTCAACATCAGCATGGACGAGCCGGTCGATTACGGCGAGATGGCCGCCTACCTGGCCGAAAGCCGCGGGCTGCCTTCGGTCATGGTTCCGACTGGCTATTTCTCGACCTGGCTGGATAACACCAAAGCCAAACTGCTGCTGGGCTGGCGGCCGGAAGTGGATTTGCGCCGCTTGATTGACTTATCCTGGGATTACCAGCGGCCCGCGGATGACCCGCGCGTGGTCTGGTATCCCGGATAAAAACCTTAAAGGAAGTATATTGTGTGTGAATTGGGCGCAAAGCGCCTAATTCACACACAATACATCTCTTCTGCTTTCATTATTGTTAGGAGGAAACCATGGCAACCGTCAGATTTTTTGCACCCGACACCGATGCGTTTGTCGACAGCGTTCAGCGCCATATCGGCGAGTTTGAAGCGCGCACAGGCCACACGGCCCACCTGCACATCATCGGCAGCGACGAGTATTTTTCAAACAAAATCCAGGGCTATCTGCAGGGCGAGGACGCGGCGGATGTCTTTATGTCCGGGCCGGTCCTGCTGTGGGAACACGTGGGGGCCGGGCTGGTCGAACCGCTGGACGATTACGTTCGTGCAGCCCGCCAGGGCTACAACTTTGATGACTTTCTGCCATCTTTGATCCGCAGCAATCGCTGGTCCGGCCGCTTTGGCGACCTGTTGGGTGAAGGCCCGCTGCTGGAGATCCCGGTCAACTGCGAATCGTACAACCTGGCCTACATCCCGGCCCATCTCGAACAGGCAGGGCTGGGCGTGCCGCAAACCTGGGAAGAATATTTTGCCGCCGCGCGCCAGGTGGCGGCCGGGGGAGCCGCGCGCGGGTTTGGCCAGCGCGGCATTTACGTCTGGCACACCATGTACACGGGCTACGCCACCCAGTTCTGGTCCTATGGCGCAACTGATTTCGACGCCAGCGGCAAATGCGCGATTGCATCGCCCGCCGGGGTCAAAGCCACGCAGGATTTTATCGACGCGCTCAAGGCCGCCGGGCCGCTGGACTGGGTCAATCAACGCTGGTACGAGTTGGCCCTGGATTTCGCCAACGGCAAATACGGGCTGATCGTCGATTCCGATCATTATGTGGCTTTCTTTGAAAACCCCGCGTTTTCCTCGCAGGTGGGCAAAATTGGCTACGCCCTGCCCCCGGCTGGCCCGCAGGGGCTGCGCAAGCCAAACCTGTGGACCTGGTCGCTGGTGATGAACGCGCGCTCGCGCAGCAAGCAGGCCGCCTGGGACTTCATCGAATGGGCCAGCGGGAGCGAATTTTTGCTGCGCTCGGCTATTGAGGGCAACATGAACCCGACCCGCGCCAGCGTCTGGGATGCGCCGGCTTTCGTCCAGCACACCAGCGCCTGGGGCGACTTCGCCAACATCTCGCGCCAGCTGGTGGGCGGCCTGGGGCAGGTGCTGGTCACGCCCTCTGCGCGCTACCTGGAAATCGCCAGCCGCTGGAGCGCGGCGCTGCTGGATGCGTACCAGGGCCTGGACACAGTGCAGGGGGCGCTGGAGAAGGCCGCTCAAGATATCGACCGCATCGCTGGATAAAACGGTATCCGCTATCGGCTGTCCGGTATCCGGTATCCGGTTTCCGAAAACGGACTCGACCGGTTGTGCCGCATGTTTGCGGTTCAAAGTGACCGCAAAATATGCGATCTTATCGCAGGGGCGAACAGCAACCCATTTTAAACAGAACGAACAGAACGGGTGAGATATGCTCAAAATCGAACGGCGCAGGCCGCTGCGCGCCAAGATCGGGGTGGTAGGTGTGGGGCACCACACCTACTGGGATCAGTTTCCTGGGCTGTTGGAGGTGATGCGCGCCAAGCAGGCCCGCCTGGTCCAGCGCATCCAGGCCCACCGCGTGGACGTGCTGGATTTTGGCCTGGTGGATCAATCGCAAAGCGCCTACGCGGCGCTCGAGCAAATCCGCCGTGCGAACCTGGATCTGCTGTTTGTGGACATGGTCACCTATGCCACCAGCGCCACCTTTGCCCCGCTGGTGCGCGGGCTGGATATCCCAATCGTGCTGGTGGCGCTGCAGCCGGAGATGGCGATGGATTACGCGCGCGGCAGCACGTTCATCCAGCTTTCCAACGATGATTTTTGTTCCGTGCCGGAGTTTGCCGCGGCGGCGGTGCGCCTGGGCAAGCGCGTCCCGCCGCTCATCCTGGGGCACGAGATGGGCGACCCGGCCGCCGAAGCCGAAATCGCCAGCTGGTGCCGCATCGCGCACGCCCTGCACGATCTGAAAACAGCGCGAATCGGGCTGATGGGCCATGTGCTGGAGAGCATGTACGACATGCACACCGACCCGGCCCTGATCACGCGCGAATTCGGCTGCCACGTGGTGGCCTGCGAACCGGATGAGATCCTGCGCCTGTACCGCCAGGTCAGCGAAGCCGACCTGGCCGCAATGCGCGAGCGCATCCTGGCCTTTTTCCACACCCCCGACCCGGTCTCCGACGAAATCACTTTCCGGCTCAAAGCGGAGGATTTGCGCGTGGCCGCCAAAGCGGCCGTGGCGCTGGAGCGCTTTGCCGAGCAGAAAGAGCTGAGCGGGCTGGCCTATTATTACGAGGCCGAAGCCGGCTCGGAAATGCGCGAGCTGGTGACCAATTTCGCGGTGGGTAATTCACTGTTAATTGCCGCTGGATTCCCCATGTGCGGCGAATATGACCTGAAGACCTGCCTGGGGATGCTGATCATGGACCGGCTGGAGATGGGCGGCAGCTTCGCCGAGTTCCACCCGCTGGATTTTGTGCGCGGCTCGGTGCTGGTGGGGCATGACGGCCCGCACCACTTGAACATCGCCGCCGAAAAGCCGGTGCTGCGCAGCCTGGGCCTGTTCCACGGCAAGCCCGGCGCGGGCGCGGGGGTCGAGTTCAAGATCCAGGAAGGCCCGCTGACCATGCTGAGCGTGACCGTCAACGGCCAGGGACGGCTGAAGTTCGTTGTCGCCGAGGGCGAATCGCTGCAGGGCGAAATCCCGCCGACCGGCAACACCAACAGCCATGCCTATTTCAAGCCCGACCTGCGCACCTTCCTGCGGCGCTGGGTGGCCGAAGGCCCAACCCACCACTTCGCGCTGGGGATTGGCCATCGCACCCAGGAAATTCTCAACCTGGCCAACGCGCTGGGGATCGAGGCCGTGCTGGTGGAAAGCGCCTGAGCAGGCCCCATGTACGCGCGCCTGACCTGCCTGCACAAGGTGGAAAACAGCCTGCGCAGCCCGGCTGTCTTCGTTCACGGATTTCCCGATTCACCGGCCATGTTTGCCGCCTATTATGCCGAGGCGGAGCGCGCGCGGCCCTGGCTGTCCGGCCGCAGCATCTACACATTCGCCTTTCCCAACCGCCACGATAACCCGCGCTACCCGCCGCTGCGCGCGCTGATCGGCGGAGTGCTCGCGCGCGAGTTTGACCAGAGCATGGATGACCTGGCCCGCCACAGCCCGACCGGCCAGCTGCTGATCCTGGCGCATGACTGGGGCGCGACCCACACCTGGCGCTGGGCGCGCGCGCAATCCTGCCCGCCGGTCGAAAAACTGGTCGCTTTTTCGGTCGGCTCGTCCTTCCGCTACGATGTACTGGAACACGGCTGGAACGCCTTCAGCTGGATGTACGGCCTGTGGTTCAGCCTGGCCTGGTATGTGCCTTTCCTGCGCGGGGTGGTGGCGCGTTCGATCGTGCGTTACGCCGGCTACCGTTCCGCCAGCGCGGACCAGCTCTGGCAGGATGCCTACCATTATTGGGACAGGCCCAGCCTGCTGCTGACGCTCCTGCCGCAGGCCCTGTTGGGGCTGTTTTACCGGCCGGAATACCTGGATTTTGCATTCCCCGTCCTGTACATGCGCACGCCGCCCGACCGGATCGCGTCGAGCGCGGCCTTCGAGCGCCGCCTGCGCGATCGGGACGACTGCCGCCTGGTGGTTTTTGAGCAGTACAACCACTGGTTCCCGGAGCAGCACAGCGCTGAAGCCCTGGATGAGGTGCGCCGCTTCGCGTAAGCATGTTTTTAATGGGTTGCGGCGGGAGTTTGTCCCGCCGCAACCCATTTAGCAGCGCGCTCTCACAAAGCGGTGGCGAGGTCCTGCAGGGCCTGCTCCAGGCTGGCGCGGCTGTACTGCCAGACGCGCGCGCCGGCGGCCAGGAAGCAAACCGCCGCCTGCGGGGTTTGACCCAGCGCCTGGCGGGCGGCTTCGGCGTACACCGCCACCTGCAGCGCGTGGCGCTCGGCATGCTCGCGCAGCTGCGCGGCCGGAATGCGCTCACTTTTCCAATCCACCAGCAGCCAGCGGCCCTGGCGGTCCTGGTAGAGCAGGTCGATCACGCCGTGCAGCGGCATGCCACGCAGGGTCAGGCTGAAGGGGATTTCGGCGCGGCGCTGCCTGGCCTGGCAGATTTCGGCGTAGAGCGGCGCGGCGCGCAGGCCGGCGATGATCCGCCCACAGCGGCGCAAGGCCCAGTCGATGGCCTGCGGGGTGCGGATACCCTCGCGGCGGGCGTAGGTTTCGATGCGGCGGGCCAGCTCCAGCTCGGGCAGTTCCAGGCATTCCCAATCCGCCAGAGCGCGGTGGATGACGCGCCCGGCCAGGTAGGCGGGCAGCGGCGCGCCGGAAACCGCGCCTGGACGCACGCCGGGGCGGATCTGTATGGCGTCCTCTTCGTCTTCCCGCTCTTCGCCGATGTCCGCCAACAGGCGCTCCAGCTGGGTCACCGGCAGCGGCACAACCCTGCTCAGCCCGGCCAGCGGGCGGGCAAAGGCGGGCATCTCGGCGCTCAAGTCCGGCGTGGGCGGGACGCTCGAGCTTCGACAGCGGGCGCGCTCTTGCTCCTGATAGGGCGGGCGCAGGATGCGCAGGTCGAACCCCTCACGCCGCAGCACTTCTTCCGGCGCGCCGTCCGCCTCCACCTCCCACGCGCCCAGGATAGTTTGCATCCAGCTCTCGCGGTTGCCCGCCTGCCCCGAGCAGACCAGCAGGTCGGCGGCGCGCGTGCAGGCCACGTACAGCAGGCGTTTGGCCTCGGCCTCCTCCATGCGTTCATCGAGCCAGCGCGCCCAGCTGAAGCTGACCGGGACAGCCCATTCGCCCTGTTCGTCGCGCACCATGCAGACCAGCCCGTAAGCCGGGTCGTGCAGGATGCGCGGGGCGCTGCCGCCATGACGCTTTTCACGGCCCAGGTCGGCCAGGCAGACCAGCGGAAATTCCAGGCCCTTGGCGGCGTGGATCGACATCAGCTGGACCGCCCCGCTGGCGGGCGCGTTGGCCAGGCCCTCGCCCTCGCGCGCCTCGCTGGCGCGCAGGTCGTCGATGGTTTGCAGAAAACCGGACAGGCTGGCCCCGCCGTCCTGGCGCGCCAGCGCCATGAACTTGGCCAGGTTGCTGCGCTGGCGGCCGCCGCCCTGTTCGCGGTCGTTGAGGGCCAGTGCGGTTTCCAGGCCAGTGCGGTCGAGGGCCGCGCGCAGCAAACGCCAGACCTGCGCCCGGCCGACCATGCCGCGCAGCTCATCAAAGACGGCCAGCGCAAAGGCCAGCTCGGCCTGCTGGGCCGTGGCGGGCGGGCTGCCCAGAGCCTGCAGATACGGGATGGGCGCTGTGCTGCGCTGGTCGGGGCCACCCTGCGGATCGGGCGCGTACCAGCGCAGCAGGTAAAGCGTGTCATCGCTCAGGTTGAACAGCGGCGAGCGCAGGGCCGCCGCCAGGTTGAGATCGTCGGCCGGGTTGTACAGGGCCTTAAGCAGAGCGATCAGGTCACGAATTTCAGGGCGGTCGTAGTAACCGCGCCCCGAAACGGTCAGGTAAGGCAGCCCGGCCGCCTTGAACTGTTCCTCGTAGAGCGGCATGGCGGTGGTGGCGCAGAAGAGGATCGCCGCATCGTCGAAGCGGAACGGGCGGTAAGCGTTCGCCTCGCGATCCCAAACCAGATAGCCCTCGGCCTGCAGCGCAAGCAGCTTTTCAGCCAGCAGGCGCGCCTCAAAGACACGCGCCTGGTCCGTAACGACTTTTTTGTCTTCCGAGTCCGTGCCGGGCAGTAGGATCAGTTCCACCGGCGGGCGATCCGAAAGGCTGGGTCGCTGGTGGCGCAGCTTGCCCATGCGCGCCTCAAACTCCTGCGGCTGGCTGCCCAGCGGCTGTAACACCTGCTCAAACAGGCTGTTGAGCGCGTTGACCAGGCGCTCGTGGGTGCGGAATGAGCGGCTGAGCGGGATGGGCGGCCGGCCGGTGGTCCGTTCAATATCTTGCGCGGTGCGGTTGAAGACCGCCACCTGGGCCTGGCGGAAGCGGTAAATCGACTGCTTGGCGTCACCGACCACGAACAGCCGCCCGCCCTGAGATGGGTGGGCCAGGGCGTAGACGATGCCCTGCTGTGACTGGTTAGTGTCCTGGAACTCATCGACCATCAGGTGGTTGACCCCGTCCAGGTAAGCCTGCAGGCGCTCGGGGCGCGGCTGGCGGGCCAAGAGCTGGGCGGTCAGCAGTTCCAGGTCGTCAAAATCCAGGGCCGCCTGGGCCGCTTTCCTGCGCTGGTACTCGTCCGCCACCGCCTGCCAGAGCGCTTTCCACTGCTGCAGGGCGGCGGCAGCCTGGTGATCAAGCTCGCCGACCTCTTGCATACAGCCGGAATCCAGCCAATCTTTGGCGGTGTCACGCAGCAGCTTCAGCTGTTCCTTCAATTCCGCCATCAAAGGCGCGCCGCCCCAGGCGGCGGCTTTACCACCGCGCGCAACATAGGATGCCCAGGCCTGGCAGGCTTCCAGCAGCTCGCCCTCGCCCGCCAGGGCGCAGCCGCGCTGAGCGTTCTGCACAAACGGGGCGAGCTTGTCCAGCGGATCCATAATTTGAATCAAAGGCAGCTCGCGCATGGCTTCGCTGAAGGCCGGGTCGGCCAGCTTTTCCTGCCAGAGCGCGGCACGCATGGCCGCGGTCCCTTCCCGCCATTGGCTGAGCAGGGTTTGCTCATCCGGCAGCTCGCCAAACAGGCGCTCGAGCGTGCCGCGCTTGCCGAGCAGAGTGGCGGCCTGTTCGCGGATGTCGCGCACGCTCAGCGAAATGAGCAGTTCCAGCGCCGGGTTTTCACCGTCCGGCCCGGCCAGGTTCGCCAGCGCGGCCTGGACTGCCTCTTCTTTGAGCAGCCCGGCCTGGCTTTCATCCAGCACGCCGAAGCGCGGGTCCAGTTCGGCGGCGATCGCGTTTTCGCGCAGGATGCGCGCGCACAGGCTGTGGATCGTGCTGACCTGCAGGCGCTCCAGCTCGCGGCGGCGGGCCTGCCAGAGCGGGTCGGCGGGGCGCTCGGCCGCGCGGCGTTCCAGCGCCTGGCGCACGCGCGTGCGCATCTCGCGCGCGGCTTTCTCGGTATAGGTGATGGCAACGATGCTGTCCAGCGGCCAATCGGGATGCTGATCGAGCAGGCGCACGAAGCGCTGGACCAGCACCCAGGTCTTGCCAGTGCCGGCTCCGGCCTCCACCAGCAGGGCGCGCTCACTGGTCTCGATCGCTTCGAGCTGTTCGGGGGTGGCGCTCATACGTTGTCCTCCCGCTGCTGGGCTTCCCGCCGGGCCTTGACCAGGGCATGCCGGTCGGCGCGGCACAGCCCGCGGAACTCGCAGGCCCCGCAGCCATGCGGCCCCGTGTCGAGTTTAGCAGGCGAGGTTGGGAATCGCCCCGTGCGGATGGCCTGGATAATCTGCGCGGCGCGCTCAACCACGGCGCGGACCGTCACATCTTCGGCGACCGGCCCGCTAAACTTCAACAGGCCGCTGATCTCGCGGCTTTGAACAAGCAGGTAAGCGCTTTCGACGACCGGCTGGCCCAGCAGCTGCTCGGCCGCCAGGGCATAGAGCGGCGTCTGAAAGGCCTCCCCTTTCAACATTTCCGGCTTGCCGTAGCTGCTGCTGCCGCTTTTGTAATCCAGCAGGCGCAGGCTGCCCTGCCCATCTTGATCGACGCGATCGATCACGCCGTGCAGGTTGAAAGACAGGCCCGCGGCACTGCTCAACGCGACCCCAAAACCCAGCTCCTGGCGGAAGGGATGGAAGCGCGGCGCGGGGCCGTTCTGCTCAGCCTCCCAGCCCAGCAGGGCGCGCAGCAGGCGGCGCAGCTCAGCCTGTTCATACCGCCACAGCGCGCCGGGCAGAAAGCCGAAACGCTGCGGGGCGTGCTCGAAGACCCGCGCGCAAGTTGCTTCGAGCAGGGCTTCGACCTCGGCCAGGCTGGTCGGCGTCACATCCAGCTGCCTATCCGTCAGGACACGGTACAGGTCCTCCAGGACAGCGTGCAGCACCAATCCGCGCTGCATGACATCCAACCCCTCAGCCGGGTCGGCCAGTTCATCCAGCTCGAGGATGTACTGGGCAAAAAAGATGTAGGGGCATTTGCCGTAGCGGTTGAGGCGTGAGGGGCTCCAATTGTGTTCGGACCCGTAGCGGCGCTCCAGCGCGGCCAGGATGCTTTCATCACGCAAAACACCTTCATAACCGGGGACCGGCTGCCAGCTCTGGCGCTCGCGCATGCGCAGGGCGGCCGCGCTGGCCGCCTGCCAGGGCTGGCGCAGCGCGAGCGGGATCGCCCCGCCGTCCCGGACGCAGGCCGCCAGCAGTTCGGCCGGGCTGGCGGCGTTTTCATAATCCAGCTCGACAATTACCGGCAGGGTCTGCTCGCCAACCCGTTCCGCCCCGCCTGCAACCGCCGCCAGGGCAGCCTCCCAAAACGAGGATGGCAGCCAGGGCGCGCCCTTGTCATCCAGGCGCGGGCGCAGCAGAGTCAGGCTGGCGCGGCAGCTGTTGAGCACCTGCCACCACAGAGAAGCCTGCTCGCCGGGAGTCGGACGGATCAGCGGCAGCGGGTGCGCGGCACGCTCGCGCGCGGAATAGAAGACGTCCGGCGCGGGCAGGCGCGGGAATTCGCCCTCGGCCAGCCCAAGCACCAGCAGGTGGTCTACGCTCAACGAACGGCCCGCTTCCAGGCTCATCAAGCGCAGGCCGGGCTGAAGCGGATCGGGCAGCAGCGCGAGCGAGGGCAAAACGCGCTGCAGCTCGGCCAGGTACTCGCTCCAGGGGATCGGCCCAGCCTCCGGCGCGACCAGTTCGGCGGCATCGACCAGGGCGGCCAGGGCGCGCGCGGCCAGCTGCAGAGCCTGCAGGTCGCGGCGCGCGGTGGCCGGGTCCGCGGCGCGGGCGCAGGCATTGACCATATCCAGGCTGGCGGGCGCCGGCGCGGGGTCCGCCTGGTCTTCTTCATTTTCAGGGAACAGGCCCAGCACGGCTTGCTGCAGCCACAGGCTGTGTTCGCGCCAGCTGGCGCTGGCGGGCGGGGTGATCCAGTCAAAAAATGCATTCAGACCGCTCTCGATCGCCGCCAGCGCGTCCGGCTCCAGGCGGGCAGCCAGGCGCTTCTCCTCGCGCTCTTCGTCATCGGCGCTGTCCGCCCGGCGCGCCAGCGGCTGCAGGGCAAAGCGCCACTGTTCACGCCCGTCGGTCACGGGCCGCTCGCGGCTGAGCTGTTCGAGCTGGTTGATTTGCTCGGAACTGAGCCAGGCCTGGCGGAAATAGGGCGAGCGCAGCGCGTCCAGCGTCTCGCGCCAGGCGAAATCGGGCGCGAGGGCCAGCAGGTTGAGCAGCGCCGCCAGGGCCGGGGAATCACTCAGCCTGCGCTCCATCTGCAGCGGCAGGCCGTATTCCTCGGCGGCCACCTCAACCATGCGCGCGTACACCCCGGGGTCGGGGGCCAGCAGGGCGATCTGCTCCGGCGCGGCGCCCGCCAGCAGCCTGCGTTTGACCGCTTTCAAGGCCCAGCGCACCTCATCTTCACGCGAGGCCGCCGCCACCAGCGTGAACGAAGCGTCATCAGCGGGCAGTTCGGCCGGGACAGTCGGGACAGGCTCAAAGATCCCGCGCTGAACCGCTTCGAGCAGCGAGCGCGGCGGCCCGGGCGGGTCGAGCGGAAGCTGCTGCCCATCCAGGGCGGCGCGCAGGGCCTGCAGCGCGCTGGCCGGGCGCGCCAGGGCCAGCGAATCCGGCGGGCGGGCGGTATCCCAGGGCAGGTAGATGCGCAGGTCGGCGCAGTGCGGGGCGAAGGCGCGCAGGATGCGGATCTGCAGCGGGTTGAACTGGTCAAAGCCGAGCGCGGCGAACAGCTCCTGGCTGACCGGCAAGGCGGGGCGCATCTCCAGCGCCTCGGCCGCCAGCCAGAGCAGTCCGTCGTTATCCGAGCAGGCATTGGCGATCAGGAATTCCTGGTAGGCTGTATAGACCGCAGCCAGCTGCCGGTCGCGCTCCAGGCCAGAACGCAGCGCGTCTGCCTGAACCGCTTCGGGGGGAATGCCCTGGCTTTTCATCTCCTGCAGCCATTCCAGCACCACCTGGGCAAAACCGGGCGTATCCTGAATGGGCAGGAAGGAAGTCAGGCCGCCGCTGCTGGCCTGCTGCTTGAGCACCTGGCGCAGCAGGCGGCGCTGCGCGGTTTCGGAGAGGCGCTGCACGGGCAGGCCGGCGCTGTCGAGGATCAGCTGGCTCAGGCCGTAAAACTGGAAAAAGCGAATGCCGATCGTATCCCCGGCCAGTTTGCGCGCAGCCTGCAGCGCGCGCCCGTCTGGCAGCAGAAAACAAACCGGGGCAAACGGGTCAGCCTGGCGGCAGGCCGCGGCGGCCTGGAGCGCGTCGCGCAGGCCAGCTTCAAAACCGGGGGAGAGAACGAATTGGGTGGGCATGGGTTTGTGGTTAATTATAGCGGGTTCCTGGATTTACCCTCGGCTTACCCCAGAAAAAGGAAAAACTCACCACAGGCCCCACACATGACCATTGCCAGCCGGAGGATGGTACAGATGTCACCCCCTTTCGGGCTGCAAAGCTGGTTGACAAACAGCTATAATATCTCTGTCGGTATATGGTATTTCAGCGCCGTGATCACAGTGTCTTCGGAGGTATGATGAAAGAATTATTCGCCGATTTCCTGGCAAAAACCAGCTATCCCAAGCTTTCGCCCCCGCCACAGCAAGAAGGGCTGCCCCAGCCGCCGCTGGAACTGCCCTGGCCCGAAGACGCCGAGCTGATCGCCCTGCCGGACCCGCAGAGCCTGGAAATGCCCCCGGCCCATTTGCGCCAGATCATCGAGCAGCGCCGCTCGCTGCGCCGCTATGACCACAAACCGCTGACGGCCGCCGAGCTGTCCTACCTGCTCTGGCTAACCCAGGGCATCAAGCGCATCACCGGCCGGCCGGCCACCCTGCGCACGGTGCCTTCGGCCG
>Ga0172368_10005071_pt1 | contig 14921 bp, 17 predicted proteins | sample Lak11m_FD_114540 | JGI IMG/M metagenome (GOLD analysis project Ga0172368, IMG submission 114540) | Freshwater microbial communities from Kabuno Bay, South-Kivu, Congo - kab_022012_11m | ecosystem: Environmental > Aquatic > Freshwater > Lake | place: Democratic Republic of the Congo: South-Kivu...
CAGATGCGTTTTTACTATTTCAAAAATTTCATCTTCTATCTGGCCGGGCATTGCCATATTTTTCATAAAGGCCCATTTGCCGGCGTCTTCAAAATAGACCTTCATTCTGTACATTTCGTTAAGTGCTACAACTTTTATTTTGTCCCCGTCCTTGTAAACAATTACTTCTACCGGGAAGGCTGCATTATGGTCAATACCGGGGAATTTATAAGAATCCGATGAGCGTTTTTCTCCCGCAATCTTGAACGCCTTTCCTTCCATCTTTGTTTCCGTAATTCCAAAAATCACAGAATTGTGCGCTGAAATATCCAGTGTATAAATAAGTTTCCAGTTTTTCTTATTTCCGGAAATTCCATTTTTAACGAGTTCAGAAACTTTTTTGAATGTATCCGGACTGGCGGAAGCAACATATATCTCCTCTATCTTGTTAAGAAAGTCTCCGCCTCCCATTCCGCCGACTCTGCCTTTACTCCTGATTTCTCCTATCTGTTTTTTCACAATACTGCCACTGACGGTTTTTGCGATAGCATCAACGACTGAATTAACTGTAGACAAGGAAAGTTCATCCAGTTTAGTGTCATGGATTACAGTCCTGTTAATAGAAGCGGGATTGACAACTGCAAGGTTAATGCCTGTTTCATCTTCATATATCCCAGCTCTCAGCGGCAGTGCGAATGCGGCTTTCACGCCGTTTGACATAATAGATTTTGTATATGCCGGCGAACTGAAGACTATAACCCTTGAACGGAATTTGCAGCCCTCAGGAACCCCTGTGTTATAGGCTGCAAGAATTTCCCACCCCGCGCCTTTTAATGCAGCCTCAACCTTACTGCTTACTTCATCAAAACTGCCCTTTGCCTTTTCAGCAACCTTCACATAAACGCCGAATTCGGCTGCAAAACCTACGGACGCCGACAAGAAAAGTATCAGACAGAACAAAATAAAAATTTTAAGTTTCATGCTCATATCCCCTCGTTAGTTTTTTTAATGAGAAAAGTAAAAACATCATCTTTTTCTTCCAGCGCAAGCAGTTCATTCCCGGTTCTTTTAAGCATTGCAGGAACATCTGCCTTTGAGCCTTTATCTGTCACCTCAGCTAAAAGAATCTGTCCGCTTTCCAATGAATCCAGCGCTTTCTTTATCTTTACCACAGGCATCGGACAGCTTAGTCCCTTACAGTCCAGAAAGACATTAGGCTCTAATTTATCCATATTCCCTACCTTTCTCTATGACCATCGTTCAAATAAACAGGTTTATATTTGCATCCAGGGCAAAATCCAAAAATTCCGCTGCACCTGCGATCTCAATCCCTTCCACAAGGTCTTCGTTTTTGACCCCGGTCATCTCAAGCGTTGGAGTGCAGGCTATCATCCTGACACCCGCCTCTTTGCATGTATTGAGAAGTTCCGGGATAGACGGCCAGTTGATTTTTTTAATCATGCCTTTCATCATCATCGTGGCCATTGGCGTCATACCCGGTAACACACCCAGAATGTTAGGAAACGGGATAGGAGACGGCATTGCAGGGTTTGCGATTGGCGCAACCTTAAGCAAGTGGTTTTTGTTCTTATTCACTATATCCACACCATATAAGGTAAAAAAAATTCCAACTTCTACGTCCATTGCTGCTGCGGTTGATGCAAGAATCAAGGGTGGATAAGCCATATCAAGCGTCCCCTTAGATGCGATAAGCGCCATCCTCTTTTTCTTTTCTTCCATATCCCCTCCAAAGAGATTTTTAATATTAAATGGCAAGTTTCATGCCTTATGTTTTAAGCCCGATGCAAGAAGATTGGCTGTAAAAAATCCTTTAAATTCAAGACATTTCTTTATGGGTAAAATTATCTTCTTGACAGTAGTGTTAATTTTATTGTTAAATTTTGTTAAATACTATTAACGGAGTTTTAATGCTTAACAATATTGAAAACCTCTTCAAAGACACGAACTTTTTGATGAGTGTGCTTGAAACCATGTCAGATGGACTCATGGTTGTGGACAAAGAAACAAATATCTTATTCTTCAACCGCGCTGCCGAAGAGATGACAGGCTATAAAAGAGCTGAGGTAATGGGAAAGCACTGTTCAATACTGGATACGGATCTATGCGCAGGCAAGAAATGCAACCTTTTTGAAAAAGGCCGCGCGCTCAATAAACGGTGCAACATAAAGACAAAGAACGGAAAGACAATTTATATGCTTAAAAGCGCGGTTGTTTTAAAAGATAAGAGCGGTGAAGGTATATGCGCCATAGAGGTAATAACAGACATATCTTCGCTATACATGAAAGAACTGGAGATAGAGGAGCTTAGAAATGAGATCAGAAATGACTATGGCTTTATGGGCTTAATAGGCACAAGCCGTGTAATGCAAAAGTTATACGAACAGATACAAAATGCGTCTACGAGTGAGGCGCCTGTTGTAATATGCGGCGAAAGCGGAACAGGCAAGGAGCTTGTGGCCCACGCAATACATAAATTAAGCAGAAGACGAAAAGGGCCTTTCATAAAAGTCAACAGCGCAGCCTTAAACGAATCCCTGCTTGAGAGCGAACTTTTCGGCCATGTAAAGGGCGCATTCACAGGAGCTGTAAGGGATAGAGAGGGAAGATTTGAGGCGGCTAAGAACGGCAGTATCTTTCTTGATGAGATTGGCGATATGTCGCCGTCCATGCAGGCTAAACTTTTAAGGGTGCTTCAGGAGGGAGAGCTAGAGCGCGTGGGAGACCATAAGCCTATTCGTGTTGATGCAAGACTAATCAGCGCTACAAATAAAGATTTGTGCGGTCTTGTGAATTCAGGGTAGCTCAGAGAGGATTTTTTCTATAGAGTGAATGTCATTCCCATCTCCACCCCTCCTCTAAGGGAAAGGGAAGATGACATTCACATCTTAATATCCCATTTCCTGAAACAAATAAATCTCATTGAAAGGAGAAACATACAGGAAATTACGCCTGAGGCGTTAGCTGCAATGAACGCATATCACTGGCCCGGCAATGTCCGGCAACTGATAAGCGCCCTTGAATATGCCGCGATAACCTGCTGGAACGGAGTAATCGGCATTTCTAATCTTCCGGAATATCTCCTGCATGCCGATGGAAAAATAAACTCCCAGGGGAAGAATTATAAGAATCGCGATTACATCATATCTGCTTTATCAAAATATAACTGGAATAAAACCGCTGCCGCAAAAAATCTCGGCATAAGCAGGATTACGCTCTGGAAGCTGATTAAAGAATTAAATATTGAAACTGCAAAATAAATCAGGGCTTAAGCGCCTGAATAAGAACAGCCTCAGCGATGAATTTTACCTTTATGTTTTTGAATCCTGCTTTTGAGAGCCAGCCTTTCATCTCATCACCCGAATAACTTCTTCCGCCTTCCGTATTGATAAGCATATTGACTGAGAAGAGCGCGCCCTGCGGAGGATGCGCCCTGTCTTTTAAGAGATGAAATTCCTGAATGACTATTCTTCCGCCTTTATTTAATGCCGTCTTGCACTTCTTAATCAGGCTCTTACAATCTTTTTCTGAGAGCGAATGCAGTATCTGACTTGCAAAAATAAGGTCGTATCCCCTGCCTATGTTGTCATAAACAAAATCGCCCTCTATAAATTTTATGCTTCTAATCCCCTCTTTTTTTATAACACGCCTTGCAAGCTCTATGGTCTCAGGCCTGTCAAAGAGCGTGACATGCACTCCCTTTCTTGCCATCTCAATAGAATAAGTCCCGGGCCCTCCGCCGAGGTCTAATGCTGTTTTTACTCCCTTTACCCCTATCGCCCTAATAACGGATTGCGCTTTCAATGATGCAATATTATGCATGCCCATGATAAACGCCTCGTGATTGCGGGCTTTTCTGACCGGTTTTCCTGTTTTTATTGCCTCGTCAAGTTCAGACCAGTTCTTCCAGAGCGTATCGGCATGTCTCAGAATATCGCCGTGATAATAAGGCATGCCTCTTACGAGAAATTTTGCGGCAATGGGAGCATTTGAATATCTGCCTGCGCTTTTTTTCAGAAGGCCGATTCCTGCCAGAGCGTCAAGCAGAATCTCTGTGGCCCTTAAATCTGTCTTTAGTTTTTTTGCAATTGTCTTTGCAGGTTTGGGTTTCGTAAGATAATCAAAAATCCTGTAGTTATTTGCAGTAAGCAAAACCCTTGAGGCCCAAAACCCCGCCCAGAGTTTTCTTAATTCTCCCACTTCTTCAAAGACCGCCAGCGTCCCTCCGCTCATTTGTTATTTCCGTTTTCCGGTTCTTCAATATCGCCTAACAGCGAAACCTGTTCAGGCGAAGGCAGCTCCTGAACATTCTTTAGTTTCCTTTCAATATTCCGCGACTTGCTTGCCGCATCTTCAATCGTATTGCTTGCCTCCTGAAGTTTCTTATGGGTCTTTTCAAGGATATCGCCGAACTTGCCGAATTCGGTTTTTACAACGCCGAGCAGTTTCCAGACTTCGCTTGAGCGTTTTTCTATAGCTAACGTCCGGAAGCCCATCTGAAGACTGTTTAACAAGGCGGCTAAGGTTGTAGGCCCTGTAATGATTATCTTGAAATCCCTTTGCAGCGTCTCAATTAAACCGGGTCTTTTTACAACTTCCGCATAAAGTCCTTCAACAGGCAAAAACATAATCCCGAAATCAGTGGTATGAGGAGGGTCTATATACTTGTCTTTTATATCCCTTGCAAATTTCTTTATATTGCCCTCAAGAAGTTTTGCGGTCTCCTCAATTGCCGAGGGGTCTCCGTGTTCATAGGCTGTAATAAGCGAATCGTAATGTTCCCGCGGGAATTTGGCGTCCAGAGGCAGATAAACTGTTTCTCCGGAGTCGTCTTTGCCCGGAAGCTTGATAGCAAATTCTACATGATTCCTGCTCCCTTTTTTCGTTGCCACATTTGTTGCGTATTGCTCTGTTGTCAGAAGCTGCTCCAGAATGTTGCCCAGTTGAATTTCTCCGAGGATGCCTCTGGTTTTCACATTGGATAAAACCCTTTTTAAATCTCCCACCCCTATCGCGAGGTTCTGCATCTCTCCTAAACCTTTATGCACCATCTCAAGTTTGTCGCTCACAAGCTTAAAGGATTCGCCAAGCCTGCGCTCAAGAGTTGCGTGAAGTTTTTCATCAACGGTTTCTCTCATCTTCTCAAGCTTCTTGGCATTGTCATCTTGCAGGGCCTTAAGCCGGTTATCAACTGTTTCTCTCAGCTTTTCTAATTTCTGCTCATTGGACTGGGTGAGATTGATAAGCTGTTTTGAAAATGTGTCTAATTGATCTTTTTGAAGATTGGCAATTTTTGCCATTTGATTAACCACTTCTTCTCTCAGTTGTCTTGAGTTGTTGCCGGCCTCGTCCCTGCTCCTGACAATTTCTTCCCTGAATGTCCTTTCCGTTTTCTCCTGATTTTTTTCAAGATTTGTCATCTGGTTTTCAATCTGCGGAAGCCTTGCATTTGATAAGCGCCTCAATAAAACAACCAGCAAAACTAAAGCGCCCGCTGATAAAACCGCTACGCCTAACAGCAAAAGGTTATTCATACTGCCTTTGCCTCTTCATTATTGGCGCTATTTTAAAATATTTATAATCGTCTGGTATCATTTTTTACAGACGCCTCCGTTGCAGTCATTCCCCTCGGGCTCTATATGGACCACGATATCCGTAACCGCGGGAAAACTGTCCTTAATCTTTTCCTCAACAGCATCGGCAATTTCGTGCGCCTTTTCCGTAGACATCTTCGGATCAACAAGTATATGCACGTCCAGGTTTGTTGAATGCTCTGTGCCTCTGGTCCTTATGTCATGACATCCCTTTACTCCCTCAACGCGGTTTATAACCGATTCAATAGCTGCCGTGTCAATGCAGATTGTATCAACAAGAACATCCGACGCCTTTTTAAGTATCTCGTATCCGATTCTTGCTATCAGGATCGCTATAACAGCCCCGACAACCGTATCCGCAAAGCTGTAGCCTGATTTTGTTATTATCAGGCTTGCTATGACGGCACCGGATGCCAGGATGTCGCTCTTTGTGTGCATGGAATCCGCGACAAGAAATTCGCTCTTAAGCTCAAGCCCTTTTCTTCTCTCATATATTGTGACGAATATGTTTACCGCCATTGTTATGATCATCACGGCGAAGCTTGCAGTTGTAACCTCTGTTTGTTGGTATTCAACCACCGAATAATAAACCTGCTTCAGTATCTGAAAACATGCGGCAAATATCATTACTGCGATGATAATCGTAAAGAGGGTTTCATATTTTTTATGGCCGTAGGGATGTTTTTCATCAGGCGGGTGCGATGCTATCCAGAGGCCTATTAAGCCGAGTATGTTTGAGACTCCGTCAAAAAGAGAATGAAATCCGTCGGATGTCATTGCTATTGAATTTATAATATGGCCGTAGATTACCTTTGCTATTGCCACAGCGGAATTCAGGATAAGAGTATAAATTAATACCCTTCTTATCTGAGGCGCGTTATTTGTTATAGCAAGGCTTCCCATTTTGTCTTAAACTCCTTAAATTTTCCTTTTTTTATAGCATCTCTCATTTTTCTGAAAAAGTCCATGTAAAAATAAAGATTGTGTATTGTGTTCAACCGCATGGAAAGAATTTCTTTTGCAAGGAAGAGATGCCTGAGGTAGGCCCGCGAAAAATTTCTGCATGTGTAACAACCGCATTCTTTATCTAACGGTTCGTGGTCGGCCTTGTATTCCGTCCGTTTGATGCTTAGTCTGCCGTTGCTTGTAAAAAGAGTGCCGTTTCTTGCATTCCTGGTCGGCATTACGCAGTCAAACATATCAAAGCCTGCCTCAACAGCAGCAAGCATATCGCTGAGGGCTCCTATTCCCATGAGATAGCGCGGTTTATCATCAGGCATTAACTGCGCAATAAAATCTATTATCTCATGCATCTCCTCTTTGGGTTCGCCGACACTTAAACCGCCCACTGCGTATCCGTCAAAACCAATCCCAACAAGCTCTTCCAGGCTTCTCTTCCTCAGGTCTTTATAAACTCCGCCCTGAATTATTCCGAACAAGGACTGAATTGGTGAATGGGTGAATTGGTGAATGGGTGAATCGGCAACAGGGTAAGCAGGAGAAATTAATTTTTGCATCTCCGCGTCTTCATGTCTCCGTTTCTCATCAGCTCTATATTCCTTGCACCTCCTCGCCCACCTTGTTGTAAGTTCAAGAGACCTGAGCGCATATTCATAAGAGGCGGGATAAGGCGTGCATTCGTCAAATACCATGCAGATATCAGAACCGAGGCCGGACTGAATCTCCATTGCCTCATCAGGTCCGATAAAATGCATAGAGCCGTCAAGATGAGATTTGAAGTGAACTCCCTTTTCATTTATGCTCCGCAAGGCCGAGAGGCTGAAGACCTGAAATCCTCCGCTGTCGGTTAATATGGGCTTATCCCAGTTCATGAATTTGTGGAGGCCGCCGAGGGATGATATTGTTTTATGCCCGGGCCTCAGATAAAGGTGATATGTGTTGCAGAGGATAATCTCAGCTCCGATTTCTTTCAGCTCATCCGGAGACATGGCCTTAACTGTGGCCTGTGTCCCCACAGGCATAAATGCAGGAGTGTTTATCCCGCCGCGGTTTGTGGTTATGATTCCCAGACGAGCATTTTTATCTCTAACCGATAACCTGAAATTCATCTATATAATCAGCGGGCTTTTGAGGAGTTCGCTCCTCTTAGCAGACCTCACGGTATTTTCAAGGAGCATTGCAATCGTAACAGGCCCCACGCCGCCCGGAACAGGCGTTATCAAAGAAGCCTTATCTTTTACAGATTCATAATCAACATCCCCGACAATCCTGCCGTCAGCAAGAACCTTTATCCCGATGTCAACAACGATAACGCCTTCTTGAACCATATCTCCTGTTATAAGCCCCTGGAGGCCTGTTGCCGTGCAGATTATATCAGCCTGTTTTGTGAAGTGAGAAAGGTCTTTAGTTTCACGATGGCAGACCGTCACAGTCGCCTCCTTTGCAAGAAGCATGAGAGACAACGGCTTGCCGACAGCAAGGCTTTTGCTGATTACCACAACATGCTTGCCTTTAAGCTGCACGCTGTAGTATTCAAGAAATCTTATTACTCCAAACGGAGTGCAGGGAATAAAACTTGACATTGAAGCCTGTTGGCGCGCCTTGCCGAAAAGCTGGAACGTGGACTCATCCGCTGCGAGCCTGCCGATTGATATTGCGCCGAGACCGTCCACATCTTTTTCAGGGGCTATTGAATTTATTATCCGTCTGGCGTTTATCCTTTTAGGCAGCGGCATGAATATTAGGAGCCCATTCACCCTTTCATCGGCGTTCAGCGAATGAATTATATTTAAAAGTTCATTTGTAGATGCGGTATCAGGGAATTTATGTTTATAGACAATGACTCCTGCCTGCTTTGAAGCCCTTGCGATTGCAAGAGAGTATTGCTCCGATGCGGAGTCGTCGCCGACAAGCACAAGAGCAAGTCCGACGTCTACGCCGCGCGCGCTTAACAGGGTGACTTCTTTCTTAACCTCTGCCTTTATTTCCTCTGCAAGTTTTCTTCCATCCATTATCTTCGGCATTATCATTCCCCTGGCTGAATATCTTTTCATAGTTTACACACGAAAACAAACATTGACAACCCTCTGCACATCTTGCCAATGATACCTAAAAATGTTAAAGTTCCTTTCAAATAACGTAGGGAGATATATATGTGCAGGTCTGGCCAAAATAAAAAAGGCTCAATTCCTATTCCCTTGCAGGAAACGCGCGCCATACGATGACGGTTCGGAATTAAGCCAGAGCTCTCAAGGCAATTTAATAATTCTGGATATGCTCCCTTACCTCCAAGAAAGTCCCCAAATTCCTCTGAGACTTTATTTATATTCCTCTCTTTTCCCAGAATTAAATTTCACCAGTTTTCCCCAGGCAAGACCTTTTTGCCAAACCCGCTTTTTGTTTTTGAATTGTTACGAATCTTATCCGTCTCACTCAATTTTTTTAATCGATCTCCTGCCCAGTCTCCTACCGGTATTATTACTGCCCTTTGATACTGTGATACTTATTTTTTACGAATTCAAAAGTTCTCTTAGTTCTTTTCCTACCTTAAAATGGAGCACCTTTTTGGCCGGGACGTCAACGCTTTCGCCTGTCTTGGGGTTTCTTGCCTTTCTCGGGTTCCTTGTCTTCAGCCTGAAATTCCCGAAGCCTCTTATCTCTATCTTTTCTCCCCGCTGAAGCGCTTCTTTAATGCTGTCAAAAACGGTTTCCATCACTATCTCGGTCTGTTTCCTTGTAAGCCCTTCAACTTTTTCGGAAACCTTGTCTATAAGAGACGACCTTGTCATAAGACCTCCTTTAATAACGGTGAATTGGTTGATCGGTGAAACGGTGAATTGGTTTCTTATAATATTTTTTGTGTTTTACTATTCACCTATTGACCGATTCAGCCATTCACCATGAGAATTAAATTTATATTTATTCAGGCTATAAAATCAAGCTTTTTTTGTTTTACTATCTTCCGCCCATACCTCTATCGCAAGTTCCGGGCACATCTGGGCGCATAATGCGCATCCGGCGCATTTCTCCGGATGTTCGGGATAAGCGGTGAAATATCCCATCTTGTTGAATACCTCTTCAAGGGCTATAACCCCTTTGGGGCAGGACATCACACAGTATTTGCAGCCCTTGCATAATTGTTTGTCTATTACGATTTTGCCTTTCATGCGCTCCTTTCCGTCTCTGCGAATCTCCGATCAAGCAGTTCTCCGGCGTGTTTTAAGGACACGTCGGTTATCTTGCCGCTGAGCATACGCGCTATCTCAGCCGTGCGCTCATCAGGGGTTAACTCTTTTATCCTTACTGAAGTGCTGTCTTTTTTCTGGGATTTTTCTATCATTATATGATAATTCGCCGCGGAGGCAATCTGCGGAAGATGGGTTATGCATATAACCTGGCGTGCCTTTGAGAGCCTTTTTAATTTCACGCCTACGCTTTCGGCAGTTCTTCCTCCTATGCCGGCATCCACCTCGTCAAATATTAGCACAGGTATACTGTCAACATCAGCTAATATGTTCTTTAGCGCAAGCATTATCCGCGAGAGTTCTCCGCCTGAGGCGACCTTTGTCAGAGGTTTAAGCGGCTCTCCGGCATTTGCTGAAAAAAGAAATTCAATCGCATCAAGGCCTGTTGGGGAAAGGGGGGCGCGGCTGACGTCAACCCTGAACCCTGCCTTTTCAAATGCGAGTTCTTTCAATATTTTCTCCACTGCTTTGCTTATGTTCTTTGCGGTCTGTTTTCTTTTTTCGGAGAGGTCGGCTGCGGCCTTCAAAAGTTTTTCTTCCTTTTCCTTAAGCGCTTTCTCAAGGGCCTCAATTTTTTCGTCTGAATGTTTTAGGCTTGCAAGTTCTTTTTCAGCCTCATCCCGGTATCTGATTATTGAGTCTGTGCCTTCCCCGTATTTTTTCTCCAGCTTCTTGATTGTTTCAAGCCTTTCCTCAAGGCTTTCAAGCCGTTTAGGGTCCAGGTCGTATTTTTCCTTAAACCCCCTCAATGAAACAGCCGCGTCTTCAAGCAGAGGCCTTGCCGATTCAAGAAGGCTGAGGGTTTCATTGATGCTCTGGTCTATAGCAGACATATCCCTGAGCTTTGAAATAACGTATGCGAGCTTCTCCGTGCACGCTTCTTCCGACGCATAGAGCGCAGTGTATGCAGTTTCCACAAGCTCGTTAAGCTTATTCAGGTTTGCAAGTATAACCCTTTCTTCCGCGAGGGCTTCCTTTTCTCCTTCTTTAAGCGCTGCCGAATCTATTTCATTTATCTGAAAACTCAGGAGGTCCATTCTCTGCATCCTTTCCTTTACATCAGCCTTAAGTCTATGAAGTTCTTTTACAAGCGCCTGAACCTCATTGAATATGGCCTCAACTGCTGCTCTTTTAGGGCTGAGTTTGCCGTAAAAATCAAGAAGGATTCGCTGGTTGTCGGTTGAAAGAAGGCTTTGGTGTTCATGCTGGCCGTGCATGTCAACGAGCGTCTTGCCTATTGCAGAGAGGCTCTGGATATTAACAAGAGAATCATTAATATACGCTCTGCTCTTTCCCGCTGATGAGATGTTCCGCCTTATTGCAATCCCGTCTTCTGCTATAATGCCCATTTCCCTGAGCGCCGGATGTTCTGAAATATCAAAGAACGCCTCAACAGACGCCTCGTCTTTTCCGCTTTTAATCAGCTCTGTCTGCGCCCTTTCTCCGAGCGCAAGGCCGAGCGCATCCACAATGATTGATTTACCGGCTCCTGTTTCTCCTGTAAGGACATTAAGGCCGGCTTCAAATCTTATTTTGAGGTCGTCGATTATTGCAAGATTTTTTATCCTGAGTTCTTTAAGCATCGGGCAGCAACAATAGCGCCTTTATTTTACATTTTAAGGATATTTCTGAGTTCCATTGCATTTTTCGGAGCATATCCGTAAGCTTCATTATTGAAATACAGGAAAACGTCCCTGCCGTCTTTCAGGAATTTGTTTATTGCCTGGGCCTCTGTCTTTAACTGCTCGGCTGTATAGCAGGTGTCGCACCTCCCTTCGGTTCCGTGTCTTCTGACATATACAAAATCCGCGGTAACAGGCGCGCCGCATAAAAAATCAGGCCAGTCTGCAAAGCACAACGCTACGTTGTTTTTCCCTAAGAGGGTTATGATTTTTTTGTTTATCCAGCTTTTATCTCTGAACTCAAAGGTGTTTTTTACATTATAACGGCCCAGCGCCTCAAGGAATTCGTTCAATTTGCCGGAGTCGGCCTTAAAGTCAGGCGGAAACTGCCACAGCACAACGCCGAGTTTTTCCCTGAGAGCGGTTATTCTTGAAAAAAACACATCCAGAGGCTCAAGCGGAGATTTTAATTTTTTGACGTGGGTGATAGACCGGCTTCCCTTAAGAGAGACTTTAAAGTCTTTGGGTGTTTCGCTGTACCATTTGGAGAAGGTCTCTTTTTCCGGAACCCCGTGGAAAGTGACGTTAAGTTCAACAGTTGCGAATTTTTTGCAATAATATTCAAGCCACTGTTTTTTAGGGAGTCCTTCAGGATAAAAGGTCCCCTGCCAGTCATCATACAGGAAACCACTGCATCCTATCTTCACACAAGGCATGAGATATTATATCATAGTATTCTCTTTCTTGGAGGATTTTTACAGAGGAGAAAAGATTTTAAGAAGTAAGGGGTAAAATCTATATTAACCCGCCCTGACATTTTCTTGACATAGGGCTAATTTAATTGGTAAAGTATCGTGCTTTAATATATTTTCTGAATCATAAAATTTACAAGGAGAGGGGGGATTATAATGCCCTCTGTGAAGGTGCGTGAGAGCGATTCATTTGAGAATGCTCTCAGGAAGTTTAAAAAGCAATGTGAGCGCGAAGGAATTCTCTCGGAAATAAAGAAGAGAGAGCATTACGAAAAACCGAGCGTAAAAAAGAAAAAGAAGGCTATTGCCGCGCGCAAGAAAGCCCTCAAAAGAGTAAGGATTATGGGAGAGAGGTAAGGCTTCTTACCTCTCGTTTCCCCTTCTTATATCCGCGCCGAGTTTTGTTAGTTTTCCCTCTATGTCTTCGTATCCCCTGTCCAAATGATAAACCCTGTGGATTGCGGTTTCCCCTTCTGCGCCGAGCGCGGCGACCACAAGCGAGGCGCTGGCCCTAAGGTCTGTAGCCATCACATTTGCGCCTTTTAATTTTTTAACCCCTCTTACAGTTGCAGCGCTTCCTTTAAAACTTATGTCAGCCCCCATTCTTCTTAGTTCTGCGATATGCATGAATCTGTTTTCAAAGATGGTCTCTGTTATTACGCTTGTGCCCTGCGCTATGCTCATTAGTGCCATAAACTGCGCCTGCATATCGGTCGGAAATCCGGGATAAGGAGCTGTGGCTATATCAACCGCCCTCGGCCTTGCCGGGCCTATAAGCCTTATTCCATCTGCAATTTCTTTAACCTTCAGCCCTGCTTCTTTAAACTTTGCCAGAAAGGCCTGAACATGCTCCGGCACGCATCCCTTGATAGTAATATCTCCGGCAGTCATGCCTGCTATTGCCATAAAAGTCCCGGTTTCTATCCTGTCGGGGATCACTTTGTGAACAAGAGGATTTAGTTCATCCGCGCCTTCTATCTCTATAACGGTTTCACCCGCGCCCTTAATCTTCGCGCCCATTGCAATAAGCGCGTTTGCAAGGTCTACGACCTCCGGTTCCCGCGCGGCATTTTCAAGCACTGTCACGCCCTTGGCAAGAGCGGCGGCCATCATAAGGTTTTCAGTTCCTGTCACTGTTACCGTATCAAAATATATCTCTGCGCCCTTCAGCCTTTTTGCCGAGGCCACGACATAGCCGGATTCAAGCTCTATCTTTGCGCCCATTTTCTCAAGGCCCATAAGATGAAGGTTTATCGGCCTGGCGCCTATCGCGCATCCTCCAGGCAGGGAAACTCTTGCGCGGCCGTATCTTGCCAGCATGGGGCACAGCACAAGCACGGAAGCCCTCATCTCCTTAACAAGTTCGTAAGGCGCTTCAAGATTTTTTATCTTGCTTGTTGATATGACTGCTTTATGAGACTTGTAATAAAACTCCGCGCCCATGTTTTCAATGAGCCTGCCGATTGTCTTTATGTCCCTGAGGTCCGGGACTCTGGTTAGCGTGTGTTCTCCGGAGGATAGAAGCGTTGCCGCGATAAGAGGCAGGGCCGCGTTCTTTGCGCCGCTTATTTCAACCTCGCCCTTAAGTTTTTTTCCGCCTTTAATAATCAATTTATCCATAGGGGAATTTTATCATAGCATAAAGAAAAGAAGGAAAACGGTGAATCGGTGAATGGTGAATTGGTGAATAGGTTAATTGCTAACCTTACAGTGTCAAAGAGTCAAAGGGTCAAGGGGTCAAAGATTTAGAACTCTGACACTCTGATACTTTGATACTCTGACACTTACGACTGCCGAAAGACAGACACAGCCTTCCCCCTAGTTCGCTCAAATATATTCGGAAACGCGTAGTGAAAATCTGTTATAATTAGCCATGCGGATTCTATTGCTTCTCATCTTAACTATCAGCTATCAGCTATCAACTATCAGCTATTCTTATGCCTCCGGCGCGTGCGATCCGGATTGCGTGAAGTGCCACACCCTCAGCAATGCCGAGGTTCAACATATTCTTACAAAAATCAAGGTGCCCGATGCAAAAATATTAAAGATACAGATGAGCCCGGCAAGGGGCCTCTGGGAAGTTTCCATAGACAATAAAGGACAGCGCGGACTTTTCTATGTGGACTTTTCAAAGAAATATCTTATAAGCGGCAACATCATTGAAGTAAATGCGGCTATTGATAAAACAAAGGAACGTCTGGACGCCCTAAACAGGGAACGGCGCATCAACCGCTCTCTAATCCCTCTTAAAGACGCTCTTGTTTTGGGTGATAAAAAGGCCGCAACCAAGGTGATAGTATTTACAGACCCTGACTGACCATTCTGCGCGCAACTTCATCTGGAGATGAAGAAGGTGATAGAAAAAAGAAAGGATATTGCTTTTTATATCAAGCTTTTCCCTCTGATAAAACTGCACCCGGACGCTTACTGGAAATCAAAAAGCATTGTATGCAGCGGCTCAATGGAGTTTCTTGAAGCCGCGTTTGAGAAAAAAACCATTCCTCAGCCTTCATGCGAAACAGACGTTGTTGATAAAAACATAAAACTTGCGGCGCGCCTCGGAATTTCGGGCACGCCGACATCAATCCTTCCGGACGGTTCTGTGCTTGTCGGGGCCCAGCCTGCGGATAAGCTTATAGAGGTTATAGATTCGGCGAGAAAGAAAAGCTCAAGCACAAAACCTGGCGCGCAAAAGTAAAACCGTTCTGCTAAAATATAGCCAATGGAGTTAAAGTTCACAAGACATGCTAA
>Ga0172368_10005072_pt1 | contig 14918 bp, 10 predicted proteins | sample Lak11m_FD_114540 | JGI IMG/M metagenome (GOLD analysis project Ga0172368, IMG submission 114540) | Freshwater microbial communities from Kabuno Bay, South-Kivu, Congo - kab_022012_11m | ecosystem: Environmental > Aquatic > Freshwater > Lake | place: Democratic Republic of the Congo: South-Kivu...
ATCTCAATCTGATGTTTGCAGCAATCCTTTAACAATCTGGAATGCGGACAGAAAACGGGCGGGTGATCCATATTGTGAATTGCCTCATAACAATGTACTCCTATACACTGATCGGGTGATTTACCCATACGTTCAGCCATTGCAAGGTTGGCACGGCGTATTTTGTGATCGGAATCGATGATTGCGATCAGGTCGGGTATAGCGTCAAAGGTGCGTTCCCAGTCTTCCTTGGCCTGGTAGATGGCATGTTCGGCTTTCTTCCTTTCAGTTATATCCCTAAAGACAAGAACCACTCCTTCTATCGTCCCATCCTTACCCCTGATCGGGGCGCCGCTGTCGTCGACGGGAATTTTTTTACCATCTTTACTCACAAGGATCGTATGGTTGGCAAGTCCGACGATCATCCCTTTTTCAAGAACCATTTTCACGGGATTTTCAACCTCTTTTCCCGAATGTTCATTAATAATATGGAATATATCTTTAACCGGTTTGCCAATGGCCTCCTCCTGTTTCCATCCGGTCAGCTCCTCGCTTACCCGGTTCAGGAATAAAATGTTTCCCTTTACATCGGTCGAGATCACCGCATCTCCTATGCTAGAAAGTGTGGTATGAAAACGTTCCAGGTTTGCCTGTAATGCTCTCTCTGCAAGTTTACTTTCTGTAACATCCAATACAGTGGCAATGAACCTTGTAACATTATTATCCTGGTCATGGAAAACTTCAGCCTGGGAATTAATATAACATACTTCATTATTTCTGGAAAGAATGCGGTATTCGTCATTGTAAATTATACCCTTCTCAATGGTGTTTTTAATCACCTCCTCTGCATGTTTCCGGTCGGCGGGATGAATATGAAGGATGAATTCATCGAAGGTCGGGATAAATTTCCCCGGTTCCTCTCCGAATAACTGATACATCTGGTGTGACCAGATGATCTCGCCCGTCTGGATATTCCATTCCCAGCTTCCTATCCTTGCAATTCGTTGAGCCTCCCTGAGGAATGTCTGATTCCGTATGTTTTCCCTGTTGGTTCTGTTTACCGAACCTGCCGTCAGCCAGACAAGCAAAAGGAAGACTATGGTGTATATTACAGCCACAAGCACAACACCTACTTCCGATTCGAATACACCGGTTTGCTCACCTTTTATTCTGAACCACCCGATCACTACCGGCAATATGATAAGACCGGGCAGAAGGCTGCGGGCCATAACACTTCCTGCATAGCGTCCAGTAAAGGTTTTCATGAACCAGGTATCAGGATACATTAATAATATTGCAAGACAAAGGAAACAGAAGGTGACCCCGGAGGTCATCGGTACGGGAAATGTCTCGATCATATAAAAATGATAGGCGCCGAGAATATAACCCAGAGGAACCATGTAGCCTAAAATAACAGGTAAGATGATTAATCCGTGTGCAACTCCGGCCGGGACCGGAGTACGGTATGTCAATAAAACAATAGTAATTCCGATTATTACGAAATTAATCGCTGTCACTATTCCCATCCTGTTCTCAGGATTGAGAAAAAGGTTATAGACAAATGAACCTGAAAAGTAATTATCTCGGAATTGATAAGGAACACCTGAGTACACAAGGATTGAAATAAATCCCGCAAGACTGACGGCCGTACCTGTGAGCCTGATCAAAACATCAGGGATTTTACCGGCACTTTTTCTGATTAACACCAGAGAAACTGTACATAACAGAAAACAAATTGCCGTGACAGGTTTCATAGGGATCCAGTTAAACCCGAAACTCCTGAGCAGGTGAACATTAAAAATCCACCCGGCAATGTCGAGAAAAGCGATCAATCCCACAAAAACGATACTGGTCCGTGTCATTATCTCAATGGAATTTTTAATCCTCGGGGGAATCAATGATAGATCTTCCATAAGCAGGGAATTAAAAAGCGTGTATTATGATATAATTTCCGGGTGAAATTAGGTAAAAATCTGAACCGTACAACATCGTTCACATAATGATCACTCAAAGCTGATTACCGACCGTTCTTCCATCATGGACTTTGATACATTTACAACGGGTGGATTCAGAAGGTGCCAGGAATTGTCGAATTCATTGACTTTTTTATATTGCTTTAATACATAGGGCAATCCCTGGGAAAAAAGAAAATCGGGCCGGTCCATGACCTGGAAATGGAGATGTGGCATCCCCGAGTTACCTGAATTTCCCAAACGCGCAACAGGCTGACCTTCCTTAACCGAATCGCCGGATGCAACAAAAAAGGATCCGGGCATGCAATGACCGTATGCGGTATAACGTCCTCCTCCTATATCAAGGATCAGAAAATTACCTGCATACTCGTTCAAAGCATTTATCTGAACATCGTGTGTATCGCCGTTGTTCTCGTCAAGGCCGTCCTGAAGCATGACAACCTTACCGTCGGCTACCGCATACAGGGTGTCCCCGTAGTTGAAATATGATTCATTTTTTGCTGGATCACCATCAAGGATATTCGTCAGCTCCTCATTAAATTGCGCATTATCAAACGCAAACCTTTCCGGCCGCCAGCCTGCTCCGTCCATGAACAGGATCACATAGAAATGATATCCCATGGTCGATTGGCTGTTAAAAATCCAGTTTTTCCCTTTCACGGGCGAAGCAATAACGACGGGAGTTTCATTAATGCGGGGAGAGAAATACGCCGTTTCAAGAGTTATATCTTTATTCCGAATGGTATCCCTGAATTCAAAACGGTGCAACAGGTGTAAGGGTTTGGGTTGACCCAATGGAACCGGGATCTGTATAGACAGATAATAATAAGTAAGAATATCCCAGGTAAAAAAAGGCAGGGGAGGGAGGGGATTTTTGAGGATGGCGGGCATATTTGTTTCAGTGAGGGTAAGTAATGCCGCTTTTGAAACCGTATCAAACACAACGACCTTCTTCAACCTGTATCCGTCATTTTCATATTCCCACATTTTCAGAGTATAACCAATGCGTAAGAATTTCTCAGTGGGATATGGGATTTCATTAAAGACTACCTCAATTGTTTTTGAATTGCCGGGAAGCGGGTTGTAATCGACATCTTTTTTTTTGCATTGCATGAAAAGAACCGCAATTATTGAAAAGGTCATGACAGTTGCTGATGTTTTCATATGATAAATGATTTGTCTCTCTGATAAGTAAGAGTATAAAAATAATAAAACTTTATCTTGCAAGTCCCGATTTCTTACCTTTGACCCTCTTCTCTGTAAAATTGGTTTAAAATTTATTATGCGATCGACATCTCTTTTCAGATTAATCACTCTTTTCCTCATTTTCTTTCTGAATTTTATTGAACTTGCCTCTGCACAGCGGGCGGCAGTGAGGACAGCCAACAATATTATTACGTCCGGGCTGATGGAACAGTATATCGGCCGGCTCGCCTCCGATTCAATGATGGGCAGGGATACCCCCAGTCCGGGACTGGATTCGGCGGCGGCATATATCGTCAGGCAGTTTGAAAGCTTTGGTTTGAAGCCACTCAATGGCAGCTTCTATCAGGATCTGGATTATTGCTATATCGACATTGGTCCCGTAAACCTGCTCTCGGTTACCGGCGGAGATAAAAAAATTGAATTTAAGCTGAAAAATGATTTCATACCCTTCGATCTGACAGGAGAGGGCACGGTTGAGAAGCAGGTTGTCTTTGCAGGTTATGGCATCACTGCACCGGAATATGGTTACGATGATTATAAGGATATAGATGTCAAAGGAAAGATCGTGGTCGTCATGCGGCAGGAACCCGGGCAAAACGATTCGAGTGGAAAAGAATTTGAAGGTAAGGAACACTCAAGGTATTCCAATCTGAAAGAGAAGATGAAAATGGCCAGGGATCATGGCGCAGCGGGCATTCTCGTTGTTTCCGGTCCGCTGAATTATACCTCATTGAAACCACGCGGTTTTCCATGGCCATCTTTATCGAAAATACTCCCGAAAGATGCACTGCCGATTGTTTCATGCAAGGATTCCGCTGAGAAGATCCCGATGGTGCATATAGGTGAATCAGTAATAAATTCTCTGTTAGGCAGTGTAGATTCACTGAAAAATATCCAGCAGCGGATTGAGAATACGATGAGGCCATGCTCATTTCCCATTCCTGACAGGACAATTCTCCTGAAAACGACTGTCATTCTCAAACCTCTTGGAGGAAGGAATGTTATAGGTTTCCTTGAAGGCAGCGATCCTGAGCTGAAAAAAGAGGCATTGGTGATCGGCGCCCATTACGATCATATAGGTTTCATCAGGGAACACAAACCCGATACCGATTTTATTTTCAATGGTGCCGATGATAATGCGAGTGGCACAAGCGGTGTGCTGGCGGTTGCAAAAGCCTTCGTATCAATGCCTGAGAAGCCTGAGAGGAGTATACTGTTCATGGCATTTGCCGGAGAGGAAAAAGGATTGCTGGGATCGGCAACCTATGTGAACAGTCCTCTTTTTCCGCTTGAAAATACCGTGGCAATGATCAACCTTGATATGATCGGCCGGAATGATCCTGATTCACTGCAGGTCATAGGAGCCAGACAAAATCCGGATCTTGTAAAGATCATCAGAAGGCAAAATAAAAAGATAAAAATGACCCTGGCCGAAAGTAAAAAAGAGAAAATGGGAGGGGGCAGCGACCATCAGAATTTCTACAAAAAGGATATTCCTGATGTTTTCCTGTTTACCGGTTTGCATAAAGATTACCATCAGGTGAGCGACAATCCCGGCAGGATCAATTTTCTTAAAGTGGCGCGGGTAGCGCGTCTCACTTTCCTCACAGCCTGGTATATAGCCAATGATGATCACCGGTACAGGTTAGTGAAGGGTAACGACGATTGACGAGAGGCTAATAATAAAAAACATAACCATGGAAGCAACAATTAAAAAAACGTTTTGTGTTCTGATTTCAGTTCTGATGACCGGGACATTACCTGCACAGGAAAAGTTCAGCCTTGAATTCAGCTATAAGCAGGGGCAGGTTTTCCGCTACAGAAGTTCGAGTACTTATGATATGACCCAGGAAATGAACGGTCAGGAGATGAAGATGTCAGGAACGAATTCCAGCGTTCTGAAATTAGAAGTTGAATCGGTTTCCGCGGGGGGTAATATGACATTTATCAACTCATATGAAGAGATGAAGTCGTCGATGAAGAACAATATGATGGATACCACTATCATCCAGAATGATGTGATAGGGAAACGCGGGAAGGTAGTCATCGATAAACCCGGTAAAGAGATTTCGAAGGAGATGATTGATACAGTCAAATCGGATAGAGGGGCGGGCGCCGGCAGTATCGCCTCCATGTATTCGGTGAACTTCGTCAAACTTCCGGATAATCCCGTTGCAATTGGTGAAAAATGGACTTACTCCCACACAGACACGACGAAGATGGGCGAAGGATATACCGTAACCTCTGCCGAAACTGAATATACTCTCCTTCAGAAAGAGATGAAAGACGGTCATGAATGCTTTAATATTGCCATCGTATCCAAAAGTGAAACCACCGGGAAGCTGATGCAGATGGGTATGGAGGTGTTCCTTGAAGGCAGCGCAGAATCCAGGGGAGCTGCCTGGATTGACCCAAAGCTCGGAATACTCGTGGCAAGGGAGACTGAATCAACGCAGGATATAACATACGCTCTGACTGGCCAGATGAAAATGTCGATCCCTTCCACACAGATCATAAAGTCCTCGTACAAACTCCTTGAATAGTTTTTCTCAGCAAAAGTCAACTATTATGAAAAAGACGCTGACTCTTTTGCTTCTGCTGATATCGCTTTATCAGGAAAACCTGTACTCACAGGGGTGCCCGGGTGGGGGGATCACCGCCGGTGAGTATGCCCGGCGCAGGAATGCACTGATAGCAATGGTGGACACCACTTCGGTGATCATTTTACGGACTCCGGAGGCAAAAAGCGAATATGAGTACATGAACTACCGTCAGGAGATGAATTTCCTTTATCTGACAGGAGTGGAAGCTCCCGGATATACCCTGCTTATTGTACCGCGCGGACTGGAAATTGATGGCGGGAAATACTCATGCATTCTGTTTGCTCCCTCTATTTACCTTGAAGGTTCTTCGACTTTTTCGGGACCGAAAGTTCCGTATGAAAATTTCAAAGGTCCCTCAGATACAGTTATTGCGGATAATAAAATGGAAAATCTGATGATCCCTGCGATTGCCGGTTCCAAAACTTTATACTATTCTGCACCGGGACTTGACTTTCTTCACGACTGGCTTAACGACAGACCTCTTTTTCTGGAAAAGGAAATTCAGAAGATGCTGAAGCAGACCTACCCGGGAATGAAAATATCCAAAGCAGCCCCGCTGTTAAACAAACTGAGACAGGTGAAGTCGCCCGAAGAGACAGACCTGATACGGAAGTCAATTGAAATTACCGGTGAAGGAATTGAAGGGGCAATGAAAGCCTGTAAACCGGGAATATGGGAATACGAACTTCAGGCCGAAGTCGAATACGGCATCATCCGTAACGGAGGTGAGAAAACCGCCTTCCGCTGTATTATCGGGGCTGGAAAGAACAGTCTCAGTCCGCATTACGACAATAATAACTGCCGGGCACAGGCCGGAGAAGTAGTGGTAATGGATGTAGTCGCCGAATACCATAATTATGCGGCCGATATCACAAGGACAATCCCGGTGTCGGGAAAATTCACCGGAGAGCAGAGGAGCGTTTATGAGACAGTGTTACAGACTCAGAAGAAGTTGATAGCAATGATAAAGCCGGGCGTTTCGTATTCAAGCATAGATGATGAGGCAAATAAACTTTTGGTTGCTGCAGGCTACAAAAAATATATCCTGCATGGTGTAACGCACCCTATCGGCCTCGATGTTCATGATGTTCAGACGTCGCTTATCCTGGAGCCCGGCATGATTATTACCATCGAACCGGGACTATATATCCCTGAAAACGATTCCGTTCTGGGAGCCGGTTTCCGGGGAACAGGTATAAGGATAGAAGATGATGTGCTTGTTACGGAAGATGGATGTGAAGTGCTCTCGAAAGGGATCCCAAAGGAGGTTTCAGAGATAGAGCGGATCATGAAATAAACTACGAGTGACGAATGACGAGTGATTTTTGGATTGACTATTTTAGATCTGCAAATAACCAATGACTTAATGACATAATGACCAATGAAGCGGGCTTTACTGATCTATACTTTTGTCGCGGCCTTAGGCGGACTTCTTTTCGGTTTCGACACGGCGGTAATTAACGGGGCAATGCCCTTTTTCACGGAATTCTTCGGATTAGACAAAACTGGTCAGGGATGGGCTGTCAGCTCTGCGCTGCTTGGATGTATTTTGGGAGCCCTTTTCGTCGGCAAGCCCGGCGATATCTTCGGCAGGCGATATATGCTGCGCGTTCTGGCTGTTCTCTTCCTTGTAACTGCTCTCGGGACAGCCTTTGCACAGGATTTCACCCTTTTCGTGATCTTCCGGTTCGTAGGTGGACTCGCCATTGGCGGGGCTTCGGTTTTATCTCCTATGTATATTTCGGAAATTGCTCCCGCCCGGTTTCGCGGCAGGCTGGCTGCGACATTCCAGCTCGCGATCGTCATCGGTATCCTCGTGGCTTTCTTTTCAGATTATCTTTTATTAGGGGCTGGACTGAATAACTGGAGGTGGATGTTCCTGGCCGGCGCCTTACCTGCGCTCATCTTTTTCGTGCTTCTTTTCTTTGACAGACGCAGTCCGCGCTGGCTTGTCAAGATGGGCAGGATCGAAGAGGCAAAAGAAACCATCCATGCAGTCAATCCCGAAAGCGATGTCGACGGAATTCTTTCGGAGATAAGAGAATCCATCAGCAGCGAGGTGATGAACAGGAGCATCTACCTCTTCCGGAAGCCATATCTTAAACTTGTGCTGACAGGTATTGCCGTCGGAATGTTCAACCAGTTCACAGGCATAAACATCATAATGTATTATGCAACCGATATATTCCGCTCGGCAGGATTTACCACCGGATCGGCCATCGGGCAGACTGTAATCATAGGTTTGACAAATCTGGTTTTTACAATAGTCGCCATGACTATCATCGACAAGGTCGGAAGGAAGACTTTGTTACTTACCGGATCAATAGGCATGACCCTTTTCCTGGCGATCTTTGCTGTTGCATTTTTATCGGGTCATACGGGGGGATTCCTGCTCCTTGCCTTACTTGTAGGATTTATCGGCTTTTTTGCAGCCTCACAGGGAGCGGTTATCTGGGTGCTGCTATCGGAAATGTTCCCGAATAATATCCGCGCTCGTGGTTCTGCCATCGGATCGTTTTCACACTGGTTCTTCAATGCCCTTCTGTCATTTCTTTATCCCGTAATTGCCGGGATGATAGGGGTGGGATACGTCTTTATCTTTTATGCTGCAGCTACTTTTTTAAGCTTTTTCTTTTTCAGGAAATTTCTCGTTGAGACAAAGGGAAAATCATTGGAGGAATTGGAAAAACATATGCTGAAATAAGTTAGTTTTGCCCCGGAGTACAATTAATCCGGAATTTAACAATGCTGGACCAGGAAACCTTCGAAGTACTCTTTAAAAAACATTATAAAGAATTATGCCTGTTTGCGATCAGGTATGTGAAGGATTATGAGACATCCAGGGAAATAGTCCAGGATTGTTATATCAGGATGTGGGAGAAAAGACATTCCATGGATATGTCGAGACCCCTCAGGGCATACCTGTCTACGGCAGTCCGTAACAAATCTCTGAACTGGCTCAGGGACAATAAAAAGTTCAACAACGACCTGCTGGATATTGAAGGATTAAACTCGGATCCCGATTATCAGCAACCCGATAAACTTGTCGAGGCCGAGATACAGATCAGGATCACAAAGGCAGTTGAAGAGCTTCCTGAGAGATGCCGTGAGATTTTTGTACTGAACAGGTATGAAAACCTTAAATACCAGGAAGTAGCCGACCGTCTTAATATTTCGATAAAAACTGTTGAAACCCAGATGTCGAAGGCATTACAACATATGAGGTTGCGGCTGAAGGAGTATCTTACGATTTAAAAAAAGATGGCTGGACAATCAGGGGAAAAACAAAATTAAGTGTATAAAGTACAGTTAGTTCTATGGAAAAAGATTCAGCATATTATCTTGACCTTATCACACGGTACTTTTCAGGGGAAGCTACCCCTGAAGAAGTGACCGTTATGGTTGACTGGATAATGGCCGATCCTGCCAACCAGAAACTTTTTGAGGAATACCAGCTTACCTGGACTCACATAGAGAAGTCCATGATCGCCTCTTCTGCCGATCTTGACAACGACTGGAATAAGATAAATACCAGGATCAGGCACATACAGCAGATGAATTCGCTTGAAACAGAAGCCGCAGAACAACCTTTTAAGACGCTGCCTCTTGAGCCTGAAAGAGCGCCGGTTCGTTACAATATTTATACTTACCTCAGAGTTGCCGCAGTTATCCTCTTACTTCTGATACCCGCCTGGCTTATCTACAGGAATTTTACCGGTAAGGGCACTGAACGCCTCGTTGCCGGAGATTCAATTGTGGAGACAATACTTCCCGACGGAACATCAGTTTCACTGAACGCCGGTTCCACACTCGATTATCCTGCCCGTTTTACAGGCGGTATGCGGGAAGTCACACTGAATGGTGAGGCTTATTTTGATGTTGTACCCGATGCTGCTCAACCTTTTATCGTTTCAAATGGAAATGTGAGGATCAAGGTGCTGGGTACAGCGTTCAACGTGAACACAAAAGCCGTGGACGATATGATGGATGTGATTCTGACCAGAGGCAGGGTTGCAGTTTATTTCGAGGACCAGCCCGTTTTAAGGGTTGTTCTTGAGCCCGGAGAAAAAGCGGCGCTTTCGGTTACCCATCAGAATATCATCAAATCGGTCAACCCCGATGAAAATTATATGGCCTGGAAAACCCGGAAGATAAGTTTTACTGATCAGTCGCTGGAAATGGTAGTGGCTACGCTTAACCGGGTATATCACAAAAGCATATCCATCAGGCCGGGGGAGTTGAACAATTGCAGGCTGACGGCAACCTTCGACCATCAATCGCTTGAATCGGTTCTGAATGTCTTAAAAACAACCCTGGATATTACCATTAACAATATTGACACAGGTATTGAGTTATCCGGTAAAGGGTGCAATTGATCCGATATGCCGAATGCATTGAGAGGTAAAGGGAAAACATTCCGGTTCTGGGTGGTTTCTCTTTTAATATGTATCCCGTCACTCTCATTTGCACAGGATCTCGATCAGAAGATTTCATTAAACATTAATGCTAAACAACTCGGAGAGGTCATAGCCATTATCAGCGAAACGGGTCACCTCTATTTTTCCTATAATCCTGCGTCGATCCCGGTTGATAAGAAGATTACCCTCACCGTGACTGATATGTCAATCCGGGAAGTACTGCAGGAGGTGCTGGTGAAGAACAATATCAGTTATTCAGTAGTGGAGAACCAGGTGGTGCTTAAACCGCTCAATGATGCAGAAAGCCTCACGGGAAGTGAAAAACCTGCCAGCCAACGCAGATTCACGATCCATGGTTATATAAACGACTCCGTAACCGGTGAAATGCTTATCGGAGCTACAGTACATGTTAAAGGTACCTCAACCGGGGCAGTTACAAACAGCTATGGTTTTTATTCACTTACCCTTCCGGCCGGAGAATACAATCTTATCTTCTCGTTTCTGGGCTATGATTACAAAAATGCCTACATCACCCTCGATGATAACATCAATCTCTCTGTGACTATGAGTGAAAGCCTGCTGGAAATACCGGGGGTGGAAATACTTTCTGCCGGAGATGAATCTGACCTGAAATATGCACGACTGAGTGAAATCAAGTTGTCGCCCAGGACCCTTGCCCAGATGCCGGGTTTTGCAGGAAACCTCGATATCATCCGTGCATTGCAGGCGATTCCGGGCATACAGACCTATGGGGACGGCTCAGCCAATTATTATGTGAGGGGAGGAGATAGTGACCAGAACCTGTTGCTGATAGATGAGGCTCCTATCTATAATCCCTCCCATCTGTTCGGTTTCTACTCAGCTCTTACCCCGGATGCCATCAACGATGTTCAGGTCTATAAAGGTGATTTCCCGGCAAGATTCGGTGGCAGGCTTTCATCAGTGATAGATGTAAAAGGCCGTGAGGGAAATATGAAGCAATTCGGATTTTCCGGGAATGTCGGTCCTTATGCTTCCTGCCTTTCAGTTGAAGGACCAGTCGTCAGGGAACGTGCTTCTTTTTTTATCTCCGGAAGACTCTCTACCCTGAACTGGCTGAACAGCATTATCCCGGGAGTGAAGGATTTTGATTTCACATTTTATGATATAAATGCCAAACTGAACTTCAGGCCGGACGGGAACAATCGGTTCTTTCTAACCTTCTACACGGGGAATGACGACTTCGCCCGTATTATCAATTCGGTTTACCGGACGTATGGCATAAGGTGGAACAACCTGGTGGGAACCTTCCGGTGGAACCATGTGTTCAACAGCCGTCTTTTTTCAAATACAACCATAAACTTCAGCCGGTACAGATACTGGCTGTTCATTTCAGAGGCACATAACGACTACTGGATGTCGGAAATATCCAATCTCACCCTGAAGTCGGATTTTACATGGTTCCTTAATCCCGGTAACACACTGAAGGCAGGATTTGAGGTCGGCATGCACAATTCGAATCCGGGTAATGTTGCCCTGGTCAACGGCAACGGTCAGGAGCCGGTACCGGAAGTTGCCAGATATCATTCGATGGAATACGATTTTTATCTCGGGAATGAACAGCATTTAGGCAGTAGACTTACCCTGCGTTATGGTATCAGACTACCCGTGTGGCAGGATATCGGCCCGACGACTCTCTATTATTTTAATGAAGGACACCAGGTCATCGATACTGCACAAATTGCAAATTTATCAACGTATGCCTGGTTCGTGAGTCCGGAACCCAGACTGGGATTGACATGGGCAATAACACCCGGATCGGAGTTACACTTCGGATATACCAGAACAACACAGTTCCTGCAGCTCCTTTCCAACTCCACGGGACCATTCACTTCACTCGACATATGGGCGCCGAGCGGACCGAACATCGAACCGCAAAAGGCCGACCAGCTGACCTTAGGTTATAGCCGTAAAGTGGTAAAATCGAAACTGAACTTTTCGGCGGAGATTTTCTATAAATATTTTTATAATCACCTGGATTACCGCGATCATGCTAACTTACTTTATAATACTCTTATCGAAGGGGAGCTTCGCCAGGGGAAGGCGTGGTCATACGGACTGGAGATCATGCTGAAGAAGAATACCGGTAAACTAACAGGGTGGATTGGTTATACCTATTCAAGGGCTTTTATCCTGACGGAAGGGATCAACGGCGGCAACATCTATCCTGCTGCCTATGACCGGCCTAATGATGTGTGTGTGAACATCTCATTTAATGATAAAAAGCATTGGGCATTTTCTGCCAACTGGATATATATGACAGGAGGTGCCATCACAACTCCCATAGGATTTTATGAGTTCGACGGTTATTCAGTGCCTGTTTATGGTGATAAGAACAACGACCGTCTTCCGGATTATCACCGGCTGGATCTTTCGGCAACCTATACCTTCAGCAAACCCGGAAACCGGTTCCAGCACAGCCTTATGGTGACTTTATACAATGCTTATGGAAGGTTCAACCCTTTCTCGGTAAACTTCAACAAGATCATGGATGATAACGGGAACTTTGTAGTTCCATCCAACCTTGATGGTCAGTATGAGCGTATCCCGACCACTATCTCGGTTGCAGGTATTATTCCTTCGGTTAACTATCTGTTTAAATTCTGATGAGAAAAAAAATCATATATCTGATTTTATTTGTTTCCCTGACGGGATGCCAGAAACAGGTATCATGGCCGATTGCCGACCGGAATCTCAGGCTTGTCATTGTCGACGGGATCATAACTGATGAAAACAAACTGCAATCGGTAAAAATTTATTATTCTGTGAACCAGCTTAATGAAGTTCCGGAGCCGGTCGACTCGGCTATTGTGACGATCTCTAACGAGGATTCCACCTGGGCGTTGACCGAACAGCCTGGGAATCCGGGGAACTATCAGACTTCAAGCGCTTTCCCGGCTTTACAGGGGAAAAATTATTCCCTGCTTATATTCAAGGATGAGCAGGTTTATTCGGCGAAAGCTTCAATGGTACCCGGAACTGAATTCAAGGAATTGACCTATACTAAAAATGAAAACGACAGATTTTATCATATCGATTGGGTTGCCGAAGCATTTAACGCCGACAAGCCTGCCATGTGGGAGATCATCATCGACTGGTCGATGGTGCCCGGGTATGAGGAGACCGATCCGGCCTTGTGTAAGGTGCGGCTGAAATATTACACCCTTCCGACACTTGACGTGAGCGAGATATTTGCCCCGGAAATGGAGAAAATCTCTTTCCCTGCAGGGACACAGATAACTGAACGGAGATACTCCCTGACAACGGAACATGCACAATTTCTCCGGACACTGTTGCTGGAAACCAACTGGCAGGGGGGATTATTTGATTCGGCTCCCTCGAACGGAATTACAAACCTGAGCGAAGGGGCTTTCGGATTCTTTGGGGTGTGTGCGGTCAACTCAGTCTTCATTACCGTAACACCTGATTAAATCATTGAATGGAGAAGAAAAGCTTAGAAAAATTCAAAAATAAGTTTATTTGTATCAGGGTAGGATCAGGATCGTGTGTATAATGAACAAGTAATCAAACAATCAATCAGAATCAAACCAAAAAACCTTAAGTCATGAAAACAACCAGATCATTAATCATTCCGTTTCTTATGATCGCCGCATTCGGATTTTTCCTTTCGTCCTGCAAGAAGGACAAGCCAAATGATCCGTCAGGTGATTCAGCATCAATGCAACAACTGTCGAAAGATGAAATCCAGATGGAAATGGCTTCCGATGAGGCCATGAATGACGCAGAAATTATTCTTTCCGGCGGATCTCTAAAATCAACGACTCTTTGGCCATGCAATGCAACCATTGACTCCACGGGTGTTGTGAATGACACCATTACATTTTATATCACCTATTCCGGTAAAAATTGTCTTGGAAATCTTGAAAGATACGGACAGGTAGAGGTAAAAAGGAGAGTCGGGGAACATTGGGTTCAGCCGGGCGCCACTGTGACAATTAAACTGATCAATTTCAGGGTAACTGTTGTCTATACAGGGAAATCCATAACGCTTAACGGTACCAAAATCTTTAAGAATGTATCCGGGGGTCATATCTGGCAGCTGTTTATGGGAGTACCAGCAATTGTTCACCGTGTTTACGGATCGGTCCAGGCTACCTTCGATGACAATACCACCCGTATCTGGAACGTGGCACGGCAGCGTACTTTTACTCTGGATGCTCAACAGAAGTTTGTGATGACTATCGATGGTTTCGGCAATGCAGATGAATATTCTAACCTCGTTATCTGGGGGACAAACCGTGCAGGTGAGAATTTTTACACCCAGATCACACAATCGATCGTTCATAAGCAAAGATGTAACATGGATCCGTGTTCCGGGATTAAGATCCATCAGATCCCTTCCATGGAAAAAAGCGCAACCATTACTTTCGGCTATAACGACCAGAATGAACCTATCCAGGGTGATGAATGTCCTACCCGTTTCCGGGTCGACTGGGTGAAGGGCAGCCATTCCGGAACCATATATCTTGAGCTGCACTGATAACTTACAGTACCCGCCCCCTGAGAAACTACAGTGACAGGGAGGAGTAGAGCCGGGTAAATTTACTTTCAGGCGGGGGCGGCTCAAAAGGTCGCCTTCTTTTTTTTTGTGCCCTCAGGCCAGGCGGCCTCGTTACCGTAGCGCGACTGCGCCTGTTGCTATCTAACTTCGTTCGATCCGTGCCTTTAGCACGACCGCA